>Ga0214164_1000909_pt1 | contig 18148 bp, 36 predicted proteins | sample TroBogepilimnion_13_FD_153003 | JGI IMG/M metagenome (GOLD analysis project Ga0214164, IMG submission 153003) | Freshwater microbial communities from Trout Bog Lake, WI - Practice 03JUN2009 epilimnion v4 | ecosystem: Environmental > Aquatic > Freshwater > Lake > Epilimnion/Euphotic zone ...
TTAGGCATAGGCATTCTAACCAAATCCCCGACTTTTATCTCCTTACTGGATGGTTCTTCCACTTCCACCTTAATAACATATTCACCGTTTATTAACTTATTTATAAATACGTTAGCTGGCTCCTGAATTGATTCATTTCTACCTAAATCAGAGATCCATTCAATATTAATATTTTCAGATTCTGTTATACTAGAGACTTTATAAGTAACAGAGTGTTTATCCCCTTTTGCAGTAAAGAATTTTCCAATGTAGGGATAAATATCACCTTTCAGTATAAATTTACCTGATTTTAATTTTCTGAAAAATTCTTCCTGCGGCATTGAATGAGATTCAACCTTTCCTGAGGATGGTGAATACCATTGTACAAAAAAATTGGAATAACCGCGTCCTGTTATTTTATAGTAAATAGCAGGGGAATCCGCTGTGTCGTGATATGATTTAGCTATATAAAAATTTGGGTTTTCTATTATTTCCATTGTTAGATTTTTACATTTGTTGCTAAAGCACGATTTCCAAATTCTTTTATTCCTGTTATCTCCATTATTATTTCATCTTTTATGAAATCTGGAATGGTAAACTCTTGATTGATGTCATCCAATTCAATCTCAAGTATAGCCAGAGACATTCCTTCAAGAAACTGATCAACTTCAAATTTTAAACCAGACTCATCTTGATAGACATATCTTCTCTTTGAGATGTACGGGAATTCAAATCTTGCATCCTCGCAATATTCTTCCTGTGTGATCTCGTGCTCATCCTCTATTGCAATACCAGACTCCAGAGTTTTCTTATAAGTCTTGTAGTACTTGATGGGTGTGTATGGTTCCCTTAAAGGAACATCATATTCGGTTGTTCTTCTATACCTAAATCCATCAGGTGAGTAATTCTGGAATATTTCAATTTTAGAGGATACCATTATTTTTGTAGGTATTCTCTTCAGAAGAAATCTTCTCTCTATTTCTAAATTGACAACTTCACATCTTCTGCATTCAACATAAGAGTCATCTTCAAAAAATGTATAGGCTAGAATAGGTTTATCATGGGATAATTCTGGGTGATCTATAACACTTTTAACAGTATTGACTTTAAGACCACTTTTAAAAGGCTTTCCTGATTTATCCTTTATAACCTTTTTCCCTATATTTTTTTCCGTTTCTTCTCTTGTTATTTGAATCATTTCTCTGATTTTTGTTTGTTTAATGAGTCTGCAATAAGACATACAATAGCAACTATTAGAGATAATGGTCCCATTATCATATAGTAGAAGTAAATTATAAATCTTTCAAAGAGTGATTTATTATCATAGAATTCACTTCTTATTCTTCTCAGTATAATAGTTCCAATGATTGCACACAAGAACCAAATTAATCTTGCAAGAAGTAAATTGTTATTAATCCAAGTTATCATTTCTCTTTATCTTTCTGTTTTATTAAATCCAATAATGAATTATTCGAAGCCGTAGGGAAACTCATATTGATTCCTAAATTTTCTAATGGCTCTTTTACACCTAAAATGTAATCTTCTCTAAGATCATAAAGACTGTTATAGTTCAGAAGTCTATTAATAATTATTTCGGAATAAACTGCCCAGAATTTTCCTTTTCTGTGCCAGGCTATTATGTCCATCCCAGTAAGGATAATTTCCTCAATCTCTTCAGTCCTCTTTTTGAATATGCCTTTAATAACTTCTCTTTTAGCCCTTTTGAATTCAAAATTGCTAACGAAAACAATTTGATTGTCCCAAAGAAGAAGTTTATTCTTCATTGATTCAATTTGAGTCAATTGACTTTCAGTTATAACTATATTACATTTTTCCATTTCAAAAAAATTGAGGTCTCGACAGGGCTCGAACCCGAAAACACATGGTTTAGCGCCATGCCCAGACACCCGCCTAGATTAAGTTCCGAGACCATTTTATTAAAGAGCAAATATAATTCATTTTCACGGTGGGAAAAAATTATTTGTATTGAGACCCGAATAATTCCTTACCTGCTTTTTTAACCGCTGCTACATTTTTGTATTCCCCTATAACTTCCCCTGATGGATGCTTGAGTGTGAACTTAACTGATTTAATAACACCAACCCAAACCTTAACCATTTTAGGTTGTAATACATTAAGTATAGATACACTTCTCTGAACTTCCGTCTGACTCCAAATCAAATTAATAGAGGAATCAATATGATAAATAACATTTTCATCGTCTCTGTTATAGGTGTATCTCTTTACAGAAACTGTACCATTATCACTATTAATAACTTCTGGTCTTTCTTTATCACTGTCTACAAAAAGACGATCTATCCAAAATGTTGGTCCGAAAAATCTTTGTTCCTTCTTAAACTCATAGAAGTTCCAATGGAGTTTAGGACAAGTGACAACAGTTGATGCGATCTCAAATAGAATCTTATTACAGTCAGGTAGTTTAGCCCAAAATCTAAATTTACCTTTAACTCCTTCCATCTCATCTATTCTAAAACTTATAGAAGAGTAATCAGAAGCTCCTTTTTGGATGTAGATACGATCCACAGTTAGAATAGTTCCCATTGGAAGGGTAACCGATTCTTTTCTGTCTCTACCCCATTGAAAATCTTCTCCAAAGAAGTGTTTTATCAAACTGGAATTTCTGTACTCCCAATGAAGATCGAAAGTCCAACCTTTTGTTAGTCTGATTCTGTCTCCTATTTCTGGTATATAAAATTGGTTCATATTAAAATCTTTTTCTCTCCTCAATTATTTCACGTGCTTGTTTTAAGCCCGAAAGATCCATTATAACCTTATCCCATCTATCTATAACCTTAAATATGTCTCTGATTGCATTGGTTAGTGCTCTCGGTAATTCCTCTAATGAATTAACATAGATAACATTTAACTCCCCGTGTCCAGTGCCAATGTATTTGCTTGGTCCAGAACAGTAAATTGAGTATTTAGTTCCATTCGGATACCAATCATTGTGTATAGTTATAGATCCATGCGAAATTTTATAATGGAACCCAAGATTTTCATGTGCATCTATTTCCCATTTAACCCCAGTTATTGATTCGACATATTCGGCTAATTCACTAGCTCTTTTTCGTGCCTCCTCTAAAGAGTTTGGTCTATCATTATAAGTTAATTTTTCCATTATCTCCTATTATGATACAAATATACATAAAATTCCCGGTTGAAAAAATTATTTAAAATTTAATTTCCCCAGTTTGAATATAATTAGTTAATGATTGGTAAGGAACTATAACCATAAACATTGCTGCAGTCCACATATCAGGTAGATCCTCTTCCCTCCATTTTTTAACGAATAGCATCGGGACAGTTGCAATAATTGCAAATGGAAGTATTATCGAACAAGGAAACATTAATAGCCCAGCAAACATAAACAACCAAATTGGTAATAGAAAAGTTGAAGCCAGTATAATTCTTAGGACTTTAACCCTAATTGGAACTATGGGTTCTGGATTTTCATTGGAATACCATTCAAGCCTTTGTAAATATTCTTCACTGGTTTCGCTATGGTCATACTCATACTTCCACTTTAATTTTTTATTTGAGTCTTTAATAATATCAGCTATTATTCCTTCTGTCTCTTTATCCTCATTGAAGTAAGTAAGTCCTACTAGTCCCATATCCTTTATTTGAAACAAATATACATAAAAAATCCGGAATAAAAAAAATTATTCCGGATTTTTTTCAAACTCTTTTTTAAGTTCTTGATAAAGTTTTCTTCTTCTCTCTTTTTCAGTCTTGAAGTAGTTGGGATCCATATGAGGACGGATTGAAGTGGGTAAGTGATCCACGTATCCGGTTCCTAATACCTTTTCACCGTCGTGGATAACGTACATCCCTGGATAAGTGTGGTGTATTTCTCTATTGTGGTAAACATAAGAGTATGATGAATGTTCTATGTTTCCCCAACAGTCATGTCCGGTTGAATGTGATCCACTTTCTACAAATTTACACTCCTCCTGTGATTCTAGTATTATCCTGCTCATTTTCGAATTCTTTTTTCAGTCTTAAATAATTTTTGTATCTCTGCTCTTTCAATTCCTTTCTTGAATCTAATATTCTTTTCTGTCTCTCGTTGTATTCTTCGTCATTTTCTGGCCTGAATCTTACAACTCTAAGCCAATGATAACCCCCGTAATGGCATCCGTCGTCATAATAGTCTTCCTGGTATGAAGCAGAGATCTCGTCACCGTCTTCGAATTTGAATTCCTTTATATCGGCCCATTTAAAAGAAAAAGAGTTTCTTCTTAAATGAAGAACCTCTTCTTCCACTATTTTTCTTTCTCCAGAATTTTCCATTTCACTTATTTATAAATGACAAAATTGAAATAATTACAATAGCTGCAACAAAGACAAGTGCCGTGTAGAAACCAAGTTTCTCGTTGTCTACCACCTTCTCCCATGTCCTCCCTTGCCATTCATCCGAATTAAATTCTTCCTTATTCATTACTAACAGTTTTGAGATGTTACGGTTACCTTGAAAAGACCGAAGCCAATATCAAAAACATCAATCTCATCCGAACAACATTCAGAAACACCTTTCCAATAATGGAAACCTATTAATGAATCATCTGGGTTCGATGGGGCAACACTTAAATATAATTCTTTGTTAAATACTCTCATTTAATTTGATCTAAATTTTTTTCCTATCCGATTAATTGTTTCCTCGTCCTCTGCGGATAGAGATCTCCAATTACCCATTATTGCAATTGTTGATTTTAGAATCTCTGACTCTGTGTAATGAAATCCCATATTTAATTTTGGGGGTTCTTCTGCTAGAAGCTGAACGAATTCTATTTTATCGGAATCAGAACACTGATAAAAAACCTCACCGATTGTTAAACAATCTTCAAAATTTGGCATATATTTTTGTTTATTATTTTATCAAAAACCGAATAGGATTGTTTCGACCTAAATTATTTCATTGAATATTTCTTTAAAACATTCGGCTAACTCCTTATCTTCCAGCTCTTTTATCTCCCAGTATATTTGTGAAGGATGCTTAGAGTTTGCAAGAGAAAAACACTTCTTAACTAGGGATTCACCATACCTCTCATTGAGGGATTTTATTTTTTCTGCCTTGATTACTAAACAATTCATATGCTATCTACCTAGTTCTCTATCTGTTTCCCTTTTAATGTCTTTCTCTTTGATAGAATTTTTTTTATCGTAAGACTTCTTCCCTTTTGCAAGGGCTATTTCAATCTTTATTAAACCCCTTTCTGATAGAAATATTTTAATTGGAATTATAGAAATCCCTTTATCGATATTTCCCTCGAGTTTTTTAAGCTCCTTTCTTTTCAGAAGGAGCTTTTTATCTCTTAGTGGTTCATGCTGAAAAGCATTCAAACCAGTGGTGACATTTAAACCCTTAAGAAGGAGTTCTCCGTCGGAGAAGTAACAGAAAGCATCAACCATAGAGACTTTTGATTCTCTAATGGACTTAACTTCTGAACCTAGAAGAACAACACCAGCAGTGTACTTTTCTATAAAGGTGTAGTCAAAACTTGCTTTTCTGTTTACTATTTGCATCCTATTTCTTTTTAGACTTTCTAGTGATAACCTCGTCAATTATTCCATAATCAACAGCTTCTTGTGAGGACAACCAGAAATCTCTAGTTGCATCTGTCTTAACCTGTTCTGCAGTCTTACCACAATATTCTCCAAGTAAATCAAATAGAATGTTGTTTACCTCTTTCCATTCTTTCCAATCTATTTCTGCATCTTGGATATTACCACGGAACCCGCCAGAACTCTGGTGAAGCATTGTCTTACTGAAACGTAATGAACTTCTCTTTCCTTTTGTTCCTGCTCCTAAAAGAACAGAACCCATTGAAGCAGCCATACCTGTATTAACTGTTCTGATGTCGCAATTGATGTACTCCATAACATCAACCATTGAAAGACCAGATTTAACTGAACCCCCTGGTGTGTCAAGGTGCATTGTTATGTCTCTCTTGGAGTCAACAGAGTCCAGAAACATAAGTTGTGCTTGAACCACTATTGAAACTGCGTCTGTAATTGGACCTGCAACCCAAAGAATTCTATCCATTTGTAGTCTGGAGAAGATGTCTATAGCAGTTGCTCTTAGTTCTCTTTCCTCGAGAATATAAGGAGTCATTGATGCTTCAATTTGTTTCCCGTAGTAATCCAAAGTTGAAGACGAGATGCCAGCGTGTTTCATGGCATAATTCTGAAATTCTGATCTAATTTCCATATTTATAATTATTAGTATTGTTTTTCGTAAAATCTGAATCTATACTCAACCTTACCCATTAGGAAAGGCTTAGGTGTATCGATAACATTTATCCACATATAGAACCTTAATTGGTAAATGTTTCTTATCAGTAATTCTTTGATAATTTCCCTTGCAACCCTATGGAATTCCCAGCAACCATTGAGATAGGATTCCCCATTTAGGGTCACAACAACTTCATCCTTGTGAGGTAATGAATAAGGGTCTGTTTTAACAGTTCCATTTATTGAAAGTCTGCCAAAAGTTTCAATCAGACTCTTCTCGCAATTTCTTTCAAACTCTGCTATTTTCTTTTCGTATTCTTCTTGAGTTCTTGCCTTTGTTTTCTTTGACATTCCTTCCTTTAGAAGGGGTGCAAGAATCATTAGATTTAGATTAACTGCTTCTCTCTTTTGCATAACTTTGTTTCTAATTACAAATATAAGAAAAATTCTCGGAGGAAAAAAATTATTTCACCTTGGCCCATCCTAAACCATGACATGCTCTGTCTCAAAATAAATGTAAAATTCCTCTCTTAACTCCCCAAATTTTATATCGCTGATGTATGTGACTGAGATTGCAGCCGCACCTTTTTCGGTTTTGATTATTTGATCGCAACAATAATTCCGTGTAATAATTTTTAAACGCTTTAATCCTAGTTCTGTTAAGACGCTTGCATAAATTCCTACATTTCCGGGTACTGGATTTATCATGTACTTTCCCTCCATTTCCGATAAAACACCTTCTAAAGCTATAAACCTTATCCTGTCTCTCTCTAATACGATTTCCATTTTTAAACCAAAAGATTCACTCTCCATCCTGGTCCTACCAGTATTGCAAAGTTCCAAAGTTGACCCTTGTTTTATTTCTCCATCCTCGATGTTTTCCAATTCTCCCATATCATTTTATTTTAGCCCATTCAAGATCCACTTCAAAATCAACATAAAATTCCCGATTGATTTCTCCTTCAATCAAATCGCTTATATGTTTTATCTTGATGTCAGGTATTCCTCTTTCTTTCTTTAATACACTAATATTAATATGATCAAGTCCTGAATCAACTACATCCAAATATTGTTCGTCCAAATATTTTACACATGATTGATCCTTCTCCTGAGAATCAAAAGATCTTTGGTCTCTGAATAGATTATATGGAACATAGACACATGCTGATCCTGGTTTATAATTAGTTTCAAGCTCAAACATTTTATTAGGAATAGTTGAAATGAATCCTCTGATCAATTCGAATCTTATTCTAGCTGGAGTAGTTGGATCAATAGTTAATTCAAGCTTTAAACCATATTTTTTACTTATAACAGTTGTCTTTCCCTTTCGAAAAAGTTGCTTTATAGATCCAAATTTATCAACACTATTCCCCATATCATTTTATTTTATTCCATTCCGGATCATTGTATAACTCAAAGAGAATGTAAAATTCTTCCTTGCCGTCTGTGAAGTAAGAATTGCTTATGTAATTAACTACAATATCACTTATATTCCATTCTGATCTAATTATCCTATTTAGATCCCAATTAAGATCAATTAGGTCTAAAATTGATGAACTATCACTTGGTTTTTTTGATTTAATTATTGTATGAACTGTATTATCTCTAGCAATACTGTAATTACAATAAACAGATAAAGGTGGACCTCCATCAAGACAAGTTGAACTTAATTCTCCTTTGATTAGCTTGAATATAATTCTATCGGATCCATAAGATACTTCTAATTCAAGTCCATACCTTTCACTAATCACTAGAGTTTTACCTGTAGAGAAAAGTTCATTTGCTGATCCCATTCTTGTTATATCCTCGTCCATTCAATATTATCTAAAAAATCAAAAATTAATTCATACCTAGCAGGGGATACAAATTTTATGTCCTTTATAAAAGTGTCGAATGGAAATCCTCTTATATAAAATGACAGGAGATCTCCTTTCTCGAATGCAAGGAAATAGAGCCCATTATCAATACAGGTTCCAGAAACAGACGAAATAGATTCTCCTGGTGCTATATTGTTTTCTAGATCCCTATCTAATCTAAAATTAGCATAGGTGTGTATAGTTCCATTTGGCATAACCTCTAATTCCAGATAATTCTTGCACTCTACAATATAGACTCTTGCCTTACCTTTATGGTATAGGGTTTTAAAATTGGCTCTATACTCCAGACTTCTGAAATAATGAACTATAGGTCCAAATAAACCAGATAAAGGCCAAATCACTTTATTCTTTCCCATTCCTCTTTCGTATTAATCTCAAGTGAAAAATATTTCTCCTTCTCCCTTATTCGGGTAACGGTTATCTCGGTAAAAATTGAATCCAAAATCTTAGAAAGACACTCACCCCTAATTATAAAGTCAATACATCTGGATCCGTCAAATCCAGAAATACCATAAATATTATCGTTATTCACATTTCTAACACTACCCAATTCAAATTCGGGAGTAACCCTAATTTCCAAATCCTCTATTTCCAAAAGAAATACACCAAGACCTGCAAACAGGCATTTGGTCCTACCGGTATTGACAAGTTCGGTAAGAGAACCTTTTATACCTTCGCCTTCACCGTTTCCCATTCTAATCCTTTTAATTCAAGTTCTAAAATATGTTCTTGTGTCTCACGATCAGCTTTTATTCTTCTAATTGATATTAATGAGGTATCAAGAATATTATTGATACCAGCATCTTTATACGGGTCTTCAAAATTATCTAAACTTACAAAAAGTGAATATGACTCCTGAAATCTTTTTTTAAAAAGAATTCTTTGGATACGGTAGGGGTCAAACCCTATTATAAAACAGGAAGAATAATAGATTCTAGGATTATGTTGAATCCTGAACTCGTCTCCACCTCTCCAATGGATTTGAATTCCATCGCATTTAGTACTTCCTTTGTTTATTAGATCCTCTATTTTACCTTTTTCCATTCTAATTTCTCTGGTCTAATTTGAATAATCCATCCATCACCAAGAGGTGACGATTTTATTGCTTCTATAACCCAACCTTCTAACCCTTCTATTTTATCACCCAAATCAAAAACATCCCTTGGGTGATTTATCCTTATATTTCGTGAAACCAAATAACTAATCTTAGTAGTATCCAGATAATTTATTCTCACTAAACTACCATACTCTGGATAGGACATGTTTGTTGGAGATATTCTTAAAACCCCTTCTGGATAAACTTTTAATTCATTCCCTCCATGATAAGAAATTCTGACCCCGTATGAAACGGTTCCAAATTCGTCTCTAAATAATTGTTCTATTTTACCCCTTGCCATTTTATTTCATATTTAAGGCCAACTCTAAATATCCACCCGGTTCCGCTCGGATTAGCCTTGATCCCATTAATTATCCAACCTTCCATTTCCTCCATTATTGAATCTGGTCTGTGGTCCTCACCCTCGTAATGTTTTGAAAATGATTCCTCAACAAGAACAGTTTCTTTGGATTCTGTTTTAATCCTATAAATGTTTCCATATTTCTGATACATTGGATCAGTAGCATAGTATTTTTCATATCTTAATTCAGATCCATAAGGAAGAAGTTGGAACTCGTCCCCACCTATCCATTTAAGAACTGCCGAATCGTAAAGTAGAGCTCCTGAATCGCTCATCACATCTTTCATTTTACACTTTGCCATATCAAATCATATAAATTAACTCTAAATATGAATCCTGTTGAAACCGGATTAGATTTAATATCCTCAATAACTAGTCCTTCCAAACCTTCTATTATAGAACTCATTTTACATTTTTCAAAATCGTGTGGGCCTAACTCTGATGCTATAGCTAAAAAACAATAATTATTGTTATAACCTATAATAATATTATTAATCCTGTAGATGTTCCCATATTCTTGATAGGCAGGATCCTTACCGTAGTAATCGTAATAATTTAGGTTAGATCCATAAGTGAGGAGTTCGAATTCATTGCCACCTATGAATTTAAGAATTGCACCATTTTCAAGTTTGGCCCCATATTCACTAATTACATCTTCGATTTTACACTTTGCCATTGTAGATTTTTTGGTTTAATCCTGATAATCCAACTATCCAAACTAGGAGAAGTTTTAATTCCATCAACAGTAAAATCATGGGCGTTTTCAATAATAGAAGCCAATGATTTGCCGTTACCCTCCTCTGTGCAAATAAATTCACCATCAAGTCCATAACTGCCAATTATTCTCATAATATACCCATACTCCATATGGGGTATTCCATTATTTGCATCCCTCATATAATGAGGAAAATACAGTTCTGAATGCTGATGAATCTCTATCTCGTCAGGACTAAATTGGGTCATTTTAACACCACTGCAATAAGTTACACCATCTTCAAACAGTTCTTTAAATCTTCCCTTACCTAGTTGTTTTGGATCATTCATACTAAATAATTTTAATCCATTCCAACTTTTTTAAATCGTATCTAACTTTTATTTTAAACATATCACAATTATTAGGGTTCCCGAAAAACTCTTGAATTATCATTCCATTAACATCACCGAGAAATCCGGGAAGATTATGTTTGAGTTCTAACCTAAATTTAGTATATTTAATAGCAGAGTTATACAATTCGATTGCTATTATAATACCATCAAAAGATCTGGTAGGAATAATTGTTTTATCCCTAAGTCCATTTTTAAGAATAAAATTAGAATTCACAACAGAGAATAAATCATAATCCAGTCTCTTCCATTTAATTATATTGCCGTCAACTTCTTGATCAAATCCTTCACCTACCATCATACTAAATAATTTTAATCCACTCCGGATCTTTAGTTGTTCTCATTACTAAATGGAATTCGGCTTCGCCAACTCTTTCTATTTCTGAGATTGTTAGCTGACCTGTAAAAGTATCAAGACCATTTTTAATACTATCCTTTTTACCTAAAGAATAGTATAGTGTGCTATAAGAAACATAATACTTATCAATACCCATACTAAGAGGGCCAAAATCAAGACATTCTATTTCCCCGTATGAATTATAAGAGATATAATTATGATCCTTGTTGCATTTTAAAATCTTAACCTCTATCTTACCAGATTCGAGTATTTTAAAACGGATCCTTAACCCCATTGGAATAAATTCTGAATAATATTCATTCCCTGCCCTGAATTCAACTTTATTAGTAATCCCCATACCCCCTCCTATTTCCTCCATATGTGTGATTTAAAGGATCATTGTCCGCATCAATATCATTTGTTATTGACCAATATGAAATGCCGGCAGTGATGATTAAAGTGATGAAGAATGTCACCCATTTAGACCATGTAGGAGGATCAACAGAGATATATGAGAATTCCTCAAAGTGTCGACGTTTAAACTTCGAATCAACCTCATTCCATATTGTCTTTGCTATTCCATCCTGATGAAAGTATTTTTGGTCGCTTATACCTTGTCTGATAGCTGGAATGATTTCCCTCTTAGGTGTCCAAGAGAAAGGCTTAACCCATTTTATTTCTCTGTCCTTTTGGGAGAGTCCAATGCAAACAACCAATTCATTATCATTACCGCCAGACCAATAGGCTTCTTGCATAAATGCAGCTAATTGTGGTTGATCAACAAAGAACAGAGTAAATATTCTTGCATGTCTGCGAGGTCCAAGGTAACCATTTAGAAACTTAGACCATTGTCTTAGACTATCGATTTCTTTTCCCGAAATCCATTTAACCGAATCAAGGCCGAGTACAGTTTCTTGTGAAATCCCTTTAACCTCTGGGTATTCAAAAAGTCGGTAATTCTTTTTATCCGCCTTGGTTATATCTGGATAATCGAATGCAGAGTGTGCTGCTTTAATTCTATTCTCGTAACCATGTTCTGTTGTTGTTGCTTCTGCAGTTTCTGGTTTTGCATTCCAAGAAATATCGTAGGCATTTCCATCCCTACCGCAACCACCATGATAATCTATATCCCTATGAAGAGCTACAAATTGTGGGGTTGCTTGCCACTTTCTTTTCAGGTAGTTGTAATAGTCTTCCGAGACGTCCCAGGATTCGCCAAGGGAGTTTATGACTTCCCATTTTGGTTGATGCTCAGAACAGTACGAGCAATCGTAATAGTGAGTTGTGGTCTGACAATTATTTCCTTTTGAGTCGCAGCAACAAGTTGTTGTGTAACTACACGTCTGAGTCACCCAAGTTGAGTAGTACTCATAGTATCTGGCTTTAACTATTATTGCCCCGTGGTATTCAGTTGCTCTCATTTGGAAAGTCTGAACTGTAAACTTGAATATTGCTATAAATGCAATACATGATAAAATAGGAATTAGTACTTCCCACCAAGCCAAAGCTTTTCTGAAAAATACTAGAAGTATAATTGCCCCTATAATTGGGATTAAAAGAGAAAGCCAAATAGACATAACTTAAAATTTAATTGTCATACTAAAAAGAAAAGGTCAGCCCGACTAAGAACTGACCCTTTAGAGGATTGGATTAGAATACTTTTACGTCGTTATCTTTCCAGTCTTTATAACGTCATCAGTTCTATCTGATGTTATTGGTTTGTAAATCAGATTTTTTCTACCCATAAATGTTGACAGTATCCATCCGGATGGAAATTTGCTCATTATATTATCGTGCTCCAGAACTATTCCTTGTATAACTTTCTCTTCCATAAAGAAGCCATCTCTTTCGCCTTCGATTGTTTGACTCAAATCTTTATAAAGTGAAGAAACCTGGTCGAAGTTGGCATTAGGATTGCTTTCCTGTACAAACTTCATAAACAGATTAGGTGAGTCCTTTCTGCCAGCCATAATAGCGTTGATGTTCTTTGCGAATGATGAGTCATTCTTAATTGTAACCTGGGATTTCTGTGAAATAGTTTTCCACATTTTGTCGTAGAAAGCTGTTCTTTCGTCCATTTTTTGTTTGAAACGATTTCTTAGATCAACCTCGGAATTCGATGTTGAAACCACACTTGAGAAGATTCCGATAAAAAGAATCACGATAAATCCAATAACTGCAAACTTAATAATTTTTGATGTTTCCATTTTGTAAAATGTTTATTTTTAATGTTGTGAATGCAAATATAATGAAATTTCCCGGCAATAAAAAATTATTTTAAATTGGAAAACATTAAATCAGTTTTTGCTATAATTAAAGATGTCAAAAGATCCAAGAAAAATAGCAGATAAAGCTTTTAAGAAGCAACTTGACGGAAAGGATTTGGAAGCACTAAATCTCTATAAGTCTCTAATTAAAATTCATCTAAGCGAACAAGCAAAGAAAACTATATTTTACAATATGGGTTTATGTTCAATGGGAATTGGCAAGTGGCAAGATGGTATCTCGTACTTCAATAGATCAAATGCAGTGGAACAAGATCCTGCAAATGATTGGAATAAGAGTCTATGTCACTTGAATCTACTCGAATGGGAGGAAGGAATGAAACTCTATAACAACAGGTACAGGGATAAGAGTTTAAAGACTGGTGTTAGATTTCCAGACTTTCCAATTCCACAATTTTCAAACTCATCAGAATGGAGGGGAAAGAGAGTTCTTGTTATGAATGAGCAAGGACTCGGAGACGAATTAATGTTTTCAACACAATTCCGAAAATTCTCTGACCTTGTTGGGTCTGCAGTCATAAAAATATCAGAAGAGAATGTGACTCTATTTGAATCTCTCTTTGGGGATATTACAAATCTAGAATTCAAGAGTTTTGATTCAATCTCATCGGAAGAGATTGAATCTTTTGATGGATTCATTCCAGCTGGAGATATTTTCAGTGAACTCTATGAATTTGGTCAATCCCTATCCTTATCCCGATACAAATCAATTGGGCAGACAGGAATAGGCCTATGTTGGGAGGCAAATGCAGCTTCTCCCAACCATAAATTAAGATCCCTTAAATATGAGGATTTCAATTTTATCAGAGAACAGTTTGAGACACAATCTATCCAATACGGGAAAGATGGATTCTTCCCCAAGGATATGCTTGGAACCTGGAATAGAATTATGACCCTGGGTGGTTGTGTGACAATTGACACTTCAGTTGCACATCTATGTGGAATAATAGGAATTCCCACACTCTTAGTTATTAATAGGCATCTAGATTGGAGATGGAAATATAGAGATGAATCAGGGGAGAGTCTTTTCTATCCTTCTGTTAAACCAGTACAGTTTCAGAATTTAAAACAAGAAGTAAAACAATTTATAAAATAATAATAAATAGGAGCATGGAAGAAATAAAATCTAAGTTGGTATGTGTAATAGGATCACCTTCAAGTGGTAAATCAACTATTGCAACTGGTATACACCATACATTAAAAACAATGGGAAAGAATTCAATATTTGTTGGCGAAGCTGCAACAGATTACATTGCAGAATGGGGGATTCCAAATACACCTGTTGATCAAATAGTTATCTTCTACAAACAATTGGGGAGAGAGCGAATGTATCTAGGAAGTAAAGAGTTTATAATATGCGATTCGAGTTCTCTTCTTGGTTACTTCTATTTCAGATCAATGTTTAAGGGTAAACTTTCTCTAAAAGATATTGCAACAATAAACCACGTGCAGAAAGAGATTCTTAAATCTCTTAATCAATGGCATAAGATCTACTATGTTCCACCAGTTTTAGAGAGTGACGAGAATGATGGTATCAGATACCACAAGAAAGAAGATATAATACGTTTGGATGCAATCATTAAAAATTATTTAGAATTAGAGTGCATTCCTTATACAGATCTTAGTGATATTCCTTTAGAGGAAAGAGGTGCCTTTGTTCTTAATGATTTAGTTAAGACTTCGAAGGTGGCAAATACTTAATATCTGAATATTCAGAATTGTTCATTACACCTTTCCAAAAATCCAAAACCTCTTTCGAGTTTGTCGTATCCACGAATTTAAACCAGAAAGGGGTTTTTTTAGTTTTGTGGTTTAGTGAAAGCCAAGTTGATTTTACTCCAATTCTTTTTGTTAGAGTCGTATCTGTTAGCATTATTTTATTAGCAGTCAAATCCCCATTTTCATCCTTGATTATGTAGAATTCTGGATCCAGTTTCACTCTGTATGCTCCATTAGACCTATCTATTTTATCAACTCTACTCATATAGAGTCTAGGATGCCCATCCTCAGGAAAGGGAAGTCCTTTTATTAGAACAATCCCACCTGGTTTCCATTTAAGTGTGTCATCACCAAAAGCCATTTCGAAAATAGCCCAGTCTTCAAAGTTGTGTATAAATTCCATAGGCAGAGATATATATATCAAAAAAAAGCTATGAAACAATTTATTTTAAACCTTTTATCGAACCAAAGCGAGACCTCAAGCAAAAGATTCTCTGCCTTAGTGGTTTTGTTTAATATTATTGCTATGGCTTGGGTTGCTACATTCAAGGCAAAAGACTGGATAACCCCAGAATTTATGTATGATTCACTAGCACTTATAGTTGGTGGTGGTCTTGGTCTAACTGTTTTAGAGAAAGTCTTTTCTAAAAAGAATGATCCAACCCCTCAACCTTCAGTAGAAACACCAGTTGATCAACCAGTTCAACAAGATACTCCAGCACAATAAAAATAAGAATATAAAAATGGTAAATCTAAAACCTTACGAGACCTACAATTCAGAAATCCAAGAAAACTCTGAATTTTTAGATCAAAATGGTAAAACCCCTGCTTTAAGTGAAGCTGCTAAACACCACATCAAAAAAATGTGTGATGACATGCTTTGTAAAGAAGCCGAGGACTATCACAATGATGACAATCCTGAACACACCCATGAGGGGTATAAAAATGAAGCTTGTCAATATCTAAATGAATGTCTAGGACAACCTGGATATGCCTCAATGGTTAAACCCTACGCAGAATAAAAAAAACAATAAATAATAATGGAAAATCTATTTGAGTATAACTCATATCAAGATCAATCGCAGCCGGTTTCTACTGAAACGTTCTCAATGTCGGGGGTTTCCGATGACGCTATGAAATTAATAGCAGGTTTAATGACAAAAGTTATCCTTTACTCTGGCGATGCCGAAACAATTGCAAAAATGGCAGAGAGCGATAAATCATCTGCAACAGACTACGTCAAACAAAAAATTGATAGTATAGTCTCGGATGTCCCTGGAATCGATTCGAATTTTCATGAGCAAATCAAGTCACAGTCTTACAACCTAGCAAAGGGGATTGTTAATGACATGCCAGAAGAAATAGGAAAAATAGCTGCAAGCCAGCCTGATCAGGCTAATTACAATAAGCTTAAAGAAGATCCGTCAAAAATTTCTTTTTTCAAAAGATTGAAAGATTTTGACCAAGGTCCACAAGAAGCAACAATAACCCCAAAAGTATCATAGAATCACAAAAAACCAGAAGCTTAAAACTTCTGGTTTTTTATTTAAGTAGTTTTTAATTTTAATAATATTCTATTATATTCAGATTTTAAGTCATTAGGTAATTCCTTGATCTGCTCTTTCTCAATTCCATCAAAATTGAAATTAAGAGAATTTGGGTATTTTCTTATAAGCTCAATGAATAAATTGTAATATTCTTTTGTAATACTAATTGAATTTTCATATTTTGCGGAGTAACATCCAGAAAGGATTTCCTTTAAAAAGAAAGCTGCTTCCGTATCTGTTAATTTTACATTGTATACTATTTTTTTAATAACAGGAAGTTCTTTTTCAGACCTAGGCGAGCGTGCTTCAAAAAAACTCACCATTTTTTTTGCTCTACCCAATACATAATTACTAAAATCAGAATTATCTATAGACATTAGTTTTTCTATTGGCAAATATCCACCATTTCTTATGTATTTTTTTAGTAACTCCCCGGATAGAAATTTTAATTCGTCACGTTTAAAATGGGAAAGATCTCCGGTACTTATATTATAGTCTATATTCGCTATTCTATTACCTAAATATCTATTTTTTTGTGAGGGCGAAAGAGCTTTAAAAATATTGTTGGGTAAAGAGTGTGCCCTTGATATTAATCTTTCGTAATCGCTTATATTAGTTTTATCTATATTTACATTGAAATTAATATCTTTCGGGTTTTTAATTAATCTAACACCCAATTTTTTGCATATGTCCAAATACTGTTTAGCTGTTGGATTAAAATAAACTTCACCCTCTATATTTTTAAATTTGTCAGTTATTTCTTCTTTTTTCTCCTGAGTGATCTCGCTATTTACTACAACATCAATAACTTTTATATTATTAACTAATAATTCATCCCACAAATCTCTATATAATCCTTGGTCTGGATCCTCATATTGATGATAAGCTATATCACTAGTTATGTAATCTAAAATTGACTGAATAGTTTTTGGATTATTTGAAATAAACCTTTCAATAGATGAGATGTATTTTTTAATAAGCTGGATCCTTATTGACTGTGGTTCAGAACAAATAGTATTATATCTACTATCTGAATTGAGAATTCTTTCTATGCCACTTTTAAGTATAGAAAAAGCATGATCTTTGGTTGGAACCCATTTTCTTCCTGTTTTATCTATTTCTGACCATATGTCAATCTTAGAATTAAGAATAAGGTCTCCTTCTAATTTAATAAGTGCCCCACCATTAGTTGCAATCCCTTCATTTTCTTTTATTTTTCTATTGGAGATTGTGGTGAAACATGATATTGCATTTCTTTTGCCTTGTATATTATAAATACCATCTATACCATCAATACTGGTTAAATGAAAAACTGATACCCTTATTTTTTCTTTATTTATTCCATTAACGATAGAATCTGTTAATGGAATAGATCCTTTAGAAATTAACGTGCAAGCATCGAATGCTTTTTTATAAAGCCCCACATCTGCCTTGACCGATGCTTCGTTTAATATAAAATCATTGAACTTCTTTATTCTAATCATAAACCTATTTTTCTTATATATATCCTTAAAATAGAGCAAACAAAAAACCAGAAGTTTTAGACTTCTGGTTTTTTATTTAGAGTATGCTTACTCCGGGTCTTCCC
>Ga0214164_1000911_pt1 | contig 18144 bp, 18 predicted proteins | sample TroBogepilimnion_13_FD_153003 | JGI IMG/M metagenome (GOLD analysis project Ga0214164, IMG submission 153003) | Freshwater microbial communities from Trout Bog Lake, WI - Practice 03JUN2009 epilimnion v4 | ecosystem: Environmental > Aquatic > Freshwater > Lake > Epilimnion/Euphotic zone ...
TCGCGGATTTGCTTCGATAACGTACAACGTGCCATCTCTCGTGATCGCATACTGGATATTGATGAGGCCACGTACGCCGACATTGAGAGCAATCTTGTGGGTTGCTTCTCGAATCTCCGCAATCTTGGAAGCGTCAAGAGTAAAACTTGGAAGGACGCAGGCTGAGTCACCTGAGTGAATTCCTGCTTCTTCAATATGCTCCATGACTCCACCCAAGAAGAGTTCTGTCCCATCATAAAGCGCATCAACGTCAATTTCGATCGCATCATCGAGGAATCTATCGATCAAAACAGGGTGATTTGGAGTAATCTCCGTCGCCTTTACGATGAACTCTTCGAGCGATTCATCGTCATAGACGATCTCCATACCGCGACCACCGAGGACAAATGATGGGCGCACTAAGACTGGGTAGGTAATTTCTTTAGCAATCTTCTTCGCCTCTTCGAAGGTATTAGCCATTCCAAATTCGGGCGCCCTCAGATTACTGATTTCGAGAATCTTGCCGAATTCACCGCGATCTTCAGCTAAATCAATTGCATGCGGGGATGTACCGAGGATTGTTACTCCGGCGTCGAGAAGTCCGCGAGCAAGTCCAAGAGGAGTCTGGCCGCCAAGTTGGGCGATCACTCCCAGTACTGGTCCGGCTTGGGTTTCAGCGTGAATTACTTCAAGGACATCTTCCAAAGTGAGTGGCTCGAAGTAGAGTCGATCCGATGTGTCGTAATCGGTGGATACGGTCTCTGGATTGCAGTTAACCATGATGGTCTCATATCCAGCCTCGCGGAGGGCGAAGGCAGCATGAACGCAGGAGTAATCGAACTCCACTCCTTGCCCGATTCGATTGGGACCACTGCCGAGAATAAAGACAGCAGGTTTAGTGCGGGATCGAACTTCTGTCTCTTGGTCATAAGAGGAGTAGTGGTACGGCGTATGCGCTTCAAATTCTGCAGCACATGTATCTACCGTCTTGTAGACCGGTCGAATGTTGAGTCGCTCTCTGGTAAGTCTGATCTCAGACTCGGAGATATTGCGGAGTGAGGCTAGCTGCGCGTCGGAGAAGCCAAGGCGTTTTGCGCTGCGGATCAGCACTTCAGAAAGTTCAGCGGCACTCTTGATCGAATCAGCCATCTCATTGATGAGCTGGATTTGCGAGAGGAACCAAGGGTCGATCTTTGTCTGAGCAAATACCTCATCGACGCTTGCACCCAGACTCATCACCTTTTGAACCTGTTGGAGGCGATATTCCGTTGGAATCTTAATCTGCTCCATGAGTTCACCACGAAGAGCAGCATCTGTTCCCCACGAGAAACTCATTCCCTTCTTCTCTACCGAGCGAAGTGCCTTTTGAAGCGCTTCTGGGAAACTCCGACCGATCGCCATTGCTTCACCAACGGATTTCATCGTTGTTGTCAGGCGCTCATCAGCTTCCGGGAATTTTTCAAAGGCAAAGCGAGGAACTTTTACAACGACATAATCCAAAGTTGGCTCGAAGGAAGCAGGGGTTGACTTCGTAATATCGTTCTGAATCTCATCTAGGCTGTAACCGATTGCCAACTTCGCCGCGATTTTTGCGATTGGGAAGCCAGTGGCTTTTGAGGCCAAGGCCGATGATCGGGACACTCGTGGGTTCATCTCAATGACAATGATTCGGCCATCCTTGGGATTGACCGCAAATTGAATATTACATCCGCCAGTGGCAACTCCGACTTCACGAATAATCTCGATCGAGAGGTCGCGCAACTTCTGGTACTCGACATCTGTGAGAGTCATTGCTGGTGCTACCGTGATTGAGTCACCCGTATGGACGCCCATCGGATCGAAATTTTCGATACTACAGACGATGACGACGTTATCCTTATGATCTCGCATTACCTCAAGTTCATACTCTTTCCACCCAATGATGGACTCTTCGAGGAGAACTTCAGTGGTCGGACTATGGCGGAGTCCAGCTCCCGCAATAAGTTCCAACTCAGCCTGGTTGTACGCGATTCCTGAACCTAATCCACCCATTGTGAAAGAAGGGCGAACAACGACAGGATATTTGAGCTCTTCTACACCGGCTAAACACTCTTGCATGGAATGAGCGATGATCGATTTAGCGGAGTCTCCCCCAACCTTTGCAACGATTCCCTTAAAAGTTTCGCGATCTTCACCGCGATTAATCGCATCGACATTTGCCCCGATCAACTTGGTGCCATATTTTTCAAAGGAACCACGCTCATACAGTTGCATTGCAGCATTTAAAGCGGTCTGTCCGCCCAAGGTCGCGAGCACCGCATCTGGGCGTTCCTTCTCGAGAATCTTCTCAATGATTTCTGGAGTGATTGGCTCGATATAGGTTGCATCGGCGAATTCCGGGTCGGTCATGATCGTTGCCGGATTTGAGTTGATCAAGATGACTCGAATTCCCTCTTCACGGAGGACTCGACAGGCTTGCGTTCCAGAGTAATCAAATTCGCAGGCTTGGCCAATCACGATCGGTCCGGAACCGATAACAAGAACACTCTTAATGGATAGATCTCTAGGCATTGTGTACCGCAACCTTCTTGGTCATGAGTTCAGCGAAGTGGTCAAAGAGATATGCAGCATCATGCGGACCAGCAGCAGATTCTGGGTGGTACTGGACGCTGAAGGCCGGCCGTTCAAGTAATTCCAGACCTTCCACAACACCGTCATTGAGACAGATATGGGATACATACCCTGCGCCAAAGACTGTTGTGAAGTTTGCGTCAACGGGTGCATTAACGGCGAATCCGTGATTGTGGGCGGTGATTTCAACAGTTCCATCGCGCAGATTCTTTACCGGCTGATTAATACCTCTATGACCAAATGGCAATTTGTAGGTGGTGAACCCAAGTGCTCGACCTAGAATCTGATGGCCAAAACAGATACCGAAAACAGGTACTGATTCGGTCAGGAATTCTCGTACCAGAGTGACCATTTCATCCATGGTTGATGGATCGCCCGGACCATTCGACAGGAAGATTCCGTCAGGTGAGATCGATTCAATCTCCTCCTTTGTTGCACTCAATGGAAAGACGTGAACTTCCATTCCTCTTTCAGACATGTGGCGAGGAGTTGCCGACTTGATACCTAAGTCAATTGCGGCAACGGTAAATTTCTTCTCAACATCGACTGGAGTAGGCACCACATATTTGACTGGTGTTGATACATCCGATGCAAGGAATGCCCCCGACATAGATGGCATTTCACGAACCTTCAAGACCATTTCCTCGCGCGGACGCTCTTCGCCGGAGAATAATCCGACTCTCATAGAACCTCGATCACGCAGATGACGGGTAATCGCGCGAGTATCAACGCCTTGAATTCCGACTATTCCTGCATCTATAAGGGCAGATTCCAGAGATTGATCAGAACGCCAATTGGAAGTTCGTGGCGATGGATTCCGAGCGACAAAACCGGCAACCCAGATCTTCGTCGACTCCATATCCTCTGCATTAAAACCAGTGTTACCGATATGCGGAGCGGTCATAATGACGATCTGCTTGTGATAACTAGGATCTGTCAAAGTCTCTTGATACCCAGTCATTCCCGTTGAGAAGACAGCCTCACCAAAGGTTTCTCCGTGGCATGCCCATGACTCCCCTTCAAAGATTGCTCCATCATCGAGAACAAGGTATGCCTTACTCATGTACAGCTCCGATCAGATTCTGGTTCTTCATTACTAGTCTGCCGTTGAAAATCGTATGTATGACATCACCGGTCAATTCAAAACCATGTAATGGGGTGTTTCTACTCTTTGAAAGGAGAAGTTCGCGATCAACAGTCCATCTCTTTTCTGGATCTACGATTGCGATATTCGCAATCGATCCCTCCTTAAGGTCCAACCCGTGGGCGGTGTACCCACCGATTTTCGCAGGATTTGTAGACATGACCTCAATCAAACGATCCCAATTCATCAAACCAGTTTCGATCATTGTTGTGATCACGATTCCCAAAGCTGTCTCGAGGCCAACCATTCCGAAGGCCGCAGAAGCCCACTCGCAATCCTTATCTTCTGCTGGGTGTGGAGCATGATCGGTTGCAACGATATCGATCGTTCCATCCGCCAGTGCGGCACGGAGTGCTTTCACATCTTCATCTGTTCGTAGTGGTGGATTTACCTTGTAGATCGGATCATAGGTACGGGCAGTTTCATCGGTAAGGAGTAAGTGGTGAGGGGTGACCTCAGCCGTTACCTGCATCCCTTGAGCCTTTGCCCAGCGAATAATCTCTACCGAGCCCTTCGTTGAAAGATGGCAGATGTGGAGCCGACTACCGAGTGAATGCGCAAGAAGAATATCCCTCGCGATAATCGCTTCTTCGGCGATCGCCGGCCAGCCAGCTAAACCAAGCTGAGACGAGACAACACCCTCGTTCATTTGTGCACCTTCGGTAAGGCGTGGATCTTGGGCATGCTGAGCAATAACTCCATCAAAACTCTTTACATATTCAAGCGCTCTCCTCATAAGGAGTGAATCGCTTACACACTTACCATCGTCGCTGAAAATTCTGACCTTTGCCGCAGAATCGGCCATCGCCTTCATTTCGGAGAGTTTCTTTCCCTCAAGTCCTTCACTGACGGCTCCAATAGGAAAGACGTCGCAAAGACCAGCTTCACGACCGAGTCGCCACACTTGTTCCACGACTCCCGCAGAATCGGCAACCGGAGATGTGTTTGCCATCGGAGATATTGCAGTGAATCCTCCGCGAATAGCGGCTCTGGAGCCAGTGAGAACCGTTTCGGCATTCTCTCGCCCTGGCTCGCGCAGATGTGTATGAAGGTCAACAAATCCCGGAAGAATCCTGAGTCCTGCGCAATTGATCAGTTCTCCCGAAGACGATAACTCTTGGCCTATCTCAGCGATGAATTCACCAACGATGCGAATATCGGCAACTGACCCATCCGAAAGGAGGCCATTTTTTAAAAGAATTTCCATCGTTCTATGCCCCTAGTGTCTCGTGAGTGGAGGAAATGTTCGGACCTCCTAGAAGTTGATAGAGGGCTGCCATTCGCACTACAACCCCATTTGATACTTGATCGATCACTACTGATCGAATGGAATCTGCACTTGCGGCACTGATCTCAAGGCCGCGATTCATTGGCCCTGGGTGCATAACGATGGCATTGCTCTTGAGTCTCTTCAGTCGATCTCCATCGAGACCATACCCCTTTGAGTACTCACGTCCATTTGGGAAGAATGAATCATTCATGCGTTCGAGTTGAACTCTCAGCATCATGACAACATCAAACTCTTCGAGATTCTCATCGAAGTCGTAAGAAGATCTCACTCCCCAAGAATCGATCGTTGACGGTAGCAAGGTTGGCGGAGCGATTAACGTAACATCCGCACCCATTTTTCTTAGTAGGAGAACATTGCTTCGAGCAACTCGCGAATGGAGGATATCTCCAACGATGGCAATCTTTAATCCACTAAAAGTTGTTAACGTTGGCCCAAAATGCTTACGAATCGTGAAGGCATCGAGAAGCGCCTGGGTAGGGTGCTCGTGGGTACCATCACCTGCATTAATTACCGATGATTCAATCCAGCCTGATTCAGCCAATCGTTTTGCCGCGCCAGATGCAGGGTGACGGATAACAATTAAATCTGCGCCCATAGCCTCAAGAGTTTGCGCTGTATCTTTTAGGCTCTCTCCCTTGCTAACGCTTGATCCCTTGGCCGAGAAGTTTGTGACATCAGCAGACAACCGCTTCGCAGCAGATTCAAAGGAGAGTCTTGTTCGGGTGGAGTCTTCAAAGAAGAGGTTTACAACTGTCCTGCCGCGCAGCGTGGGTAACTTCTTTACCGATCCAGAGGTCAATTTCTCTAGTTCTGATGCAGTATCGAGAATACCCACAATCTCGAGTTCCGAGAGATCGGCTATTGAAAGTAGGTGTTTCACTCTTCCACCTCAACGATTTCCACAAGGTCTTCGCCATCAATCTCCGAGAGTTTGACCTTGACGATCTCCTTGAGAGAGGTAGGAATGTTCTTTCCCACGTAATCGGGCCGTATCGGCAATTGACGGTGACCTCTGTCGACGAGTACTGCCAATTGAACCGAACGCGGTCGACCTAACTCACCTAGCGCATCAAGAGCAGCGCGTATCGTTCGACCGGAGAAGAGCACGTCATCAATCAGTACGATGTCACGACCTTCAACACCGCCTTGGGGCATGACTGTCTCAGCCAAGGGTCTTGGAGCTCGCAGCCGGTGGTCATCGCGATGCATCGTGATATCTAATGAGCCGACAGGTACCGGACCTTCGATGCTTTCAAGAATGCCTGCCAAGCGGGAGGCTAAATATCTCCCCCGCGTTGGGATACCCATGAGAGAGATCGAATCGATCCCGTGGTTTCGTTCGATGATTTCGTGAGAGATGCGCTTAAGAGCGCGGGCGATCTCCGCCTGATCCAAGATAAGACTCATACAACTCCTTCGCCGCCTCTCTGGACGGTTCGTTAAAGGATTACTGCGAGAGGGTATCACCTGTGGATAGTGAAAGCGAGAATTCCGCCTTTCCCCTAGCCTGCCGGACATGGAAAATCCAGATCTTCTGAGTGAAAAGGGTGAGCTCCTCGCGGGGAGTGAGCCAGAGTTGCTTGCCCTCGGTCAATCTCTCCGGAGTATCCGTAAGCAGAAGGGGCTCACCCTTCGAGATATCGAGAGTGATTCGCAGGGCCGCTGGAAAGCGGTGGTTATTGGCTCATATGAACGTGGTGACCGAGCCTTAACACTGAAGAAGGCGGTTGCGCTCGCCAGGTATTACAACGTTCCACTCGATCAACTTTTGGGCCTGTCTCAAGCCTCATCCAGCCAATCTGGAGCTCTTTCTATCAATCTGGTAGCCCTTCGAAGGAGCAGTACACAGTTACCTGCGGCGCTTACCCGCTTCGCTCAAGAGATCTGTCGACGCCGTTCTGATTGGAACGGGGAAATGCTCTCGCTTCGAACAAGTGATCGAGCCTTCTTGGCGATTATTCTCGATATTAACGAAGAGAGCCTTGATCGCTGGCTGAACGAGAACGAACTCCTACTGAGCGTTCCAACTACTTAGATGAGAGTGCTTTTGATTGCGACGATACGCCCGAGGACTCCATTGATATAGCGGGACGAATCCTGAGTAGATAACTCTGCCGCTATTTCAACCGCTTCGTTGATAGCAACCTTCTCATCAATATCATGAGCCCAGAGAATTTCATAAATACTGAGGCGAAGAAGATTGCGATCAATTGCTGGCATGCGATCCATATCCCATCCTTCAGAATATGTGATGATCAATTCATCCAAGCGATCCTTGTGTTCAGCCACGCCTTCGAGCAAACTTCGCACATAAGGTTCTTGAGAGAGCTCTTCTGATGGGCGCGAGCTGTAGAGCTCAAGCGCTAACGCTCCACGCAGGTCAGCTTCGTAGAGGAAATCTAGTGCGCGCTTACGAGCTTTACGTCGAGCACTCACGAATTGGCGCGGCCGAGGTATCCCCCGGTACGAGTATCAACAAGGATCTTCTCATCCTGCTTGATGAAGAGTGGTACTTGCACAGTAATTCCAGTTTCGACAGTTGCTGGCTTATTTCCGCCAGAGGAACGATCACCTTGTAAACCAGGCTCAGTGTAGGTAACGATGAGTTCCACTGATGCTGGAAGTTCGACGTAAAGTGGATTTCCTTCGTGGACTGCAACGATCGCTTCGCAATTCTCCAACATGTAATCAACAGCGTCGCCTACAACAGCAGCCGAGATAGTCATCTGATCATAATTTTGGGTATCCATGAAGACAAAATCTTCGCCATCTTTGTAAAGGTACTGCATATCGCGCTTTTCAAGGATTGCGACCTCAACCTTGATTCCTGCGTTAAATGTCTTTTCAACGACTTTTCCAGTGAGTACTTGTTTCATCTTCGTGCGTACGAAGGCTGGGCCCTTGCCGGGCTTCACATGCTGGAACTCGATTACCGTCCAGAGCTGACCATCAATATCAAGGGTCATGCCATTCTTAAGATCATTCGTCGTTGCCATCAGAGTTCCATTTCATCAATATGCCCCTAGGGTCTTAAGGGCGGATAAGAAGGTTGAAGAATACCCGCTAAATCATCGCCTTGAGCGCAACCAACGCTAACCGGTACGAATCAGGGCCAAATCCCCCGATAGTTCCGTTTACGACGCCAGAAATTACTGAGGTGTGACGGAACTCCTCCCGAGCTAAAGGATTGCTCAGATGGACTTCGATCACCGGTGCAGTCAACATATCGACGGCATCACGAATCGCATAGGAGTAATGGGTGAATGCGGCCGGATTAAAGATCACTGGTGATTTTTCATCCGCGGCTGCATGGAGCCAGCTAATAAGTTCAGTCTCTGAATCCGATTGCCGAATGTCAACATCGAGTCCAAGCTTCTGAGCTTCGTTCGAAATAAAAGCGCTCAGCGCAGGAAAATCCATCTGCCCATAGATCGCTGAATTTCGCAGATCAAGTCGACCTAAATTCGGTCCATTGAGAACGAGGATTTTCATAAACAGATTCTCTCATAGACGCTCTTCGCTTGTTCGATGGCCACGCCCTCTAACCAGACAGGACGGGCAATATCTTCAAGTCCTATAAATCGAAGTTGGGAGCCGCGTGTCTTTTTGTCACCCAACATCAGTTGAAGTAAATCCGGCCATGAGAGTCCGGTTACAGCTATCGGAAGACCAAACTTTCTAAGGAGTGCAACAATTTTAGAGGTCTGATCTGCATTGAAACCAGCAAGCTCCTCAGATAAGACGAGCGCATATACGAGACCGATCGATACCGCTTCGCCATGTCTAAATTCGAAATTCATGGATTTCTCCACAGCATGTCCGAAGGTGTGGCCAAAGTTGAGAATCTCCCGAAGTTTTCCCTCTTTGAAATCCCTACTCACGACATCGGCCTTTACTCGCGCGGACTTCTCAATGAGCTCGGCTGAATACCCGCGAACTTCTGAGATTGTGTTGAGTCCTTCTAACCGGTTCAGAATTGTTGCGTCTGCAATCAGCCCGGTCTTAATCACTTCCGCTAAACCGGCCGCATAATCTCGGTCTGAAAGTGAATCAAGAAAGACGGTATCGATAATCACATGGTTAGGCGAGTAAAATGCGCCAACGAGATTCTTTCCTGCAGATGTATTGATTCCGGTCTTTCCACCGATAGATGCATCAACCATCGCAGCAAGTGTCGTTGGAATTGCAAACCAATCAACACCACGCAACCAGGTTGCCGCTACAAAGCCGGCAAGATCGGTTGTTGCTCCCCCACCAACGCCAACAATCGCATCGGCTCTACCGAGTTGACGGCGACCAAGCTCTTCCCAGATCTGAGAGACGATTGCAATATCCTTTTGAGATTCTCCGTCAGGGACATAGAAGACGCTTTCCTCAGCGAGGTCCAATAGCCCTTTGAGTTCCGCTGGAGCGATGATAAGAACCTTTGGATAACGGGAACGAATAGATTCACACTCGGCTCGCCAGTCGACACCTATTGAGATGCGGTATTCACGATCCGAAGAGACTTGGATCTCAACCATTTCGCACCTCTATCTCCGAAAGAATCTCTGCAGCAACTTCTCCTGCCTTCTTGGAATCAGTCACTACGGTGATATCGGCCAATCTCTCATAAACGGGGCGGCGATCTTTCATGAGGGCAATCCATGTTTGGCGAGGATTGACGAGCAACATCGGACGATCCTGATTAAAACCAATGCGGGGTGCGGCTTGAGCGATTCCGACATCGAGGAAAACTTTGAGCGCTGGATGCTCTGCAATCTTCTTCTCAACTAAAGGGTTCATGACAGATCCACCTCCAAGGGCAAGGATCCCGAATTCTGCAGCAAGGCTCTCCGTAACTATTTCTGCTTCCATAGATCGGAAAATTACTTCACCATCTTCCAAAAAGATCTCTGAGATCTTCTTTCCCGCTCGATCTTCAATGAGATGATCTGTATCCGAAAAAACGGATCCCACAAGTTTCGCCAGTGCGCGGCCAACCGTGGATTTTCCGGCTCCAGGTGGACCGAATATAATGACTTGATTCATTAGTGAATTGCTAAGTTCTCTAAATATGAGAGGTAGTTTCTCCGAGTTTCGGAGACGCTATCTCCACCAAATTTTTCAAGTACTGCATCCGCGAGAACGAGGGCAACCATCGCTTCAGCGACAACTCCTGCTGCTGGTACAGCGCAGACATCGGATCGCTGATTAATCGCCTTTGCCGGTTCGCCAGTAGATACATCAATTGTGTCTAGCGCCTTTGGAACCGTAGAAATTGGTTTCATGGCTGCGCGAACCCGAAGAATCTCTCCGTTCGACATACCACCTTCAGTTCCACCAGCGCGATCTGTTCTACGAACGATCTTGCCATCCACATTACGCTCGATTTCATCATGTGCAACTGAACCTCTACGGCGTGCAGTGGTGAAACCATCGCCTATTTCGACGCCTTTAATCGCTTGAATACCCATGACGGCACCTGCGAGTCTGGCATCAAGTCTCTTATCCCAATGTGTATGAGAGCCAAGTCCAGGTGGTAGGTCGAAGACAAGAACTTCAATCACTCCTCCAAGCGTGTCACCGGAAGAATGAGCATCGCCAATCTCTTCAATCATCCTTGCACTGGTTGAGGAATCGAAACAGCGAACTGGATCTGCATCGACCAGAGTTTGATCACCAGATGTTGGCAATGCTGCATCTTCTGGTACCGAAACAGAACCGATGGAGAGGACATGGGAGAGAATTTTTACACCAATAGTCTGATCCAGAAAGGCTCGAGCAACGGCGCCTAAGGCGACGCGGGCAGCTGTCTCGCGAGCACTCGCCCGCTCCAGAATTGGACGCGCATCATCGAAAGCATATTTCTGCATTCCGACAAGGTCCGCATGTCCAGGGCGAGGCCGTGTAAGTGGTGCATTACGAGCAAGTGCGGCCAACTCCTCACTATCAACGGGATTTGGGTTCATAACCTTCTCCCATTTTGGCCATTCTGAGTTTCCAACAGTCAGCGCGATAGGACCACCTTGCGAACGACCATGGCGAACTCCGCCAAGCAAAGTGACGAGATCTGCTTCAAAGTTTTGGCGCGCGCCTCGTCCTACGCCGAGACGACGTCGAGCCAGGTCGGTATCGATCATCTCACTTGTGATCTCAACATGAGCTGGGAGTCCCTCGAGAATCGCAGTAAGTGCCGGGCCGTGTGATTCGCCCGCCGTTAGCCAACGTAACATCAGTGATCCATTCTCGTCAGGAGTTCGAGGTCAGGAGGTAATTCTGTCAGATCTCCTCGCTCCCTCGTGCCGAAATCAGAGGATTAGACCGAGAGAAGAGCTCCAAAAATCAGCGCTGGAGCAAAGGGGATCGATTTTGGCCACTGGCGGCTTCTGAGATAGATCAGCGCAATCTGAATCAGAGCGAAACACGAAGCGAATATGAGGGCGCTCACCGTTCGATCACCGCTACCCAAGAGAATGGCCAGAACCAGAATCAGTTTTGAATCCCCCGCGCCGAGAGAGCGCATCCTTATCACGGTCAGTGGAACGAGAAAGAGGGCGAAAATAAGGGCAGCTACGAGAGCCTTGGTCATGAGGTGAATGTCGAAGATATAAAGAGCTGTTGATAGTCCGAGCATTGCGAGAAGGAGCGAATTGGGAATTCTTCGTGTTCGAAGATCGATCCAAGAGATCCAAATGCCGATAGTGAGAAGTATTAGATAGCGAGAAATGGTCATACTCGACCCTAAATGGAGTTCTGCAACGCCAATCTCTCTTTACTGTGGATGTGCGTTAATCCTAGATAAAGCTACCGAGAGTAATTCGCTCCGCATTCTTGCGTAATCGAAATCAACTTCGGCGATGAGGTGGATAGCATCGAGCGCCTGTTCCACGAGAAGATCGATGCCATGCACTACCTTCCCTCCCAATTGACTCCAAGCAAATGCAAGTTCGGTTGGCCAAGGATTGTAGAGAGATTCAAAGAAGAGCCCATTTGCACTTTGTAACGTCGATGCCAAAGGATCTGCCACGCCAGCAGGTGTGGTGTTTACAACAAGGTCATATCCCTCTAACGAGGAGTCCATTGGAATCGCGGTAAGGATTGCCTGCGGCGCAATTGATGAGAGGAGATCTAATCGCTTAGGTGTTCGAAGGAGAACATCAACAGTTGTTGAGCGATCAGCGATTGCTCCGAGTAGAGCCCGGGCCGTTCCTCCGCCACCAATAATCGCGACGCGGTCAACTGAGTATGGGGCGAGCAATCTTTCGAAGGCAGTGAGATCTGTCGAAGTTCCGACATAACCATCGCCCTTTCGGGTCAGTGTGTTTGCACTTTTGATTCGCGTTGCCTTCTCATCGAGCAGAACGAGAGGGGAATCGAAGACACGCTCCTTAAGAGGCATCGTCATATTGAAGCCCGTCCAGTTTTCAGAGATCGATTTTGATAGAAATGGGATCAACTCCGCTTCGGGAACATCTAATGCGGAGTAGTCCCCTTCCACGCCGAGGATTGAATAAGCATAATTATGAAGCAATGGAGAAAGCGAATGCGATATCGGAGATCCCAAAACAGCTGCTTTAATCACTTGAAAAGTCCATTCGCCAAGTTGTTGTTGTAGAGCGTAACCCAACTCTCGAACTCTTCGAAGCTCTTAGTAAACCGAGTGTCATGCGGTTTGACTGTAATGAAATAGAGCCAATCTCCGGCAACAGGATGAAGTGCAGCGTTGATGGCCTCCAACCCTGGGTTGGAGATAGGTGTTGGTGGTAGACCAGTATTGAGATAGGTATTGAATGGCGATGCGATACGGGTCTGTTTTGCTGATAAGGCGATTCTGCCGCGAGCATTTAGTGCATATTGCACAGTCGAGTTTAACTGGAGTGGCATATTTATCTTCAAACGGTTGTAGATGACCTGTGCTGCCTTCCCATAGTCAGGTACATCCGCCTCAATCTGGATAAGTGAAGCAATCGTCAATACTTGATAAGGAGAATATTTGCCATAGCCAGAGAGAATGGCAGTCGAGGAAATCCGGTCAGAGAAATTTTTAACCATTTCCTGAAGCGCCTGGTTTCTCGTAGTCCCTTGAGCAAATGAATACGTTGCGGGGAAGAGAAAACCTTCGACAGATTTATGAGCCCCAAACTCCGTTGGGATTGATAGATTTCCGGTCGGCCCAGATATCTCATTCGCCTTAAACGTCGACAGAATGTCAGCAAGAGTGGAACCTTCGATGACTCGGATCAACCCCGAGTTGCGCGACGGATCGAGTAATTGTGTGAGCGCCTGCTTTGAGGTGATATGGCTATCGATTGTATGTACACCAGGCGAAATAGAGAGCGATCGAGTATCGCTAATTGCCAGCTTTACAAAGGAAGAAGCTTTAAGAATCACGCCATTTCTCTCAAGGTCCGCAGCGATCGCCGAGCCGTTCTCGCCTGAACTCACCGCAATCTTTACCGGTGCTCCTGCGCTCCTTTCAGGATATTCAGTTGAAGGTGAAGGAAAGAGAACGAGTGCTCCTGCGATACCAATTGTTACGAGCAATCCTGCTGCGATGAATCGTTTGTGGAGGGGTTTCATGGTCGACCATCTTGAATTCGTTCGCGCGCCAATGCTGCTTCAAGAATCTCAGCTGCAGCTGCAGAGTCGATGAATTCTTTGCTCGCTCGAGAGTCTTTACCAGCGGAGCGAAGCTTTGCAGTGGCACTCACAGTCGATAAACGTTCATCCACCATCCGAATAGGAAGATCGGACATTGAAGTCAAAAATTCAACAAATTTCGCAACAGAATCCATCTTCGCGCTCTCGTGACCTGAAAGATGACGCGGCTCCCCCACGGCTATGTAGATTGGTACATACTCCTCAAGAAGGGCGCGAATAGCCTCCGCAAGTTTCTCATCCTGTGCTTTCAAGGCGGTGAGTGGCGTGCAGACAATTCCATCAGGGTCGCAAACAGCCACACCTATACGGACGTCACCGTAGTCGAATGCGATTCTCCGGCCGCGTTGCACTACTTCACCAAGATGGCTGAAAGCGCAACCTTCATCTCATGGATAGCATCATCAATCTTCGCAGGCGATGTTCCTCCGCCTTGTGCGAAGTCATCTTTACCACCGCCGCCGCCGCCAAGAACTGTCGATCCAACCTTCACAAGAGCACCTGCCTTGACACCAGAAGTTCGAGCCTCATCTGATGCGGCAACAACGAGTGTGACCCGGTCACTATTGAAAGAGAGGAGCGCTACTACTGAATGTGAATCTCGGTTACGTAGATCCAGAGCCATGGTTCGTAAATCATCGCCCGAGATACCGTCGCCCACTTGGGTAATAATTACCTTGGATGGACCGATTTTCTCTTGACGGCCAAGTAATTGTGTAGCCGAAGCAAGTGCTTGTGCCGATTTAAGTGCGGCCAATTCCTTCTCAATCTCTCTCATCTTTTCAAGGAGATCGGAGATTCGCTCTGGAAGTTCCTCAACTCGAGAGCCCTTGATGAGTTCTGTCAGTTGATTGAGCAGAATATGTTCACGGGCGAGGAAGTTGAAAGCATCCGCTCCGACAAGTGCCTCCACTCGTCGAACACCAGCGCCAATCGAAGTCTCGCTCAAAAGCTTCACTAAGCCGAGTTCAGATGAGGAATTTACGTGGGTTCCACCGCAGAGCTCACGAGCCCAATCTCCAACTGAGACTACGCGGACTTTATCGCCGTACTTCTCACCGAAGAGCGCCATTGCGCCGATGGCTTTCGCCTCCGGCTGTGACATCTCCTGTGCAGTAACCGCGAGATTCTCAAGAAGGAGGGTATTTACGCGAGATTCAACATCATTGAGTACTGACGCTGGCACTGAGCCGGTTGATGGAAAATCAAAACGGAATCGACCAGGTGAGTTCTCTGATCCGGCTTGAGTAGCAGTCTCACCAAGTGCTTCACGGAATGCTTTATGGACCATATGGGTTGCCGTGTGTGCCCGTGAAATCGCCATGCGACGATCATTATCAATCTTTGCAAAGACGCTTTGATCAATCTCAATAGCACCTTCAGAGATTCGACCGCGGTGGATGTAAAGACCAGGAACCGGACTCTGAACATCATCAATCTCGACAGTGGCACCATTTGAAAGCGTAATAACTCCGCCATCCGAGAGTTGACCGCCCGCCTCTGAATAAAAAGGTGTTCGGTCGAGAACGATTTCAACTTCGCTTCCTACGCTCGCCTCTCGAACTTCTTTGCCATCTACGAGAATCGAACGGAGTGAGCTCTCAGTCTCGGATTGGGTATATCCAAGGAATTGAGTAGCACCAACACGGTCAATCACCTTGCGGTATTCACTCAAATCGGTATGTCCAGATTTTTTGGAGCGGGCATCAGCTTTCGCCCGATCTTTCTGTTCTTTCATCAAGCGACGGAATCCAGGTTCGTCGATAGCAAGACCTTGTTCGGAGGCCATCTCTAATGTGAGATCGAATGGGAAGCCGTATGTATCGTGAAGTTTGAAAATGGTATCTCCAGCAAGAGCAGGGCTCTTAGTCTTCTTCACATCTTCAACAGCTAGATCAAAGATCGTAGTGCCGCTCTTGAGTGTCGAGAGGAAGGACTCTTCTTCAGCTTCCGATACTGCCAAAATTCGATTCTGGCCTTCAACCAACTCAGGATATTGAGGACCCATGGCGCCAATCGAGGCCTTGATGAGTTCAGCGAGATTGTGATCCGGTGCTCCGAGGATTCGCATATTGCGAATGGTTCGACGCATCATACGGCGAAGCACGTAGCCTCGGCCTTCATTTCCAGGTAAGACGCCATCACCGATAAGCATCATCGCAGTTCGCGCATGATCTGCAACAACTCGCAGTGCTACATCAGATTTCTGATCAACCCCGTACTTTGCTCCGGAGAGCTCAGTTGCTCTATTGAGAATCTGCATCGTTGTATCGATCTCGTAAATATTTTCAACACCTTGAAGGAGGGCAGCCATGCGCTCCAAGCCAAGGCCGGTATCAATGTTCTTTGCAGGAAGTTCACCGAGAATTGGGTAACTATCCTTGCCGCCGCCTTCGCCGCGAATGTTCTGCATGAAGACGAGGTTCCAGACCTCGAGATAGCGATTCTCATCTGCGATTGGGCCACCTTCAGCGCCATAGGCAGGTCCACGATCGTAATAAATCTCTGAACAAGGGCCACATGGGCCAGGCACTCCCATCGACCAGAAGTTATCTGCCATGTCGCGACGTTGAATGCGATCCAGCGGAACACCGATCTTCTTATGCCAAATATCGGCAGCCTCATCATCATCGAGATAGACCGTTACCCAAAGACGTTCTTCTGGGAAGCCATATCCCCCGTCGGCTATTGGCTTAGTGAGCAGCTCCCATGCCATGGCTATGGCGCCCTCTTTAAAGTAATCACCGAATGAGAAATTTCCACACATCTGGAAGAAGGATGCATGTCGCGTTGTCTTTCCCACTTCATCAATATCGAGAGTACGGACACACTTCTGCACCGATGTCGCTCGCTGGTAAGGAGGTTTTACTTCGCCGAGGAAGAATGGCTTAAACGGAACCATTCCTGCGTTAACAAGAAGGAGATTCGGATCGTCAGCAATCAGGGATGCCGAGGGAACGACTGTATGAGTTAATCCTTGACTATTTCCAGATTCAAAGAAGTTCAGCCAACGCGATCTAATTTCTGCGGAGTTCACGGATTAATCATGATCCTTTGATGAAGAGCGCTTTCGACCTATAAAGGAAGAGGCAGCGCCGGTGAGCAGTTTGAGAATATTGGAGTTCTTATCGACGAGAGTTGAGAGGGCTTGATTGATCTTCTCCGTGGCCTTCTCTGCCGAGGTGGTAATCCGATTGACACTTCGAATCGTCTTCTGAACCTCATCGATGAGGCGCGCTACCCGGAAGACGGCGTAGGCGATCGCCCCTGCGATCAGAAGAAGGGAGATTGATGCGATGATTGCGGCGATTCCACCTGGACCCATATCGCAATCCTACTCGACCCTGCTTAGAAGCGAGGAATCTCCATCCGTGGACGCTCATGGCCCTTATGGGCTTCGAGCGCTGCCTGGTGATACTTCTCAATAGCGTCAATATTCGCATCACTTTGGTATGGCCGGCCATCAACTAATGGACCCTCACTACCCTGCATGACGGCAACGACATCCTCGCCAGAGATTGTCTTGTGGATCTCGAGTGCATGAGCCAATGAGAGAACCTTCGCACGGTTCTCATGAAGAATGCTCTCTGCTCGAGTAAGCAGGGTTCCCAGGTTCTCTTCAATTCGATCGGCGAGAGCCATTCTGAGATCACGAACACCATCATCCTTCGGTTTCCCACCCCCAGGGGCGCCAATCTCATTTCTGCGGTTGGAGGCATGTGAGCTCACAGTCGAACCCATTCCCCAATGCCCTTCCATGAAGCTTGCAATGGTGGTCGCGCTCTCAAGATCTCCAGATACACCTGAGGAATTGTCGCCATCAAAGAAGATTCGCTCTCCTGCCAACGAAGCGAGCGAGACGAGAATATCTGCCTCATACTCACTCTTCCATCGGGTGAATTGATCATCAGGTGGAATCGAAGCAACCATTCCCAGGTAATCCGAACCCTTTTCAATCGTTGCCAAGTCGATCGCCATGTGGTGACGAACGAGATATGCCATAGTGCCATGGCAGGCTTCATGCACCGCAACAGCATGGCGTTCCCGCTCGATATATTCCACATCTTCAGCAGGGCCGAGGTCCTTTAGCTGCTTGGCTTTGATGACATCTGCCCAGGTGATCGCCGCTCCACCATTGCGTATCGACATGATGAGCGCTTCATTAATTGTGTCTTTGATGATCGCACCGGTTGAATATGGTGTGATGGTGGCAAGTTTATCGATCTCTTCATCGGTTAAGACGTGTGAGACCTTATCGAGATAACCCTTATAAGTGCGGACACGACCGGCTTTACTTGGATAGCCCACGCGATAGATACGATCGATACGACCGGGACGCAATAGCGCCTCATCCAGAGCCTCTGGCAGGTTCGTTGCCATGACAACCAAGATCCGATACTTAGGAGGGTTCTTGGGTCTCATTCCCAAAGTTCTACGGAGCACTCTGTTAAAGAACCCGCGTGGCTTTTTAAGTCCAGAC
>Ga0214164_1000912_pt1 | contig 18080 bp, 10 predicted proteins | sample TroBogepilimnion_13_FD_153003 | JGI IMG/M metagenome (GOLD analysis project Ga0214164, IMG submission 153003) | Freshwater microbial communities from Trout Bog Lake, WI - Practice 03JUN2009 epilimnion v4 | ecosystem: Environmental > Aquatic > Freshwater > Lake > Epilimnion/Euphotic zone ...
GTTTTTCCTGCCCCGGGCATGCCTGTAAGAAACAACCGTTTATTAATGGATCCTGCAATTGGTAATCGGGAATCAGGTTGGTCCGGCATTATATCTTTAGTTAGTATGTTTAAATAATGAAGCTTTTCAGATTCCCGCAATAAGATGATTAAGAGTGGACAAACTTCCAGATCATAAGCATACCCATTGAAGTGGCCATTTCTTTATTTCTTTCCCGGTCGTAAGGGAAATTAAATTCTTTAGTTACAGTCCTTCCCTTTTCGGCCATAGCCATCCATACCCTGCCCACCGGTACTTTAGCATCCTCAAGCGGGCTTAATAATCCGGTAACTGCGAAGGCTATACCAGGTGTTAAAGTTTTTAAAGCGCCTTCAGCCAATTCAGATGCAACCTGTTCGCTTATTGCCCCGTATTGATCCAGGGTTTCGCGTTTTACGCCAAGAATAGTTTCTTTAATTTCATTCTGGTAGCAAACCATAGAACCCCTGAAATAACCTGAAGAGCCTGGAACCTGGGTAATATGGTGGGCAATATTGCCACCTGTGCAACTTTCTGCCAGACCCAGTGTCTGATTGTTTTCTGTAAACCACCTGCACAAAATCTGCTCCAGGGTTAGGTCTTCCAGTGCGAGTACAATTTTTCCCAGTCTTTCTGCAAATTTATATTGCTGCTCTTCCAGTTCATGGGCCACCGATACAGTATCAGGGCCTCGGCCAGTGAGGCGCAGCTTTACCATACCTGCGCCAGGCAGGTAAGCCAGTTTGATGTGTGCTGGCAAGGCAGCTTCCAGGTCTGCGATTTTTTCGGCAATAAAACTTTCCCCTTCCCCTGCTGTAATGATGGTGCGGTGAAGCAAGGCGTCACTGATAAATCGTTGCTGCAGCCGTGGCAATGCTTCATTTTCCATGATAGAAACCATTTCAAATGGCACACCGGGCAGCGAGATGATTACTTTATCACCTTTGTCGAACCACATGCCGGGTGCTGTTCCCATGCGGTTGAAAAGTACCTTACAGCAATCCGGCACTTCGGCCTGCTTCATATTCCGTTCAAGGAATGGCCTGTTGCGCCTTGAAAACAGCTCTTTAAGATGCTCAAGGACCTGAGGATCAACTATCATTCTGCCACCAAAATAGTCATTGAGCAATGGCTTCGTAATATCATCAGATGTAGGCCCCAGGCCTCCGGTAATAATCAGCAGCGAAGCATCTGCCAGCTCATGGTCGATGGCATTGACTATTGCCAAGCGCTCATCGCCTACAGCTACCCGGCGCAGCACATCAATACCCATGGCATTAAGGCGCTGTGCTATCCAGGCCGAATTTGTATCTATCGTCTGGCCAATCAACAACTCATCACCAATGGTGATAATGGCCGCAGCTATATTACTCATTATCTTTCTTAAAAAAGGGGGCTAAACGATCCAGTAATTCAGGTGGCATATTGGTCTTTTTCTTTTCTGCAGGATCATAAAAAACAAGTGTGGTTATTCCCTTATTCAGCAACTGGCCAGTCTCATTATACAGTTCTGAGTGGAACTGTATTTTGTTTCCTTCCTGCAGTTCTTTTACGGTGGTTTTTACTGTGATAAGATCATCGTATAAAGCCGGGCGGTAATATTGGCTGTTTAATTCAACAACCGGCATCATAATACCCATTTCCTCGAGCTGTCGGTAAGTAAAGCCCAGCTGCCTTATGGCTTCAGCCCTGCCTACCTCATAATAGAGGGCATAATTGCCATAATACAGGTACCCCATTTGGTCAGTTTCGCCATATCGTACCCTTATCTGTGTGCTTGCTGTAAACATAAACTAATGATTATTGTCCGATCAATCTTTATAGCCTGAAAGCAGGCGTATTCCTGACTCCGGCAACTCATCCGGTAAAACAAAGGTAATCGGAAAAGAGAAAACCCTCTGTGATAGTATTTTAGCTTCAGTTAAATTGCCCAGATACTGGTTCAATGCCAGAGGGACATTTCTAAAGTTATCAGAAATTTTAAATTGAGAAGCAAATGGGGTAAAAATATTATACTATATCGATCAAATATAAGTATGACATTTAATAGAATGCCCGGTTTATATTCTGTTTAAACTATTTTGAGGGCTAATTGCCGATAAACACGAAAATAATTTGTAAAACCAAAATTGTTATCTACTTTTGCAATCCCATTTCAAAACGGGAAATGAAGTTCTTTAAAAAAAGCCACTTTAGCTCAGATGGTAGAGCAACTGATTTGTAATCAGTAGGTCGCTGGTTCGATTCCGGCAAGTGGCTCTGAAAAAAGTAAGAAATGAAAAGCAAAAATTAAGATCATTGTAAAACTTTTTAGTAACAGGGTTTTACTTTTAATTTTTGCTTTTTAATTTTTTAACGGGTAGATGGCCGAGTGGCTAAAGGCGACAGACTGTAAATCTGTTCTCTCACGAGTACGGAGGTTCGAATCCTTCTCTGCCCACATTTTCAGTGTACAGTTGACAGTTTGCAGTTTGCCCAAGGGTAAACTGTAAATTGTAAACTGATTAAGTTTTTTTGATAAGCGGAAGTAGCTCAGTTGGTAGAGCGACAGCCTTCCAAGCTGTAGGTCGCGGGTTCGAGCCTCGTCTTCCGCTCTGAAAGAGTAATTGAAGTTCTTAATTAATAGCTATTGAAATCTGGCAGCAGCGTATCGCAATTCACCGGAAGGGTGTGCAACCTGGTCAGAGCTAAAAAATTAATTACCAGCTGTTGTAGCTCAGTGGTAGAGCACTTCCTTGGTAAGGAAGAGGTCGGCAGTTCAATCCTGCCTAACAGCTCTTTTGATTTGTGCGAAAGAGTATATGTAACAATTGTTGCATAATTAAAAAGAATCACCGCCTGATGGCGTGAGTAATAACAAACAATAATTTAAACTGTTTTAAAAAAAATAACAATGGCAAAAGAAACCTTCAAGCGGGACAAACCCCACGTAAACATTGGCACCATCGGCCACGTTGACCATGGTAAAACCACTTTGACAGCAGCTATTACTTCTATTCTTTCAAATAGGGGCCTGGCTACAAAAAAAGGGTATGATGAAATTGATGCCGCTCCTGAAGAAAAAGAACGTGGTATCACGATCAATACCGCACACGTAGAATATGCTACCGATACACGCCACTATGCACATGTGGATTGCCCAGGTCACGCTGACTATGTAAAAAACATGATTACCGGTGCTGCCCAGATGGATGGCGCAATACTCGTTGTTGCTGCTACCGATGGTCCGATGCCGCAAACAAGGGAGCATATCCTTCTTGCCCGCCAGGTAGGTGTGCCTCGTATGGTGGTATTCATGAACAAGGTTGACCTGGTTGATGATGCCGAAATTCTGGAACTGGTAGAAATGGAAATCCGTGAGCTTCTTTCAAAGAACGGTTATGATGGTGATAACACACCAATCATTCAGGGTTCTGCAACTGGCGCTCTGGCTCATTCTACCGATGAGTCTAACAAATGGGTTAAGGCAGTTCTCGACCTTATGGCAGCTGTTGATGCTTATATTCCATTGCCTCCACGTCCTATCGATCAGCCATTCCTGATGTCTGTAGAAGATGTATTCACTATCACTGGTCGTGGTACTGTGGCTACAGGCCGTATCGAGCGTGGTGTGATTAAAGTAGGTGAAAACGTTGAAATCGTTGGTTTCAATGAAGCGCCTCTTTCATCAACCTGCACAGGTGTGGAAATGTTCAAGAAACTTCTGGATCGTGGTGAAGCTGGTGACAATGCCGGTATCCTGCTCCGTGGTATTGAAAAGAAAGATATTCGCCGTGGAATGGTAATCTGCGCACCTAAGAGCATTACTCCGCACACTGAATTCAAGGGTGAGGTTTACGTTCTTTCGAAAGACGAAGGTGGCCGTCATACGCCTTTCTTCAACAAATACCGTCCTCAGTTCTATTTCCGTACTACCGACGTAACAGGCGAGTGCATGTTGCCAGCTGGTGTTGAAATGGTAATGCCTGGTGATAACGTTAATCTTCATGTAACTCTGATCGCACCAATCGCGATGGACAAAGGTCTTAAGTTTGCGATCCGTGAAGGTGGCCGTACAGTAGGCGCCGGACAGGTGACTGAGATTATCAAGTAAGTACCTAGTCTTAAGTCTTTAGTCTTAAGATATTGAATAAAGTTTAAGAGCCGCTCCTTTAAGGGGCGGCTTTTTATTTTATTATTAGTATTGAAATCAGACCTGATTATCCTTTTATTCGTAATTTTGCCTAAATTTTTACTTAATGCCACATTATCATTCATCGGGTAAGATTCCAAAGAAACGGCATACACAATTCCGTAAGCCGGATGGAAGCCTGTATTCTGAGCAATTATTCAGTACTGAGGGTTTTTCATCCAATTCATCATTACTTTATCATATACATGCGCCAACACAAATAGTGAGGGCAGAGGAACCCATAAATATAGCACCGCAAGCAGCATCTTCTAATATTCTTAAACACAGATGCTTAAAGGGGTTTAATATTGAGCCCGACAATGACTACCTGAAGAGCAGGAAAACCGTTCTTTTTAATAATGATGTGCAGTTAACCCTTGCAGCTCCTGCAAAAGGCCTTACAGACCATATTTTTTATAAAAATGCCGATACCGATGAGGTGCTGTTTATACATGATGGTACCGGAACTCTCAAAACCCAGTATGGACAGATTACTTTTGGATATGGCGATTATGTAGTGGTACCCAGGGGCACCATCTACCAGATTGAATTTGACAGGGAAGACAACAGACTGTTTATTATTGAGTCTTTCAGTCCTGTAACATTCCCAAAACGATATCTTAGCAAATACGGGCAGTTGCTTGAAAATTCGCCCTATTGTGAGCGTGACCTGAGGTTGCCAACTGACCTGAACCCTGTAGACCAGAAAGGTGAATACCTGATACAGGTGAAGAAGAAGGGTTTTTTGTACCCGATATGGTATGGCCATCATCCGTTTGACGTGGTGGGATGGGATGGCTGCGAATATCCTTATGCTTTGAGTATTCATGATTTTGAGCCAATCACCGGTCGGGTACATCAGCCACCTCCTGTGCACCAGACATTTGATGCACATAATTTTGTGGTTTGTTCTTTTGTGCCTCGGCTTTATGATTATCATCCACATTCCATACCTGCACCCTATAATCACAGTAATATAGACAGCGATGAAGTGCTGTATTATGTGGATGGCGACTTTATGAGCCGCAAGCATGTGGAGCGGGGTATGATTACGCTTCACCCAGCCGGAATACCTCATGGGCCGCACCCCGGAACTGTAGAGAAAAGTATAGGGAAAAAGGAAACCAAGGAACTGGCTGTAATGGTAGATACCTTTCATCCGCTGATTTTGACTAAGGATGCCTTGGGTATAGAAGATGACAGCTATGTATATAGCTGGATAGAGTAGGTTTTGCTGGGATTTGGAATTTGTGAATTGGCACAATTGTTTTAATATTCTTTACTTGAATTAATATTTTATGGAAACACTCACAGTAAGTCAGAAGATGACCCAGGCAAAGGATTTTTTGCCGATAAATGGTACAGACCATATAGAATTGTATGTGGGCAATGCCAAGCAGGCCGCACATTTTTATAAAACCGCTTTCGGGTTCCAGTCGCTGGCATATGCCGGGCCGGAAACAGGTGTAAAAGACAGGGCATCGTATGTGCTTCAGCAGGGCAAGATAAGACTGGTGCTAACTTCGCCTTTGAATTCAAAAAGCGCTATCTCTGAGCACATAAAAATTCATGGCGACGGGGTGAAGATCCTGGCATTATGGGTAGATGACGCTTACAAGTCTTTTGAAGAAACAATGGGCAGGGGAGCGAAAGTGTATATGGAGCCAGTAACAATTAAGGATAATGACGGCGAAGTGCGTATGAGCGGCATATATACATACGGTGAAACTGTGCATCTGTTTGTAGAACGGAAAAATTATACAGGACTTTTTCTGCCAGGATATAAGGCATGGAAAAGCAGTTATAATCCGACTGATGCGGGGCTGCTGTATATCGACCATTGTGTGGGTAATGTGGGCTGGGGACGCATGAACCCAACCATAAAATGGTATGAAGATGTGATGGGCTTTGTGAATATTCTATCATTTGACGATAAGCAGATCAATACCGAATATTCGGCTCTGATGAGCAAGGTAATGAGCAATGGCAACGGCTATGTGAAATTCCCTATCAATGAGCCTGCCGAAGGTAAAAAGAAATCGCAGATTGAAGAATACCTTGATTTTTACGAGGGTGAAGGAGTGCAGCATATAGCAGTAGCCACTCATGATATAGTGGCAACAGTGAAGGAATTAATGAGCAGGGGAGTGGAATTTCTGGATGCGCCACCAAATGCTTATTACGAAGACCTGCCCATCCGTGTAGGGAAAATTGATGAGGACATTGCTCCGCTGCAGGAGCTGGGCATTTTGGTAGATTGTGATGAAGAAGGGTACCTGCTGCAGTTATTTACCAAACCGGTAGAAGACCGCCCGACACTTTTCTTTGAAATCATTCAGCGCAAAGGAGCTCAGAGTTTTGGTGCAGGAAATTTTAAGGCACTGTTTGAATCAATAGAAAGAGAGCAGGCTAAGAGAGGAAATTTATAGTTCACGGAATGATAATCCGCTGTTTCTTAAATCTTATGATGCAGCGGATTATTTTTATTATCTTTAATGTATGAAACTCATTGTTTGCACACGCCCCGATGGCACAGAAATATGGATCAACTACCTGGAAATAGCCGCTATTGTTCAGTTTGTTGAGGAAGAAGAAGCCTATTCCAGGATCATCTTAAAAAGTGGCGCTGAGATCATTGTAGATGATAACCCTGAGGATATTCATGCCTGCATTATTCAGCACGACGAGTATTCCACAGCATTTTATGTAGGCCGGTTGTAAAGCCCTATTCCCGGAAAATATTAGCTGGGAGTAAGTCTGCTCTGAAGTAAATACTCCGGATTTTCCTTTCACTTTTTATATGCTCAGTTAGGGCTGGTTTTTGGGCTGTTCGTGAAATTTCCCGGTTGCCAATTAATTTGGGATGGGTTACTAACATTTATCCGAAACCATACGCCAGTATGAATAGTAGTAAACCCCGGTCATTATAAACCCTGAACTTCCCTTTTACAAAAATGTAAAGGTTTGAGGGCTGTTTGAGTTTTTGCCGGATTTATATTGTAAATTCGCACCTTATGAAGCATTTTATCCTTATTTTCTCCGCTTTAGCCTTTTCCATTTTGTCATTTGCCGTGCCCGGGCCTATATCGGGCGTTAATCATGTTTGTGTAGGTAGCACCACCTCTTTAAGTGATGGCACAACCGGAGGCACATGGAGCAGCAGTGCAGCAACTATCGCTTCAGTAGGCTCAACAGGTGTTGTAACCGGCATTTTAGCAGGAACAGCAACCATTACCTATACGGTTGGAGCAAGTTATGCCACGCTGGCCATGACCGTAAATGCCTTGCCAAATCTGGATACGGTAACAGGAGGCGGCAGCTATTGCCCCGGAGGTGCAGGGGTACATGTGAACCTGAGCGGATCAGATATCGGGGTAAACTATCAACTATATAGAAGCGGAACTGCTACCGGACCTACTGAAGCAGGAACCGGCAGTTCTCTTGATTTTGGGCTACAAGCTGCTGTAGGTGTCTACACCGTAATTGCCACTAACACAATCACAGGTTGCTCCCGAACAATGGCGCTCAGCGTAACTGTAGGCTTGTACCCATTACCAACTGCATATACTTTATATACCCCAGGCAGTGGCGCTATCTGCGCAGGTACTGAAGGTCATCTTTATCTAACAGGTTCTCAATTAGGTGTTAATTACCAAGCTTATCATGATAGTATTTGGGCAGAGGGGCCAATAATTCCTGGAACAGGAGCATCACTAGATTTAGGCTTAACTACTGATATGGGGCCAATATATGTTATTGGTAGTAATGTATCTACGGGCTGTAATTCTGGAATGCATGGTGTTATAATGTTTTCAACCATACCAGCTCCAGGACCAATAATAGGCCCGAGTGGTGTATGCGCCGGTTCAACGGTTACTCTAACCGATACTTCATCTGGCGGCACCTGGACCAGCAGCAATCCTTCTATAGCCACTGTCAGCACTTCAGGTATAGTAACAGGGCTAACTTCAGGATCCACTACAATAAGTTACATTTCAACTTCCGGTTGTACTGTTTCTGTTCCATTTAGTGTTACAAATCTTGTACTTCCAATAACAGGCAGTGGCTCGGCTTGTGTTGGTGCAAATACTACCTTATCCGATGCTTCATTAGGCGGCACCTGGACGAGTTCCAATACGGCTGTTGCAACTGTAGGATATTCTACTGGCATTGTAACAGGCGTTGCTACAGGTACTGCCACTATAAGTTATACTGTTGGCGGCACCTGCGGCTTTGTGAGTATGCCGGTTACGGTGCATCCGGTGCCAGCAGCATTAACAGGTATCACAAGTGTTTGCGCAGGCGGTACTACTTCATTGGCTTGCACCACAACCGGTGGAATATGGAGCAGCAGTAATACTGCCGTAGCCACTGTAGGCTCAACAGGTATAGTAACCACAATAGCCGGAGGTTCAGCCACTATCAATTATACTTTACCTACCGGTTGTAAGTCATCAGTCGTTATGAGTATTGATCCTCCTCCGGTTATTTCAGGGGTGTCCAGTATTTGTGTGGGCAATACAACAACGTTTACCACCAGTATAGCAGGTTCATGGACCAGCAGCAATCCTTTTTTCGCAAGTATTTCCTCTACTGGTGTTATCACAGGCCTGTTGCCTGGTTCGGCTATCATTACCTGCACTTCTTTTTCTACCGGTTGTGTATCCAATCATGCTATCAGTGTTACATCAAGTTGCTCAGGTACACCTGCAGGTGGCACAGGCCATGTTGTTAGTGCCACTATTTGTTCAGGTCATGCAGATCTGCTTTATTTAACCGGCGCATCTACAACCTGCGGTGTAACTTTTCAATGGCAGAGCTCAACAGATAGTATCTGGTGGACCAATATTGCTGGAGCTGCATCAGATTCTGCTTATGTTAATCCGCAATCCAATCTTTACTACCGGTGTAAGGTAACCTGCTATACCAGCAGTTTATTTTCTTATTCCACACCTGTTCATGTGCTGGTTTATAACAGCATTTCTGCACATAGTATTGTCAATACACCATCTTATTACTGCAACGGCCCTGATTTCAGCCTAAGCACATGCGGTATACAGCCCGGTACCTATATCCAGACTTTTTACGGCGACGGGTCATCGGACAGTACTCATCTTTATTCTTCCAGCCCCGATTCTTCAGCTTTTGCCAATATATATCATGCCTACAATATGGCCGGCACCTATACTGTAAAGCAGATATTGCGGAATGGCGTTACACCTCAGGATTCAGTAAGCTATGCATTTAACTACAGTTATTGCAGAACTTTACCTGTATTTTTCTATTTCGATACCAATAATGACTGTATTGATGATGGTGGAGACGGATATATTTCACATCCAGTATCAACTGAAATTGATTCAGCCGGGATAGCCATTGATACTATAACCACCAGCGGTGGATTTTATTACCAGGCATTAGGAGATTCAGGTACTGTGTACCGGTTTAAAGTAATAGCTCATGATACAGGGTTGCACATGAGCTGCCCCACTTCTGGTATTTTGTTTGACACCATTAATGCCTATGTTAACGACTACGCGCCTAAGTATTTCGGGTTTAACTGTACTACCACCGGTAATTTTGACATGAGCGTTTCTGCAGACATGATCTGCGGCAGGCATACTGCATCGGGTTATATATATGTGGGTAACAACTGGTGCACAGTAGAGAACGCAGTAGTTACCATGACCTTCAGCCCCAATTATGTTTTTGGCAGCGCATCTATAACGCCATGGTCCATAGTTGGCAATACGGTTACCTGGCACCTTACAGGTATCAATGACTATACCAGTTTTTATTATCCCTACATTTATTTTAATCTCAACGTACCCGGCCCATTCCTTACTGCCGGCGATACCATACAGACCTATTTTACCGTAACTCCGTTGTCAGGGGATATAAATCCCGCCAATAACTATTTTTCATTGGTTGAAACTATTATGGCATCATATGATCCTAATGGTATTAATGTGTCGCCGCGAGGAGCAATTATTCCATGCACGCCTTTGCAATATGCCATCAGGTTTGAGAATACGGGTAATGATACAGCCTACAACATCTCTGTTGTAGATACGCTCCCTGATAACATAAACCCGAAAAGCCTGATGGTGATTTCCTCAACTTCTGTGGTCAACCTGGCAACGGCCTCCTACAGCGGTCATAATGTGGTCAAGTTTGATTTCCCCCACATCAATCTGCCCGACAGCTCACATCATAACCTTTGTTTTGGAGAAGTCATTTTCTCGGTTAATGCAAATGCGGGATTGGCTGATGGGAGTATGATCATGAACCATGCAAGTATTTATTTTGATGATAACCTGCCGGTAATTACCGATACCGCTACCAACATTATTGGCATCAGCCCCATTGTTGGGCCGGGCAGTGTTTGTCTTGGTTCCTCCATGGTTCTCTCTGATGAGAGTGCGAATGGTGTATGGAGCGCTTCCAATACGGATGCGGCTGTAACCGGTGGATTGGTAACTACCACAGCAGGTGGAACTGATACTATCAGTTATTCAATTTCCAATACGTGCCTCACAAGATCAGCTATTCTGGTGGTAACCATAAATCCGGTAGTAGCAGCTTCAGTAACCATAAATTCGAACAGTGGGATGGGTGATACCATTTGTACCGGAACAATTCCTGTATTTACAGCTGCAACACTGAATGGCGGCACTGCTCCTGTTTATCAATGGTCGGTAGGTGGTACTGATGCGGGCACAGACAGCACATACAGCTATATCCCGGTAAGTGGGGATACAATAGCTGTAATGATGGCCAGTAACGGCCAGTGCGTAACACCTGATACCGCAACTTCATTTATGGTATTGAATGTATTATCACCAATACCCCCGATAGATTCAATGATTGCCAGCCCGGGTGCTTTTATCAGCTCCGGAACATCAGATACTTTCTTTGCCTTCATTACTAATGGTATCCCGGTTTCCTATTCATGGTTGTTGAATGGTGCGCCAACCGGTGATACAACTGACACTTTCATAATAAAGACATTAATCAACGGAGACTCTGTAACCTGTATCACCACAAGCACAGGATTGTGTCAGTTAGCCTCATTTAATTCGTTCGTTGTTACCGTAAATAATGTAGGTGTTAAATCATTATCAGTTCATGATGGACTAGTGGTTTATCCTAATCCGAATAAGGGCGAATTTACTATCACGGGTAGTTTGAATCCGACTTCAGATAATAAAGTGATAATGGAGATAACCGATATGATGGGCCAGGTGCTGATCAATAAACAGATTTCATGCGATAACGGGAAGATTAATGAAAAACTGAGTATCAGCAGATTTGTTCCGGCAGGTATGTATATGCTCACATTACGCTCTGCAAGTGAAAGCAGCGTATACCATTTTGTTATTGAAGAATAAATTTTTGTTCCGGCATATTGTTTCCATTTTCGGCACGGCCGGTTTATTGTATTGTTATTTCTTTTGCCCTGTATTATGGTTACCTTTGCACCCTGTTAAGGAAATTACATTAATGATTTTTATTATTAAGTAATGCATTGAATCAAATTAACAGTCACAGACTTTGAAACAAATCATACAATCGTTTAAAACGGGTGATACTGTATTGGAAGATGTACCTGCTCCCAAAGTGAAGCGCGGGCATCTGCTGATTAAAACTACGCGGAGCCTGGTTTCGGCAGGAACGGAGCGAATGCTTGTTGAGTTTGGAAAAGCCAATATGCTGCAGAAGGCGCGCCAGCAGCCCGACAGGGTGAAGCAGGTACTGGCGAAAATTAAGACCGATGGATTCAAACCTACCATTCAGGCTGTTTTCAATAAACTGGGGCAGCCATTGCCATTAGGCTATTGCAACGTAGGCAAGGTAATAGCAGTGGGTGAAGGGGTAACAGATTTTGTAACCGGAGACCGGGTTGCCTCTAACGGGCCTCATGCAGAATATGTATGTGTGCCGAAAAATCTTTGTGCGCATGTTCCGGATAATGTAACTGATGAAGAGGCCGCATTTACGGTTATTGGTTCTATTGGCCTGCAGGGCATACGCTTGTGTGACCCTGAGTTGGGAGAGACAATCGTTGTTGTTGGATTGGGTCTGATAGGACTGATTACTGCTGAATTACTTATTGCCAGTGGATGCCGGGTAATAGGCGTAGACCTGGATGCCGGCAAAGTGGCGCTTGCAAAGAAAAAGGGCGTACTGGCAATTAATCCTGCTACAGGTGTTGATGTGGTTAAATTTGTTTTAGAAAATACAGATAACATTGGAGCAGACGGGGTTCTGATTACAGCTTCTGCCAAGTCGGATGATCTTATCTCCCAGGCGGCAAGAATGAGCAGGAAAAGAGGACGGATAATCCTTGTTGGTGTGATAGGGCTGAATATCAGCAGGGCGGAGTTTTATGAAAAGGAACTCACTTTCCAGGTATCCTGTTCTTACGGGCCGGGCAGGTATGATGATAACTATGAAAAAGGAGGCAATGATTATCCATTGCCATTTGTAAGATGGACAGAGCAAAGGAATTTTAAGTCCGTTCTGCAAACCATTGCGACGGGTAAACTAGATGTGGTTTCACTGATCACAGAGCGGATACCACTTGCAGACTTCAGTAAAATATATTCCAATCTCAGCAATAAGGAGTCCATTGCTTCTGTGCTGGAATATCCTGAGGAAAGCAACGGATCGGATACGATATTATTTCAGGATGGGACTTTTAAACCCGGAAATGGAGGCATAGGCATTATAGGCGCAGGTAACTTCACAAGTATGACTATGCTGCCGTTACTGAGTGAACTGGATGCACCGTTAATTTCGATAGCCAGTGCGACAGGCCTTACAGGCACTACACTGGCCAAAAAATATAAAATAGCCAAGAGTACAACAGACTATACAAGCCTGATAAATGACCCTGCAGTAGAACTTGTGATGATAACCACAAGGCATAATGAACATGCGCATATGGTTGTGGAAAGCCTTAAAGCAGGCAAGCACGTTTTTGTCGAGAAACCATTAGCAATAAACAGGCAGGAACTTGATGATATCCTTGCCGTATATGATGGCAGCAAAACGCTTACTGTAGGTTTTAACAGGCGGTTTTCGCCACATATGCAGCGGGTGAAACAACTGCTTGGCGATGTGCAGATGAATGTGATTGCCACCATGAATGCAGGTAATATACCAGCCAATGTATGGGTGCATGATATGAAGGTGGGAGGAGGCAGAATAATGGGCGAGGCCTGCCACTATATGGACCTGATTACTTTTCTTACCGGCAGCAAAATAAAAACGGTATGCATGAGTGCTATGGGGCTGAATCCACAGATTAATACAGATAATGCTTCTATACTCTTGCATTATGAGAATGGAAGCACCGGGGTTATCAATTATTTTGCAAATGGCTCTAAAGCATATTCAAAGGAAAGAATAGAAGTGTATGCCCAGGAACAGACCTTAATTACCGATAATTTCCGTCTTACTGAAGGGTTCGGAATTAGGGGTTTTACTAAATTGAAAACGAATGTAGATAAGGGGCATAATGCGCAGTTTAAACAGCTGCTGGAAAGATTGAAAAACGGAGGTCATCCGTTAATACCTTTTGATGAAATAGTGAACACTACCAAAGCTGGTTTTGCTGCCATTGAAAGTTTGACTAAACACGAATGGGTAGCAGTGCATTCATGAATGAGCCAAGAATAATTTTATGCTTATAGATATTATTGCAGGCGCAAGGCCTAATTTTATAAAGATTGCCCCGATCATTGAAGCTATAAAGCGGCATGCAAAGGCCGGTAAAGATATGCAGTATCGTTTGGTGCATACCGGGCAGCACTATGATAAAAAAATGAGCGGAGATTTTTTTGATCAGCTCAATATTCCTGCACCTGATTATAATCTGGAGGCCGGCTCAGGTACACAGGCCGAGCAGACTGGTAAAATAATGGTAGGGTATGAAAGATTATTGCAGGAGAAGCCATGTGATTTGTGCATTGTAGTAGGCGATGTAACCTCAACAATGGCTTGTTCTATTGCTGCAAAAAAAGTGAATAATATTAAAGTAGCCCATGTGGAAGGAGGTATCCGCTCGGGTGACTGGACAATGCCGGAAGAGATCAACCGTATTGTTACAGATTCAATCAGCGACTATTTTTTTACCACATCTGCAGTTGCCAATAATAACCTGCGCAAATCGGGTGTTCCGGACGAAAGGATATTTTTTGTGGGCAATACTATGATTGATACGCTTTATAAGCAAATGCCAAGGTTTATAAAGCCCGCAATCTGGGATACTGCAAAGCTGGAAAATGGTAATTATATAATAATGACTTTGCACCGGCCGGCAAACGTGGATAATGGCCCGAAATTGAAGGAGCTGATTACTGAAATTGTTCAGTCATCGAATAATCTGCCCGTAATTTTTCCGGTTCATCCCCGCACTGCAAAGATGCTGGATACTCTTGGTATATCGAATTGTAATTTATATGTTATCGACCCTTTGGGATATCTGGAATTTAATTATCTTGTCAAAAATGCGAAAGCAGTAATTACCGATTCCGGTGGTATAACTGAGGAAGCTACTGTTATGGGCGTGCCATGTATGACATTGCGGGACAGTACAGAGCGGCCGGAAACCTGTACTATCGGAACCAATGAGTTGCTTGGAACAGACCCTGGAAATATAGCTCCTGCCTTCAGGAAATTGTTTTCAGGGAACTGGAAAAAAGGCAATATTCCAGAACTGTGGGATGGTAAAACTGCTGAGCGGATTGTAAACAGAATTGCTATCATTTATGACTTGGGTTAAGTAAATTTATTATGACCGGTATCCTCTCAAACGAAGTAGAAAATATAGTGAATAACCTGCTGATTTTTGTTGACAGGGTAGTTGCGATTGCAGATAATTATTCTGTTCATCAGGTTTGGGATAGAGAAGATGATTCAGCTATTGAGGGTAGTGATATTCGTGGATTAAATATTGCTGAGTTGACCGTAATGAATGGAGAAGGGCAATTAGGCAACCTGATAGGTGATGCTTTCAGCAAAAATAAAAAAGGTTATCTGGAGTATAGTATTATCAGTAACAACTCGGTAGTTCTTTTTGGGCTAAGAGTACTTCCAATTCATCCTGAAAAGGAATTCATTTTCATTACTATAGAAAACCTGTCTCCGAAGGGAGAGCTGTTTTCTGAACAAGACAGGCTGATTAAAGCGCTCCAAGCTACCGGAGATGGAGTCTGGGATATCAATTTTGCCGAAGATGTTGTTTGTTTTACCGGTAACTGGGGGAAAATATTCGGCTATGAGCCTGATATGAAAATGACCATTTCTGAATGGAGTGCACATATACATCCTGAGGACATTGGTAAATCATCAGAGATCAGGTCGGATTTTTTTAGCGGCAAAGTTCCAAATTATTCTGCTGAACTGAGATTCAGATGTAAAGATGGGACATATAAATGGATATGGAGCAGAGGATTTGCCATTACAAATACTCAGGATGGTAAACCTTTAAGATGTATAGGCACGCACACAGATATTAATGAAAAAAAAATTGCGGAAGATAAATTTGCTGCTATATCAAATTTGCTTTCAAGACTGATCAATAATCTGAACAGCGGGATATTGGTAACCGATCAGAACCATAAGGTAATCTTTGCAAATGGTGTATTCTGTGATATTTACAACATTACCGGTGGGCCAACGGAAACTCTTGGCCTTTCAATGGATGAATGTTTCGAAAAAAGTAAGCATTTTTACAAACACCCTCAGCAGGTAAAGTTTGGTATAGAAGCGGCCATAGCAAACGGGAAAACATTTCTTAATAAAGAAGTGGAAATGATAGATGGACGAATATTGAGTCTTGATCTTATAACCTTATCACTTGATGAAAACAATAACGGGGAAATCTGGAAATTCACTGATGTTACTGTTCAGAAAAATATTGATTCGAAATTTGAAGAGCAGCGTAAATTTTACGAAAATATTCTGAATAACATACCGGCAGATATTGCTGCCTTTGATACTGATCACAAATACTTATTTGTAAACAAGAATGGTATAAAAGATGAGGAACTGAGAAAGTGGATAATTGGTAAAACCGATGTTGATTATGCCAGATACCGAAAAAGGCCAGATTCATTTTTTGAAACAAGGTTTGAACTTTACGATAAGGCAATTGATAGCCGGAAGAGTGCGCAGCTGATTGAAAAATTAATTTCAAAAGAAGGAAAAGAAGAATATCATCTCCGCATTATTAATCCTGTTCTTACTGAGAATGGAAATATTGAATTCCTTCAGGCTTACGGGCTTAATATAACTGATCTTATTGTTGCTCAGGAATCACTCAAAACAAGCGCTGAAATATTTTCAAGCGCATTCGATTATTCAGGCATAGGTATGGCTTTGGTAGGCCTGGATGGCAAATGGCTGGACGTTAATACGTCATTTTGCCTGATGACCGGCTATTCGAAGGATGAATTGCTTGCGCTTACTTTTCAGGAAATCACCTACCCGGATGACCTTGAGTCTGATCTGGCATTGATTAGAAGAATGCTTAAACAGGAATTAAAAACATACACGCTAGAGAAGAGGTATATATCCAAAGACAAGAAGATTGTTCTGGTATTACTTACTGTTTCACTGGTATGGAATACAGATGGAACACCAAAGTTTTTCATCGCTCAGGTAGTAGACATAACGCAGAAGAAGGAACTGGAAAATGAGATAAGAAGGAAGAACAACATACTGGAAGCATCGAAGGAAAGTTTGCAGAATAAAGTTAATCAGCTTGAAGATCTGAACCATATTATAGCACACAATTTAAGAGGCCCGGCAGGTAACATTAAGATGTTTTCTGAAATATTAATGGAACAGCTGAATAACAATGAATTTGCGGCGCCTGAATTATCTGCCTCAGGATTTACGTATGAACAGGTGATTCAATTTATACAGGAGAGCAGCAATTCTCTGATCTCAAGTCTCGAAACCCTAATGGAGATAACCCAGATAAAACTGAATAAGACTATACCCAATGATAATTGCGATGTTCAGACGATTATCAACGAAATAATTACCCAGTTTCAGAGTGGGATTTATGAAAAACAAGCTTTAATACTGACTGAACGTTCAATTGAACAGATCAGTTATCCAAAAGTTTATCTCGAAAATATTATTTATAATCTGCTCAGTAATTCACTCAAATACATCCGGCCAGGTACCACTCCTGAAATTCTGATATCAGTAAGATCGGTGGATGAAAGGACGGTAATTACTGTAAAGGATAACGGACTTGGTATTAATTTGGATAAATACGGAGACCGTCTGTTTAAATTGAACCAGGTTTTTCATTCCGGATTTAACAGTAAAGGAATTGGCCTTTATATCACCAAAACCCAGGTTGAATCATTAGGTGGGAGCATTGAGGTTAAGAGTAAAGAAAATGAAGGCAGTGAATTTATTGTTACACTTTAATACACACATCTGGTGGGTTGGAGGCGGCTAATCTTTAATCTTCCATTGAAAACCCTGATAACTTAATATGCCAGGAAAACTAAAAAAAATCTTTAACCTTATCGGTAATATGGGGTGGCGATATACCGCCTTCCGGATGAGGTATGAAATGTTGCTAAGATCCGGTTTATTAAAAAAGCGGTTTCCGGCATCACCAGAGTATAATCAGTTCATGTCATTAAAGGTATGGAAGGAAAATGAGGCGCAATTTTTTTTTCAAAGCAGGGAATCACTGAATTTTCCTAAAGTTCAGGATTCTTCATTAAAAGAAAATTTTACCAACATTAAAGCCGGTAAATTTTTATTGTTCAGCAGTATTCTTGCAGACCTTGGACAAGATTATGATTGGGTAACCAATCCGGATTCCGGATTCCGGTATGATATAAATAAACACTGG
>Ga0214164_1000913_pt1 | contig 18051 bp, 22 predicted proteins | sample TroBogepilimnion_13_FD_153003 | JGI IMG/M metagenome (GOLD analysis project Ga0214164, IMG submission 153003) | Freshwater microbial communities from Trout Bog Lake, WI - Practice 03JUN2009 epilimnion v4 | ecosystem: Environmental > Aquatic > Freshwater > Lake > Epilimnion/Euphotic zone ...
GCGCCGACGCCGTGCTTGCCGCGAGCATTTTTCATTTCGGCACCTACACCGTCGGCGACGTGAAACGGTTTTTGAAAGAAAAAAATATTCCGGTTCGTTTGTGACGTCACGCCCAATAAAAAAGCCCGCGATTTTCATCGCGGGCTTTTTGCTGCCACTGCGTCGTGGCTAAATTATTAAAAAATTATCGCGCGAGTTGCAGGGCGATTTCTTTTTCAATCTCGTGCACGAGATCGAGGTCGCTACCGCCCCAACTACCGCGCGATTGCACACTGACTTGCGTGGTCGGGCGCGCATCCACGGCTTCCACGCGAATCCACACGGTGCGCTGGTTGACCTTGCCTTCGAGCGAGCGAACGGCGTTGGTGTTGTCGTGCGGAATGAATTCGGTAATCAGCACGCCGTTGTTTTGGATGACGGTGACGGCGGCCTGATAGGCTTGGTCAACCGAGCGTTGGTAACGGCCGGCAACGGTATCTTTGCTCCAGGTGCTGGCAAAGGTGTGCTGGTCGTTGACGGTGCTGACGCAGCCGGTGACGGCAATAGCTCCGAGAGCGAGGACGGCGAAAAATTTCATTTTCATATTGGCGACAATGCAACCGCGAAACGGCGCGCAGGTCAAGCAGGATTTACCAATGGATAATTTGCAACTTTCGTTCGTGCGCGGTTTTGAATACAAGACTTTATGCCGCAGTTTTCATACAAGGCCCGCAAACGTTCCGGCGAACTCGTCGAGGGCGTGCTGGAGGTTCCCGACCGCGCCGCCGCGCTCGCGCAAATCCAGCGCTCCGGACTTTTCCCACTCGCCGTCGCCGATGTAAAAGCGGGCGCGACGCCGACGGCGAAAACTGCTGGCAAAGGCAGCGTGAATTTAACTTCCTTCCTCCCGCAATCCATGCGCGAGCAGATGTCGCAGAAGCGCAAACCGAAATTGCAGGAGTTGGCGACCTTCACCACGCAGCTCGCGAATTTGCTCCAATCGGGAATGCCGCTCACGGTGGCTTTGACCAGCATGTCGCATCTGGAAAGCCGGGGCATTCCCATCGAGGTCAGTCGCGAATTAAAACAAGAAGTCACCGAAGGTCGCGGCCTCTCCGACGCGATGGCGCGGCAGCCTAGAATTTTTTCCGATCTGTATATCAACATGGTGAAGGCCGGCGAATCGAGCGGTTCGCTCGTGCAAGTGTTGCGGCGCATGGCGAGCCACTTCGAGCAGTTTGCGGAAGTGCAGTCGAAATTTAAATCCGCCTTGATTTATCCGGTGATGGTAATTTTTGTCGGCATTTTAATTGTGGCGTTCTTCATGTTTTTCATGATGCCGCGCTTCACGGAAATTTTCATGGGCTTCAACATCCAACTGCCGTTACCGACGCGGCTGCTGATGGGCGCGAGCGGAATGTTTTTGAAATTCTGGTGGCTGCTCGGTCTGTTCATAGTGGCCGTGGTAATTTTGTTCAAGCGGTTTCAGTCCAGCGCGGCGGGCGCGCGCAAGCTGGACGAATGGCGCATGAAAATGCCGGTGGTGGGAAAAGTGGTGAAGTTGAATTTATTCGGACAGTTCACGCGCACGTTGGGAACACTACTCCAAAATGGCGTGCCGGTTTTGACCGCGTTGAAAATCACCGAGCAAGTCATGTCTAATTCGCTCATCAAAGAAGCCGTCGCCGAAACGCGCGCGGCGGTGACGGACGGCAAAACGCTCGCGCAACCGCTGGCGCGCAGCAAATTATTTCCGCAACTCATGGTGGACCTCGTCCGCATCGGCGAAGAAACCGGCGACGTGCCGGGCGCGCTGAACAATCTCGCGGACACTTACGAAGGCGAGTTGGAAATCTCGTTGCGCGTGATGACGCAGCTCATCGAACCAGTGCTGATTATTTTGATGGCGGTGGTCGTCGGCTTTCTGTTGTTGTGCATTTTGCTGCCGATGTTCAGTTTGATTTCGCACATCAGCACCGGCGGTGGAGGTCATTGAAAAATGCTGTCCGCCCGCAAAAAAAATCCCGCCGGTTTCACGCTCATTGAAATCATGGTCGTGATTGCCATCATCGGCCTCGTCGCGGCGATGGGCATGCCGTCGATCATTCGTGCGGTGCAGAAAGAAGGGATGCGCAAAGCCTTGAGCGACGTGCAGGATGTGTGCTTCACCGCGCGCCAACGCGCCATCATCAGCAAACAAAAAACCGCCGTCGTCATTCATCCGGCGGACGGAACTTTCAGTGTCGAAGGCGCGCCGGCGGGCGCGGCCAGTCAGGCCAAAGTCGCTGACTCGACGTTGCCCGACGGCATCCACTTCGCGATGCTCGACATTTTTCGGCAGGACTATTTGGAATCCGATTGGGCAAAAATCTTTTTTTATCCCGACGGCACGTGCGATGAAACGGTCATCGTATTGCTTGGTCGCGGCGAATCGGAAAAAATCACTTTGGATTATGCCACCGGCACACCCATCGTCAGCGATGTGAGTAAATGAAAACGGGAATAAAAAAAATCATCCGCCGTAGCTGCCGCGCGTTTTCACTGCTCGAAGTAATGATTGCCATCGGCATTTTTTTCCTCGCCGTGTTTGCGATTTTGAGTTTGGTGTCACAGACCCTTTCCAACGCGCGGCGACTGCAGCGTCCGCTCATGGACGCTGGGCCGGTTTTGGCGACTTACGCCAACACGAACATTCTGATTGAAGGCACTTATTCCGGTTCGATGGCAGAAATTCTGGGCGACGCTTACCGCGATTATTCCTGGACGGCGGACATTCGCGAAGTGGCAACGAATCATTTATACAGCGTGGAATGTGTCGTCCAGCAGCGCGGCAGCCGCGAAATCATCTCGGACCTGACCTCGCTTTTTTACGATCCACAATCGCCCGCTGGCAGTCTCGAAGGCGGCAATTTCATCCGCAAATGAAATTACGAATTTCCAATTTTAAATTTCAATTGGCGGCGCGCGCTGGTTGTAATTCATCGGTCGCCATTGGCAATTCGCAATTTCGCTTCGCCTTCACGCTGATTGAAATCATGGTCGCGCTCGCCATTTTCAGCATGGTGCTCATGGCGATTTATTCCGTGTGGGGTTCCATCATGCGCGCATCGCAGGTCGCACAAGACGTGGCTGCGCAGGCGCAACGTCAGCGCATTACGCTTCGCACCATCGAAGATTCGCTGATGGCCGTCCAATCGTTTCAGGCCTCGCCGAATTATTACAGCTTTGTCGTGGGCGATGACCCCGAATCGGGCAGCTTGAGTTTTACCGCGCGCGTGCCGGAAATTTTTCCGCGCAACGGCAAATTCGTCAACCCGAACACCGGCCGCGATTTTAATTTGCGGCGGCTGTCGTATTCGCTCGAAGCGGGCGCGGATGGTCAGAAAAATCTCGTGCTGCGCCAGAATCCGGTGCTGATGGATTTGGATGCGGACGAACAGCAATTTCCGCTCGTGCTCGCGCGCAACGTCCGCAAATTCACCGTGGAATGTTGGGACACGAACAAACTGGATTGGGCGACGGAATGGCTCGCAACGAATTCCATTCCGACCTTGTTGCGCGTGAAGCTCGTGCTCGGCGGCAACACCGTCGCGGGCTCGGGCGCACCGGATTTTTCGGTGGCGCGCGTGTATTCATTGCCGTCGCAGACGATGCCAGCGGCGATCCAAAATGGTTCCGTCGGCAACGGCGGCAATAATCATTTGCCGAAATTCAAGATTCCGACGCGATGAAAATTTCCTCCGCTAAAAACAAAAGTGGTTTCGCCGTCATCATCGCGCTGGTGTCGGTGGCGGTGTTGTCCATTTTGGCCGGCGCGCTGGCGGTGTTCATGAAAGTGGAAAATCAACTCGCGCAAAACGGCAACGACGACGAAAAACTGTTGTGGATTGGCCGCGCCGGCGTGCAACGCGCTTGCTGGATTCTTGCGCAGGAACCGGGCGGGCCGACTTCGTTGAAACAAATCTGGGCCGGCGGTCCGGGCGTCGGCGCGGAGACGAACAGTCCGCTCGCGGGCATTTCGCTGGATAATTTTCCCGTTGGCGACGGCACGGTTTCGCTCAAGCTCATCGAGCAGGAAAGTAAAATCAACGTCAACAGCGCGGACAGTCAGTTGTTGCAGCAAGTGCTCACGACGATGGGCGTGGACGCCGGTTCCATTTCGCTTGTGTCTGATTCGATTCAGGATTGGGTGGACACCGACGACGGCCAGCGTCCCGCTGGTGCGGAGAGCGATTATTATCAAGGCCTGACGCCGTCGTATTACGCCAAGGACGCGCCGATTGATGACATCGAGGAATTGCAATTGATCAAAGGCGTCACGCCGCACATGTTCAAAGGCGGCCCCGCGCCGGATTCCAATCCCGCATTCCAACATCACAAACTCGGTTTCGGCAGCGCGCCCGGACAGGAACCGGATTACGCCTTCGGTTTGCGCGACGTGCTCACGCCGTATTCCAACGGCAAAATCAATGTCAACACCGCCGACGTGAATGTGCTGACGTGCATTCCCGGTGTGGATGCGACGGCGGCGCAAAATATTCTAACCTTTCGCGACACCGAAAACACCATGGGCAACGCTACCGGCGTCATCAATGACCTGAACCAACTCACCACCTTCATTCCCAATCCGCTCGGCCAGCAACAAATCAGTCGTTATTGCACCGTCGCCGGTTCGACCTACGAAGTCCACGCCACCGCGCGCGTCGGCACGAGTGAACGCGAATTTATTGCCGTCGTTTATCGCAACGGAAATCAGGCGCAGATTTTCAGCTTCCACCCGAAATAGGTTGAATTCACGGCGCTCCCCGCTATCGTTGCCCCATGCGCGCGCTCCTGATTTTGCTGCTAACGCTCGGTCTTTTCGTCACGGCCCATGCCGCTGATGTCGTCACCGGCCGCGTCATCAAAGTGTTGCCGCTGCTCGTTGATTTGCAAGGCCGCACCGCGCTTTCGCCCAGCTTGTTCGACCGCGACGCCTACCAAGCCCAGTTGCGCGCCCACACCAACGAAATTTCCGCCATCCGCTACGACGTGCAATGGTCGGCCAAAAACTTGGGCGAAAATAAATTAAAAATTCAGCTCGAATTGCGCGGCGTGGCTGTGACCAACAACCTGCCGAAATTCAAAACGCTCACCGCCGAAGCCACCACCGGATTTTTCGAGAATTGGACGCCGCTCACCCTTTCCGCCGCCGACTACAAAAGCTTCGGTGCCGTCACCGCGTGGCGCGCGACCTTGTGGAACGGCGACCAGATGGTCGGCGAACAAAAATCTTTTCTGTGGTGAACCGCTAACTTTTTCTGCCGCATGATTCCCGTCAAAATCTTCTGCGCTTGCGGCCAGAAATATTCCTTTGAAGTCCACCCCGTGAATGGCGCCATGCCCGTGCCCATTGCGTGTCCCGTCTGCCACCGCGACGGCACCGAAGACGCCAACCGTTTCATCGCCCGCATTCTCAAGGGCAAAACCCAGCCGCTGCCGCCGCCCGCCGTCAACACGCTGTTGAATTCCGTCCAGTCCAGCCTCGCGCCGCATCTGGTGGACGCGCTCAAAGACGCCGTCGTGCAGGAACTCGCCGCGCAACGCCGCGAACTGCTGGCCGGCCAGCAAGCCGCCGCCGCCGAGCTGACCGAACTCGCGCGCCGCCTCGAAGCCGTGCAGACGCCGATGCTCGAACGCCTGCGCGCCTACGAAGCGCGCATCGGCGAATTGGAACGCGACCTCGCCGACCAGTCGAAGGAAAACCGCGAACTGCTGAAGTTGAAAATTGATTTGCTCCGCGAAAAAATCGAGACCGAGCGCACCGCTAACCGCATCGTGAATTTTAATTGAAGTGGTTTAATTGGCAGCGCGGAATTAATTGGAAACTATCTAGCTGTTTCATGTCTATCTAACAACCATCGTCACACGTTGAGGCAATCCGTTGGTCTGCGTAACTTGTAAGGTAATATGACTGATGTTCGTCTGGCTCAAGCTGCCGAAAACCGGCTTGCCCGCAGCATTGGTGATGGCGAGCAATTGTGACTCTACGACCGCCGCGTTCTCACCTTTGAAAATCAAAGCGGCCAAAGGTTTGACATGAGATTCGACGGGAATTTGGTTGGTGGATGGAACGTTCTGCGCCTGCATGGCCAAAGTTGCACAGCCGATAATGAGTGATGCGATTATTTTTTTCATAGTATGCTTTCTAAAACCGAATTAAAAATGTTTGTCCGCTTCATTTTCTTGCGATAGTAACTCTGGCATTTCCAGTTGTCGCTCCGGAAAGCGTTTCTTGTCTCCGGCCAACTGCGCCAAAGGCGCATCTGAAAATAGCCCGCAGTTTTAACTGCGGGTGTGTCCGTCAAAATATTTTCCGCCCCAACGGGGCGGTTGAAACCGGCAAAAATTCTGTCGTCCCTTTGGGACTTTAATTTCTTTGCTGCCGATACCCGCAGTTAAAACTGCGGGCTATTTTCAAATGCCGCTGTGCGGCAAACTAGCCCGCCAAAATTACGCTTTCGCCTTTTTCTCCTGCGCCACCAGCGCGAGTTCGTAGCAGTTCAACGCCTCGTCATAACGCCGCAGCCGGTTCAGCAAGCCGCCCTTGTGCAGATGCGCCAGCGCCAGCGAACCGTCCGCCGCAATCGCGCGGTCGCACACCGCCAGCGCCTCATCCGTGCGCCCGAGTTTCTCCAGCACCACCGCCTTTTTGACCAGCGCCTCGGCATTGGCCGGTTTCGTGGCGAGAAATTTATCCACCGCGGCCAACGCCAGTTGCGGCTGGTTCGCGTCCAGAAATTTCTGCGTTTCCGCCAGCGGATCGTTCGCTTTGGTCGCGGCGCTGTCCGGCAATAATTTCTGGCTGCCTTCCAATTCATTGATGCGCTTTTCGAGCTGGCCCACCACATCGAGCAGACGCGCATTGGAACTTTCCACCGTCGCGCGACCAGGCGCAGCGAGTTGATGCACCGCGCCGGCATTTTCTAGCGCCAGTTGATTGTGCGAAGAAATCTGCGCGATCTGTGTGAATGCGCGCCATTGAAAATAAACCATCAGCAGCATGATGCCGAGGCCGGCCAGACCGAAGGCGCCCGCGAGCAACAACGTCAACTGCTGCGTCTTGCGCGCCGCTTCCGCGTCCGCGTTGTGCTGCGTGGCGACGGATTGTTCCAGCGTCTGCAACCGCGCGGCGAGCACGTCGGCATTGCTTTTCGCGCTGTCCGCCACCGTCTGCTGGGTCTGCAGAATGGCCATTTGCGTCGCGTGAATTTCTTCCTGAATGTGCAGATAATTATCCGCCACATCCGCGCGCGTGAGGCCGGGAACCACGTTCGTGTCTTGCGCCCAAAGCGTCGTCGCCAGCGCGAGGCCGGCGCCCATCGTCAAAAATTTCCGAGTAAAGTTCATACCAGAGAAAAACAGCGTGGCAGTTGGCGAAATGAAGTCAAGTTTCCGGCGGGAAGAGTTATTCGCAACCGCCGCGCGCCGTCATTTCTTCAGGTCAAACTCCAACCGCGTGCGCGATTTGGTCTGGACGTTTTCCATGATCATGGATTGCAATTGATACTGGCCGTTCACTTTTTTGAAGTCTTTCGGGTAAAAATCCTTGAGCTGTTTTCCCTTTGCATCGTAGGCGTAGGCCTCGACGATGCCGAGTGATTCCTCGTCAATCCACGACACCACGCGCGAATAGCTGTTTGTGGTCGGATTCGGATTCGTGCTTTCCAAAACTATGCAGGCGCATTGGCGGTGGAATTCTTTTTTCAAAACCTTTTGCTGCGGCCAGTGAAAAAATTCCAAGCCTAAATCGCCAAGCCAAAAGTCTGAACCGTTGAAAGGAAATGATAAATCTGCGCTGGCCAATCCATTGCTCCGGCTCTCGCTTTGAAACAGAGAAAGCGGAATTGGCCCATCTCCAATTAAAGGATAGTAAAAATATTTATTCAATTGGCTTGTTGTGTGAATGACAACAAACCTGGCGATTCCGATCGCTTCATAAATGCTCTGCCAATTTGTTGGAGTGATAATTACTTCGCACTTTATTGGATAATTGATCCAATCGCCCTTCATTCTGTGAATTTTCAAAAAACCACTGTTGGTAAAATTTTCCGTTGGTTGCGCGTCACAGAGCTTTTGCGCCAATTGGCGTCCTTGAATTTCCGCGTCCGACAAAGTGTTCGTCTGCGCCGTCGCGCCCACGGAAAATGACAGCAGTAAAAAAATCACGCAAAGGCGCAAAGCCGCAAAGTTTTTTTCTGGTGGCCGTCCGCAAGGACCTTCGCGCCTTTGCGCCTTTGCGTGAGCGATTGGAAAAGTCATTTTATTTCGCCACGAGTGCCAATTGCAACACCTCGGAAATCTGCTTCACAAAATGCACCTTCAATTTCGCGCGCACTTCCGCCGGCACGTCTTCCCAATCCGGGCGATTGCCTTCGGGAAGAATCACCTGCTTCACGCCGAAGCGCGACGCGGCAATCACCTTTTCCTTGATGCCGCCCACGCGCATCACGCGCCCGCGCAAAGAAATTTCGCCCGTCATCGCCGTATCGGAACGCACGCGCCGCTTGCTCATCAACGACGCCAGCGCCGCGCAGATCGTCACGCCCGCGCTCGGGCCGTCCTTCGGCGTCGCACCGGCGGGAACGTGGATGTGCAAATCAAATTTGCCGTAATCGTCGAAATCGAGGTCAAGTTTCTTGGCCTGCGAACGCAGATAACTCACCGCCGTCTGCGCGCTTTCCTTCATCACTTCGCCGAGCGAGCCGGTGAGAATCAAACTGCCGCGCCCGCGCATCCGCGTGGCTTCGATGAACAGCACGTCGCCGCCCACGGGCGTCCACGCGAGGCCGGTCGCGATGCCGATTTCAGAAATTTTCTCCGCGCTTTCCAAAACAAATTTCGCGTGGCCGAGATAATCCTTCACGTCCTTCGGTTCCAGCTTGATCATCTGCGCCTCGCCGTTTTTGGCGACAATCTTGCGCGCGGCCTTGCGCGAGAGCGCGGCGATTTCGCGTTCGAGTTGGCGCACGCCGGCTTCGCGCGTGTATTCGCGGATGAGTTCGCGCAACGCGGCATCGGAAAATTTCACGTCGCTGCGCGTAAGGCCATGTTCCTCGAGTTGACGCGGCACTAAATAACGTTTGGCGATTTGAAGTTTTTCCGTCTCGGTGTAGCTCGGCAGTTCGATGACTTCGAGCCGGTCGCGCAACGCGGGATGAATCGGGTCGAGCCAGTTGGCCGTCGCGATGAACAACACGCGCGACAAATCGAACGGCAAATCAAGGTAATGATCTGTGAACGTGTGGTTCTGCGCCGGATCCAGCACTTCGAGCAATGCGCTCGCCGGATCGCCACGCACATCCGCGCCAACTTTGTCGAGTTCGTCCAAAAGAATCACGGGATTGCGGCTCTCGACGCGGCGGAGTGTTTGCAAAATTCTTCCCGGCAGCGCGCCGACGTAAGTCCGGCGGTGGCCGCGAATCTCCGCTTCGTCGCGCATGCCGCCGAGCGCGATGCGCGCGAATTTACGACCAAGCGCGTCCGCCACGCTTTTGCCGAGCGAGGTTTTGCCGACACCGGGCGGGCCAACGAGACAAAGAATTGGACCTTTGATTTCCTTGCGGCGTTTCAATACGGCGAGGAATTCCAGCAAACGGTCTTTGACTTTCGCGAGACCGAAATGCTGTTCGTCCAAAATCTTTTCCGCGACTTTCAGGTCGAGTTTGTCCTCGGTTTCAATCTGCCACGGCAGCGCGAGAATCCAGTCGAGATAATTGCGCGAGACGCCGTATTCCGCCGCAGCGGGCGAGGTTTGCTGCATCCGGTCGAGTTCTTGATTCGCGGCTTTGCGCGCTTCGTCGGGTAATTTGGCCTTCTCGATTTTCTCGCGCAGCGTGCGGATTTCGTTGGCGTTCGGGTCGGTGTCGCCGAGTTCGCGCTGGATCACGCGCATCTGTTCGCGCAGGAAAAAATCGCGCTGCGTCTTGGAAATATTCGAGGCGACGTCATTCTGGATTTTGGAACTGAGATTCAGCACTTCCTGTTCGCGGCTCAACAGCGGCAACAGTTTTTGCAAACGTTCGCGGACGGAAACGGTTTCGAGCAACTTCTGTTTTTCGTCGAGCGGCAGACCGAGATTGGCCGCGATGAGGTCGGCGAAATGGCCGGGATGCTCGTTGTTGAGCGCGGCGATTTTGACCTGATCGGACAGCGCGGTGGAAACTTTGGCGATTTCCTCAAACTGCTTGTGCGCGTTGCGCAACATCGCTTGCAGCTCGACGGAATCTTCGGTTTCGTCGCGGAGTAATTCAAAGTTGGCGCGCAGATACGGATTGGCCGGCAGAAATTTATCCAAGCGGATGCGCCACAGTCCTTCGACCAAAATGCGCACCGTGCCGTCGGGAAATTTCACCATCTTGTTGAGCCGCGAAACGCAGCCGACTTTGTGCAAATCTTCCGGTGCGGGTTCGGCGACTTCGGGATGCGTTTGCAAAACGGCTGCGAAAAGGCGGTCGCCCGCCACCAAATCATCAACGAGTTTGAGGCTCGGACCGGTTTCGACGAGCAGCGGCACAATCGCGCCGGGAAAAATCACGATGTCCGACAAACCCAGAATCGGCAGCGTGTCCGGCAGCGAACGCGACGAAACGCGTCCGGGCACCTCGCTCTTTTCATTTGAGCCGAGGATGCTGACAAATTCCGTCTCCGCTGATTTGGTTGTGGTGTTATCCATCCGTTAATCCATTAGACGCCGTCGTGCCCGAAAAGTTCACGCGCGGTCAAACTCCTTCGCTGATGGGAACCTTGGTGGTTTTGGTCTGAGGTTTTTGCGCCGGCGGCACATCAACCCGCAGAAAACCGTTCACATAAATCGCCTTCGCCTGACTCAAATCATAACCCGCTGGCAATTCCAGCACTGTTTCAAACGGCCCGTAATTTATTTCCATCACCAAAAAACTGCATTGCGGCGAACGGCAGCAGTCGGGGCGAACACCGTTGATCCGCAAGCGCTGACCTTCCACCGTGATTTCCAAACTGTCGCTCTTCATGCCCGCGAGTTCGGCCTTGATGACGAGCCCGTTTTCGGTGACGTAAATATCTGTGTTCGGCGTCCAACGACCCGTGGCATCGCCACTTCCGGCTTTGCGCTGGAAAAAATGGGTGGTGGAGGAACTGGATTTGGTGACGGCCATGCTAAAAGTTGGTTGATGAAATTGACTCTCTGAACTGAGCAGTCAGCGTTCGGTATTTTCTTTTTTTGTTTCCGCCTTGTCTTCGGGCGCACAGCCGCAATTCGCGCTATGCTCGTGTTTTTTGGGGCTGGAACTGCGCCACACAAAAATGGCGCCCACGCCCAAGACAATCAACAGCGGAAGAAATTGCTGCCAGTTCATGCTGGCAACATAGCCGCAAACCCAAAACGCGCAAATGGAATTTTTGCAGTCCTAATCCTAATCGTAATCTTAATCCTAATCGCTGGTTTCGGGCTGCCGCAGCGGATTAAGATTAAGATTACGATTAGGATTAAGAATTGGAAATCTGGCCGCATCCGCCTACGCTTGGCGCATGGCTGAATTGTTCCGTTACGTCCATCGCGTCACCTACGCCGAATGCACCGTCGGCGACCACATCTACCATTCGCGCTACTTGGATTTACTCGAAGCCGCGCGCGGCGAATTCATGCGCGCGCTCGGCTCGCCCGTTTTGGAACTACAAAACGCGGATTACATTTTTCCCGTCATCGAAGCGCGATTGCGCTACAAATTTCCCGCGCGCTACGACGATCTGCTGACGATTGAAGTCTGGCTGACGATCGTCGAGCGCGTGCGGCTGAATTTCGGCCACCGTATTTTGAATCAGGACGGCAAACTCATTCTCGAAGCGGAAACTTTCCACTGCTGCACCAGCCGCGATGAAAAACCCAAACGTCTGCCGCCGGAACTGGTGGAAAAACTGAAGCCGTATTTGAATTCAGCGACTTTATTTTAGCCGCCGAGACGCAGGGCGCACAGAGTTCAGGTTTTCTTCTCTGTGTTCTCTGCGACTCTGTGGCAGGTTTCCATTCCACCTTGCACAAAACACTTTTTTCTGTTTAATTTCAGCGGCGCGCGCGATGCAAAAAAAACCACAAAATTATCCCAAACATTACTGCGGAGTCTTCGGCATTTTCGGTCACCCGAATGCGGCGGAACTCGCTTACTTCGGCCTTTACGCCCTGCAACATCGCGGGCAGGAAAGCGCGGGCATCGTCAGTTGCCACGAAGGTAAATTTTACAAGCACCACGGCATGGGCCTCGTGCCGCAGATTTTCAACGACCCGAAAATCTTGCACGACCTCGTCGGCGACCGCGCCATCGGCCACACGCGTTACTCGACGACCGGCACGTCGAATCTCCGCAACGCCCAGCCGCTCACGGTGGATTGCGCGCGCGGCCAAATCGCCGTGGCGCATAATGGCAATCTGACCAACGCCGCGCAGTTGCGCGATGAACTTGAATCGCGCGGCCTCGTTTTTCAAACTTCGGTGGACAGCGAAATCATCATCATGATGCTCGCGCAGCCGGAAATAGGTGGCGTGACCAATTCGCTCGTCAACACGTTGCGGCGCATCGAAGGCGCTTATTCACTCGTCATCATGACGGAGAAAGAATTGATCGGCGCGCGCGACCCGCACGGTTTCCGTCCGCTTTCCATCGGCCGCACGGCGAACGGTGCTTACGTTCTTTCGAGCGAAACGACCGCGCTCGATTTGATCCACGCGCAATTTGTCCGCGACGTTGAGCCGGGTGAAATCGTCATCATCAACGAAAAAGGCATCACGAGCATCCAGGCTTTTCCTGAGCACCAACGTAAAGCGTTCTGCATTTTCGAATACGTTTATTTTGCCCGGCCCGACAGCGTCATCAACGGCCACAGCGTTTACGACGTGCGGAAGGAAATGGGTCGCCAGCTCGCGCGCGAGCACAACATCAAGGCTGACCTCGTCATTCCCGTGCCCGACAGCGGCGTCTGCGCCGCGATGGGTTACGCCGAGGAATCCGGCATTCCTTACGAGATGGCGTTCATCCGCAACCATTATGTCGGCAGAAGTTTTCTCCAGCCCACGCAACTCATTCGCGATTTCAATGTGCGCGTGAAATTGAATCTCATCGAGTCGCTCGTGAAGGGCAAAAGCGTGGTCATCGTGGACGATTCCATCGTGCGCGGGACGACGTGCAAGACGCGCGTTAAAACGTTGAAGGAAGCCGGCGCGCGTGAAGTTCACGTCGCCGTGAGTTGTCCGCCGCACACGAATCCGTGCGTTTACGGCATTGATTTTCCTGACCGCAGCAAGCTGATGGCGGCGAATAACACCGTGGATGAAATTCGAAAATATCTGAACGCAGACTCGCTGCATTATCTTTCGCAAGCTGGCATGGTCGCCGCGACCGGCCAGAAAAAGGAAGCGTTCTGCATGGCGTGTTACGACGGCAATTATCCTGTCGCCTATGACCCGCTGCTCGACAAACACATCATCGAACGCCGCCGCAAACTGACGCAAACCCTCGGCGAAGCGGCGGCGAAAGAGAATGAGCAGATAAAACTCTTGCAGGTTTGAGTTATGAGTCTGACCTCTTTGCAATTGGCTGCTTTCATTGACCACACGTTGCTCAAGCCTGACGCTTCGCTCGCGCAAATCGAACTGCTTTGCGCCGAGGCGCGCGAACATCAATTTTTCTCCGTCTGCGTCAACGGTTCGTGGGTCGAGGCCGCGCGGCATTTTCTCGACGGCTCGGATGTGAAGGTTGCCAGCGTCGTCGGCTTTCCGCTCGGCGCGATGAGTTGCGACGTGAAGCGCTTCGAGACCGAAGTGGCCATCGATGACGGTGCACATGAGATTGACATGGTGCTGAACATCGCGCGGCTCAAGGCGGGCGATGACAAATATGTTTTCCGCGAAATCTGCGACGTGGTCGAAGCCGCCGACGAACGCACGGTGAAAGTGATTTTGGAAACCTGCCTGCTGAACGACGAAGAAAAAGTCCGCGCGTGCAAACTGGTCGTGGAAAGCGGCGCGCACTTCGTGAAAACGTCCACCGGCTTCAGCACCGCTGGCGCGACGATTGCCGACGTGAAGCTCATGCGCGAAACGGTCGGCCCGAAGTTTGGCGTGAAAGCTTCCGGCGGCGTCCGCGACGCGCAAACCGCGCTGACGATGATTGCAGCGGGCGCAACGCGAATTGGAACTTCAAACGGAATCGCGATTGTGAAGGGACTGGCAGGCGGCGGAAATTATTGATTCACCAAATCAAAGCCAGCCAACAAATTCCCGCCAAAATATAAACCAACCAACTCGCTGTCCGATATTTTAGGAAGGGACACAGAACCAAAAAAGTAATCGCTGCGGGAAGAAGCAAAGCAATCCAGAGATCGCCTTTGCCAATGTGATAATAAAGAATGGTGCGGCTTCGTCTCCATCCGTCGGATTTTGAAAGGTAATCCAGAAAAACCACCAGCCACGGAAGAGTGTAAGACATCATCGCCGCCAGCAGGAAGTCATACCATTTTAATCGCTGCGGTTTAATTTTCTCGGCTTCGTTGGCCGCGCCACTGCATTTCCAACACGAATCGAATTGGTCTTCGATTTGTTCGCCACATTTTTTGCAAGTCCACATGGCAATGACTTTTTATTGGTTTAACTTGCCGTGGTTTCCGCAATCGCTTTCCCGCCGTTTACCAAAAACAAAACCGCCATGCGCACGGCGAGGCCGTTCGTCACTTGTTCCAAAATCACCGAGCGCCCGCAATCCGCAATCTCGCTGTCAATCTCCACGCCACGGTTGATCGGGCCGGGGTGCATGATGAGCGCGTCGGGTTTGGTTTTCGCAAAGCGTGCCTTGTTCAATCCGAAGAGCTGCGTGTATTCGCCGATGCTCGGAAACATCGTGGCGCGCTGGCGCTCGTGCTGGATGCGGAGCAGGTTGATGACATCGGCGTCGCGGATGGCTTCGTCCACGTCGTGCGTGACACGGCAGCCCATCTTTTCAAAAGTTTTCGGCACGAGCGTCGAAGGCCCGCAGAGCGTCACCTTCGCGCCGAGCTTCGTCAGCGCCCAGATGTCCGAACGCGCGACGCGGCTGTAAAGGATGTCGCCGAGAATCGTCACGTTCAACCCGGCAATTTTTCCTTTTTTCTCGCGGATGGTAAACGTGTCCAGCAGCGCCTGCGTGGGATGTTCGTGCGCGCCGTCGCCGGCGTTGATGACGTGGGCGTTCACGACGCGTGAAAGAAAATGCGGAGCGCCACTGGCGCTGTGGCGGATGATGATGAAATCGGCGTTGAGCGCTTCGAGGTTTTTCGCGGTGTCCTTGAGCGTCTCGCCTTTTTTGAACGACGACGCTTCGGCGGAAAAATTCACGATGTCGGCGGAAAGCCGTTGCGCCGCCAGTTCAAAGCTGATGCGCGTGCGGGTGGACGGCTCGACGAATAAATTCACGACGGTCTTGCCGCGCAGCGCGGGAACTTTTTTGATGGCGCGTTCGCCGACGGCTTTGAAACCGCGCGCCGTGTCGAGCACGGTGGTGATTTCCTCGGCCGTGAGCGACTCGATGTCGAGCAGATGTTTTTTGGTCCAGCTCATTTATTTCTTTTTCAAGATTACCTGGTCAGCCGCTGCGCCGGATTCGGTCAACAGCAGGGAAATTTTTTCATCGCTCGCGGTCGGCACATTTTTGCCGATGAAATCCGCCTTGATGGGCAACTCGCGATGGCCGCGATCCACGAGCACGGCGAGTTGGACCTTTTTTGGCCGGCCAAAATCATTGAGCGCATCGAGCGCGGCGCGCGTGGTGCGGCCGCTGAACAGCACGTCGTCCACGAGCACGATGGTTTTGCCGTTCACATCGAAGGGAATTTCCGTTGGATGAACCGTCGGCGCGATGCGTTGGTCGAGATCATCGCGGTGCATTGACGTGTCGAGAATGCCCACGGGAACGGGATGATTCCAAATGCCGGAGAGAATTTTCGCAAGCCGCGCGGCCAGATGATCGCCGCCGACGGGAATGCCCACGAGCGCGACCTCGGCGCTGCGCTCGTTGCGCTCGGCAATCTCGTGCGCGATGCGCGTGAGCGCGCGCTGGATGGCCGTGGCGTCGAGAATGACCGTGGCGTCAGGCATAAAAAATCGCGAACCGCTCCCGGTTGGCGGGGCTGATTCGCGTTTTAGTTTTGGTTTTCATTTTTCCTTCGTCACCTCGCAGGGCGCCGTTAAAGGAACAGATTTGTTCAGGTCAATTCGTCGCGGCGGCTTGTCGGGATTTGCGCCATTGGGCGCGGTGCTTGATGATCCAGTCCGTGAGCGCGCGCTCAAACCCTATGTCGTGACCGGCCTTTTCAGATTCAATCCACTTGTGGCGCAGGATTTCCTCGCGTTCCGCCTGAAACTCGCGGTAAAGCGTGGAGTTCTTGAGCAAATCACTCGCCGACGATGATTCTTTTGCGACGTTTGACATGGCTAATTTAATAATGAGGCTTAAGTTAAGTCTAAGCCTCATTTCTGGCAAATGAAATCTGAACCGGAAAAGTGGTGGAAATCAAGGGTTTGCGACGGCACATCTAAATCGTGTGGTTGCAGGGCAAAAACCTTTCGACCTCGACGTCTTTAAGATTTATTTTCTGCGCATGAGCGAAGAAATTTTTGACGTGGTCAACGAGCGCGACGAGATAATCGGACAGAACACGCGACGCGAGGTTCATGCGCGCGGGTTGTGGCATCGCGCGGTGCATGTGCTGGTGTTCAATGCACGCGGTGAGGTGTTTCTCCAGAAGCGTTCGCTGAAAAAGGACGTCGCCGCTGGCAAATGGGATTCGTCTTCGTCTGGCCATTTGGATACGGGCGAAGCCTACGACGCTTGCGCGGTGCGCGAAGTGCGTGAGGAGATCGGCCTGCACCTGACGCAAACGCCGCAGCGACTTTTCAAAATTGACGCGTGCAAAGAAACCGGTTGGGAATTCTGTTGGATTTACCGCGCCGAAAGTGAAGGGCCATTTGTGCTGCATCCCGACGAAATCGAGACGGGCGCATGGTTCACGCCAGCTGCGGTGACGCAGTGGGTGAGCGAAAAGCCCGGGGATTTCGCGAGCTGCTTTGTGTTGCTGTGGAAAATATTTCAGGCCACAGATGCACACAAATGAAACACAGATTTTGAAACTTGTTGCTGCGCGGCCCTGTAGAATATTTTTATCTGTGTTTCATCTGCGAAAATCTGTGACTAAAAACTTCCCGCCTTTACTTGCGGCAAAAATGGAGTAGTTGTTTCTCCATGCAAAATTCGATTATTCCTTATCCGACCGTCATCGAACAAACCGCGCGCGGCGAGCGTCAATTCGACATTTTTTCGCGGCTGCTCGTTGATCGTATCATCTTTCTCGGCACGCCGGTGGACGATGGCATCGCCAACGTCATTGTCGCGCAACTGCTGTTTTTGCAGATGACCGACCCGAAGAAAGACGTGCATTTCTACATCAATTCACCCGGTGGCAGTGTGTCGGCGGGACTTGCGATTTACGACACGATGCAATACATGACCTGTGACATTAATACCTATTGCGTCGGTCAGGCGGCGAGCATGGGCGCGGTGTTGCTTTGCGCCGGCACGAAGGGTAAGCGGTTCGCGCTACCGAATTCCAATATCATGATCCATCAAGTGCTCGGCGGTGCGGAAGGGCAGGCTAGCGATGTGGAAATCCGCGTGAAGCACATGCTCAAATTGAAAAACACCTTGAACGGAATTCTTTCCAAACACACTGGGCAAACCATTGAGCAAGTGGAAAAAGACTGCGACCGCGACAATTTCATGAGCGCTGAAGAAGCGAAGAAATACGGTCTGGTGGATTTGGTGGTGCAATCGCGCAAGGAAATTCCCGGCGGCGAAAAAGTCTAAAATCGCGGGCGATGCAATTCCCGGTTTGACAGAAGGCAAAATGTTCGCACAATGTCAGACCGATTTGGCGGCCAGCGTAGCTCAGTTGGTTAGAGCGTGGGACTCATAAGCCCGAGGTCAGTGGTTCGATTCCACTCGCTGGCACCATTTTGGATTCGGGCGCTTGGCG
>Ga0214164_1000918_pt1 | contig 18016 bp, 31 predicted proteins | sample TroBogepilimnion_13_FD_153003 | JGI IMG/M metagenome (GOLD analysis project Ga0214164, IMG submission 153003) | Freshwater microbial communities from Trout Bog Lake, WI - Practice 03JUN2009 epilimnion v4 | ecosystem: Environmental > Aquatic > Freshwater > Lake > Epilimnion/Euphotic zone ...
ATTATGAAGTTTTTGATAAAGAGCAATTTGCTTATCTCATAATCCAAAAATGTCTAAATGTTATATTGCAATCAGAAGGCGACACTGATTGGGTTATTTGGGAAATTGAAAATATGTTTGATACCGAAAGAACCAAAAATGGAAATTAACACCGCTAAAATTATTGCTATGACACAACCTTTGGTCCGTAATTCCGGTAAGAATGGATATATGGATGGCGATCTCATGACTGCTGATGAATTTCTGGCATATACAGCAAGGGTATCAAATCCCAGCAACCAGATGAATACCGAAACAGCACCAAAACTTATCAAGTATCTTCTAAAGCATAAGCATTTTTCGCCTTTCGAAATGGTTCATATCACAATGGAAATTAAAACAACCAGGGATATTGCTCGGCAGATTCTTCGTCACCGTTCCTTTTCTTTTCAGGAATTTTCTCAACGTTATGCCGATCCTACAAAAGATTTGGGTCTCGTTACTAGAGAAGCACGATTGCAGGATATAAAGAATCGACAGAATAGTATCGAAAATGATGACAAGCAGCTAAGTGATCACTGGCAAGCAATGCAAAATGTTGTGAGGATTGCAACTCTTGATGCTTACAAATGGGCCATAGAAAACGGTATTGCCAAGGAACAAGCGAGAACAGTTTTACCAGAAGGTATGACAGTATCTCGAATGTATATGGCGGGTTCATTGCGGTCCTGGTTACATTATTCTGAGCTACGAAGAGGTCCGGAAACGCAGAAGGAACATCGCCAAGTTGCTGAATCTGCATGGCAGGAAATTCTTAAGTATTTTCCTTCTATGGGATAATAAATACCCCACTTCTCCTAGCAACCCATAACAACACAATGATAAATGAAAGACCAACCTATGATTAATGTAACGAAACGAAATGGCAATAAAGAACCACTAAACCTAGACAAATTTCATAAGGTTGTAGCTTGGGCTTGCGAAGGTATTACTGGTGTATCAGAAAGCCAGATCGAATTAAAGTCTCAGATTCAGTTTTATAATGGCATCAAGACAACTGACATTCAAGAAACTCTGATCAAGGCGGCATCAGAACTTATCACTGAAGAAACGCCGAATTATCAGTTTGTTGCGGGTCATATGATTAATTACCATCTTCGCAAGGAAGTTTATGGCAGCTACGACATTCCGGTTTTGCACGATCACGTTAAGAATGTTGTTGCACTTGGTTATTATGATAAAGATATTCTTGGTTACTACACTGATGCTGAATTTGCCACGCTCAATACATTCTTAGATCATAAGCGCGACTATCTCATACCTTATGTTGGAATGGAGCAGTTTCGTGGTAAGTATTTGATCAAGAACCGAGTAACTGGACAATTCTACGAAACTCCACAAATGACTTATATGCTTATTGCAATGGTGTTATTCCGAAATTATGACAAAAACACTAGATTGCAGTGGGTTAGAGATTTTTATGACGCAATCAGCACATTTGAAATTTCACTACCAACTCCTATTATGGCAGGTCTTCGTAGTCCCCAAAAACAATTTAGTTCTTGTGTGCTAATTGAAACAGATGACTCTTTGGATTCAATTAGTGCAACATCTTCTGCTATCGTGAAGTATGTTTCTCAGAAGGCAGGCATTGGAATTGGTGGTGGTCGTATTCGTGCTGTAGGCTCTAAGATTAGAAATGGTGATGCGTCTCATACTGGTGTTATTCCTTTCTACAAACATTTTCAAACCGCAGTAAAGTCTTGTAGCCAAGGTGGTGTTCGTGGTGGAGCAGCAACTCTATATTATCCTCTGTGGCATTATGAAGTTGAAGATTTATTGGTGCTAAAGAATAACAAAGGCATTGAAGATAACCGTATCCGCCATATGGATTACGGGGTTCAATTCAATAAAGTGATGTATGAACGTCTTCTAACTGGTGGAAATATCACACTATTTTCACCCAATGTTGTGCCGGGAATGTATGATGCGTTCTTCAATGATGTTGATTTGTTCCGTAAGCTTTATGAAGAAGCTGAAGCCAATCCTTTGCTGCGTAAGAAAACTATCCCGGCTATGGAATTGTTTTCTGCATTCTTACAGGAACGAAAGGATACTGGCCGCATTTATCTTATGAACGTAGACCACTGCAATACTCATGGATCGTTTGATGAAAAAGTTGCGCCAATTCGTATGAGTAATTTGTGCGTCGAAATAACTTTGCCAACAAAACCGTTGAATGACCTTCATGATCTTGATGGCGAAATAGCACTCTGCACTCTCAGCGCTGTAAACTGGGGTAAGATCAAGACGCCTGCTGATTTTGAAAAGCCATGCACTTTGGCCGTCCGTGCGCTAGATGAATTGTTGGACTATCAGAATTATCCGGTAAAGGCAGCAAAATCTAGCACAATGAACCGCAGACCTCTTGGAATTGGTATCATTAACTTTGCGTATTGGCTTGCTAAACACGATCTGACCTATAGTGAAATAACTAAAGAAGGTCTTGCTAAGATTCACGAATATGCTGAGGCTTGGTCTTATTATCTTATTAAGGCATCCGCTGAGTTGGCTAAAGAAAAAGGTTGCATACCATTCAATGATCAGACAAAATATTCTGCTGGTATTCTTCCAATTGATACCTACAAAAAAGAGGTTGACGAACTTGCTGAACCAGTATATCATCAGAACTGGGATTATGTTCGTCAGTTGATCAAAACAACTGGTATTCGTAATTCAACTCTAATGGCTCTGATGCCCGCTGAAACGTCTGCTCAACTTTCTAATTCCACGAATGGTATTGAGCCTGTTCGTTCTTTGATTACGATTAAACAATCAAAGGATGGCGTTCTCAAACAAGTCGTTCCTGAAATTCGTAAGCTGAAAAACAAATACGATTTGCTTTGGGATCAAAAGTCTCCCGAAGGATACTTGAAGATTTGTGCTGTGCTACAGAAATTTATCGATCAGGCGATTTCCGTTAACACCAGCTATAATCCTCAGCATTATGAAGGCGACCAAATTCCAGAGTCAATTTTGCTACGAGATATCATTACGTTTTACAAGTATGGTGGAAAAAATCTATATTACTTCAACACCTTTGATGGTGCTGGTGAATTGGACGTTGGACTACCGGAATTGGGACGTGGCGAAGAAAATGACGAAGAAGATTGCATTTCTTGTAAAATTTAGGATGTAAAAAATGAGTGTATTCGATTCGACCCACCGCGATCACCTTCACCAGAAAATGTTTTTTGGTGAATCAGTTGCTATTGCTCGCTACGATCAAGTGAAATATCCTTACATCGAAAAGCTTATTGAAAAGCAACTTGGTTTCTTCTGGCAACCAACCGAAGTAGATTTGACTAAAGACTGTAAGGATTTCAAAGCGTTATCAAATCATGAAAAACATATTTTCACATCTAATTTGAAACGTCAAATCCTTCTAGATTCTGTTCAGGGACGAGCGCCAACTGCTGCTTTTGGACCTATCGCTTCTCTACCCGAACTTGAAACTTGGATTCAGACTTGGACGTTTAACGAAACAATTCATTCACGGTCTTACACACATATTATTCGAAATGTGTATGCTGATCCTGGTGCAGTATTCGATGAAATTCTGGACATTCAAGAGATCGTTGATTGTGCTGCCGATATTTCTAAGAACTATGATGATCTAATTAGTTTTAACAATAACACGATTGGGCAATATTGGGAAAGTCCCTATCTTCAATATCAACACAAGAAATCACTTTGGCTTGCTCTTATGTCAGTGAATATTCTTGAGGGTATTCGTTTCTATGTCAGTTTTGCTTGTTCGTGGGCCTTCGCTGAACTCAAGAAGATGGAAGGAAACGCCAAGATCATTAAGTTGATTGCAAGAGATGAGAATCTACATCTTGCAGGAACGCAACAAATGCTCAAGGTTCTACCGAAAGATGATCCCGATTTTGCTGAAATTAAAGAAGAAACTAAGGCTCAGTGCATTAAAATGTTTGTTGATGCTACGAACCAAGAAAAAGTTTGGGCTGAATATCTTTTCAAGGACGGATCAATGATTGGTCTGAACAAGCAACTTTTGAATGAATATATTGAGTGGATCGCCAACCGTAGATTGACTGCTGTTGGTCTTCCTAATCAATACAAAACCGGTTCAAATCCGTTACCCTGGACACAGAAATGGATTTCGGGTGCTGATGTTCAGGTCGCGCCACAACAAACAACAATTTCCAGCTATATTATTGGTGGGGTGAAAAAAGACGTTACAACTGAAATGTTAAAAGGACTGAGCCTTTGATATGGAGTATTCCAAGTAAATTCCCTGAATTTTTTCATGAAATACCACTAATACATTATTCGAATTTATATTGTATACAAAATTGTTGTGAATATAATTGTGATTTGTATATTTCGTGGTTTGGTGGACAAAAAGTTCAGGGAGTTTATCTTTTAGTCCACAATAATATAAATTTATATCAAGTGGTTAAACATTTTGTTGTTTTTGATGGGGAGAATTATATTGACGTAACCCCGTTTGATGATGGACGGTCTAAAAATGTTTTTGCTCCAATTCAAATAAATACACATAACTTGTTCTTTGAGTCTCCTGAATATATATATAACATAATAAAACAGGAGACTAAAGTTATGTATTATGTTTATTGTTATATAGACCCAAGAAATCAAACGCCGTTTTATGTTGGTAAAGGCAAACAAAAACGGGCTTATGCTCATATGAATTTACCCAGAGATAAAAACAAAAATAAGACAAGGTTCAAAAACAAACTCGAAAAAATGAAACGAGATGGCATCGAACCGATAATTGTATTTTTGGCGCAAAATATTCAAGACGAAAATATAGCGTATCAAATTGAAGAATCTTATATAAAACAATATGGAAGAATCGGTTATGATGAAGGTGGGGTTCTGCTGAATATTTGTGATGGCGCGAGACCACCAAATCATAAAGGTAAAACATATGAAGACATTTATGGTAAAGAAAATGCAGAAGAACAACGATTGAAAAGACATATGTTACAGATTGAAGCTGGTGGTTGGTTCAGAGGACATAAACATTCAGAACAAACTAAGCAGAAATTCAGAGAAATGTATTCGGGATATAACAGCAACAATCATTTTGATATTACGGAAGAAAAATTGTTGGAAGTAGGTAAAGATTTTTGTGTGTATTTTAATTACGAAATATCATCAAAAAAATGGGCTTGGTGGTGTGAACAAAAAAATATTCCCAAACTACGAAAGACTTTCAGATTTAATAATAGAGATATATTTGAAATATTTATCGAAAAATTCGGTGCTGTTAAAAAATTCGATTCTATGTTATGGTTTCACAATCCTCAAACAAAACAAACTTGGCGTTGTTTAGACTGGGAGACACATCATAAAACTCCACCACATGGTTATATTCGTGGTAGAGGGGCAATTAACAAAACTCAGAAATGTTGAAGGGGCTTTCACTATGAACCAGGATGATTATTATAGAGATAAAATGAGGCAGGAAGAAGAAGACAGGAGCAGAATGTTGAAGGCAAGAATTGAACAAAATTTAAGGGGTATGGCATTAATCGATATTCTAGTCGAAATTGTTTACGATCCGAGTAATTTTAAAGATAGAATGCAGCAGGAGAATCAATAATGGGTTGGAGTTCTGGCGTAACGTTGTTTAGTTCACTTGTCGAAATCATCAAGGAAACGGTGATGGATCGTGATGAGAGACAAGACCTATATGACAAGATGATCGATTGTTTTGAAGAAGCTGACTGTGATAATCTTAGTGATTTACTTCCTTGCAACGATGAGGAATTGAGGGAAATTTTACGAGAAAGATATCCGTCAGATGATGCTGAATGGGAAGATGATGAAATTGAATGGGATGATGACTAATATTATATAAATAAAACTAAAAAGGATCGACCTAGTAATGAACATCATGTCTTTTAAGCAATTTATAGAAGAACGAATGGTCGATCCTGTTGCTTTGGCTAATCGTGCGGCAAAACGTTTCGGTAAGAAAAAATCATATGGTCCCTGGATGAAAACCGAAAAAGGCCAGCATATTCCTCTCAAGTATAATGGAAGAAAAGCTTACGCTGCCGGAAATCGTTTATATAACGTTCAGAAAAAACTTGGTATGTATGACATAAAAACCCAAGAAGAAGGTCAAAGAAAATTCGCGGCTCTTCATAAAAGAGAAACCATGAATATCAAAGATTTACACGCCACTCAACCTTTCGTGAGAACTGGTGATCAAGAAAAACTTAAATCTAAAGTAGCAGAAACAAATCCTCAGCATATTCATGTTATTACGCATAAGGGTGAGCATTTTATTGCTGATGGTCATCATGCTGTTATGGCCGCTCGTTTGAGAGGTGAAAAAACTGTTTCTGTATTGCACACAAATTTAGATGAAGTGAAATAATGGGCAGTGGTTCTTCTGTATAATACCTAAATAGTGGGAGAAGGAGATTCCCACTATGACATGGTTCTATAAAGGTGAAGAGATAGACGAAACTATTCTTGAAAACTATATTGGTTTTGTCTATGAAATAACAAACGAGGTCGATGGCAGAAAATACATCGGCAAAAAACTTCTTAAAAAAACCAAGACAAAACAAGTCAACGGCAAGAAGAAAAAAATCAAAGTTGATAGTGATTGGAAAACGTATTACGGTTCCAATAAAAAACTCAACGAAGACGTGCTGGTAATGGGTCCAGACAAATTTCACCGAAAAATTTTACTTTTATGTAAAACCAAAGGAATGTGTAATTATCACGAAGCCAAATATCAATTTCTTTTTGAGGTTTTAGAAAATGATAATTATTACAACGATTGGGTAATGGTAAAGGTGGCTAGGTCACATGTCAAAAAATAATGCTTGACGGGGTGTTCAAACCGCTATATAATGCATGAATGAACAAATGAGGTGTATCGTGCTAAAGCTTAATTTTGGTGAAGTTAGAGAATACATTAGGAATTCTGCTGTAGATTCAAAGATTTACATCGGGGCTGATTCTGAACGTTTTAAAATGAATAAAGTTTGGTATGCAGACTATGCAGTTGCTATTGTTGTTCACATCAACGGTAAAAACGGCTGTAAAATCTTTGGGGAAATCACTCGTCAAATTGATTACGATTCAAAACCAAGCCGCCCAGCCCTGCGTCTGATGAATGAGGTCTATCTTGCGCAGGATATATATAGTAAAGTAGCCGATGTTGTTGGTGATAGACATTGTGAAATTCACTTGGATATCAACCCACAAGAAAAATTCGGGTCTTCTTGTGTGATTAATCAGGCAATCGGTTACATTAGAGGCACTTGCAATATAGACCCTGTGGTAAAGCCACACGCATTTGCAGCCTCGGTATGCGCTGACAGACTCAAAGAAGTTCTTGCAGCGTAGATTGAATACATATATACTTAATGGTATACGCGACCCGTAACAACGAGGCCACGGAGGGTTAACGCCCGAAATGTCCATTAACTAGGAGTATCAAACTTGAGAAAGCGATTAGTCGTGTTTCTTAGTTTGGGTGTTTTGTTATTTCTTTTTGCATTCAACGCTCAAGCTAAGGAGACACACGAAAAGCCAATCAATGTTGTTAAAACTTATATTACAACAGCATCATGGTATAAACATGGTAAAGTGACGGCAACCGGAGAGCGATTCAACCCTTATGGACTCACAGTAGCACATAGGACTTTGCCATTCGGAACAAGGCTGAGACTTACCAATCCACAAACACAAAAGACCATAATTGCAACAGTCAACGACAGAGGACCATATATACGAGGTAGAAACTTAGACGTTTCTCTTGGCTGCGCTAATAAACTTGGTATGTATGACAAAGGCGTAGTTCGTTTGAAAGTTGAGGTATTGGAATAATGGGGTGGTTAGGACAACCAGATAAACCCGAAGAACCACAAAAGCTTCCACCATCATCACAAAAAAAGTGGTGGAAGTCTTTTAATTTATTAACAAAATGGAGAAATATAATGAATGATGAAAATGCTATTGCTGGCGTAGACGTTTCGATGCTGGTAGATTTGGATGAAGGTGCTGCTCAAATGGCAGTTGCACCAAACTCGGTGTCAAACCAAAATATTTTAAATTCCCAAGCCGCACCTAAGAAAAAGGGTCCGAAGCCTGGATACTTGCAAGAAAAGATTGCAGCGGCAGCAGCAGCTTTGGCAGCACAGAATAATCCAGTTGCAGCAGGTGGAAGCACACTTTATTTTGTTGAAGGTATGGTCCAAGCTATTACCGATAACGGAACTAGCAAGCAACATGCCCAGCAAAGTCGAATCGTTTGGGCAAATAATGCTCAGGATGCTATGCAAAAGTATACCAATTATTTTGCTTCGCTCAATAATCCAACCACTTTCTACAGCGTTATCAATATGGCATGTTCAGAAGCTATTGCGTAATTTTGTATAAACTTTTGGGAGAGAAAATCAATGACACAAATTGAAATTTATACAAAACCCGATTGCATTTTTTGTAGTAAGCTTAAGACATTCCTGCATGATAAGAGAATGCCTTTTATTGAGAACAAGCTAAACGAAGACTTCACCCGCGAAATTCTTAAGGAGAAGTTTCCAAATGCTGTGTCTTATCCTGTAGTTGTGGTTGACGGATTCATGATTGGTGGTTATACTGAATTTACCAATATGGTCGCTTTAAATGAACAAGCAACCTCATCTCGCAAACTATTGAACGAGGCATCATAAATATGTTATATGAACGTGATAAAATTCTCGAAGACTTGCGCAGTTCTGTTATTGCAATCACTCTAAAAGAGAATATGTCTGTAAGATGCACAATGAAACCGATTCACCTGCCTCCTAAGTATCTTGAAGAGCAGGCAGGTGAACGAGAATTTCACAGAATGCACCCCCAAATTCTTAAGGTTTGGGATATTGAACATCGTCGCTGGCAATCATTTGATATTAGTTCAGTCGAATATTGCGAAGACGTTTCGGATAGATATTAATACAAAATTATTAAGGAAATGAATTAATGAGTGAAGACCAAGAATATTGGGGATATCATAATATCGTAGACTGCGCTGGCTGTAACCACAATGCAATCACTGATTATGATAATATCTACAATTTTGCCAAGCAACTCGTCAAGGATATTGATATGGTTGCGTATGGTGAACCGCAGATCGTCAATTTCGGTGAAGGTAATAAGGCTGGGTATACTCTCGTTCAGCTTATTGAAACGAGTAACATCTGTTGTCATTTCGTGAATGAATTAGACCACATGTATCTTGACGTGTTTTCATGCAAGCCATTCAATCCCGCTATTGTCGAAGCTTTGGTTGTCAAATATTTCGGTGCTAAAACAATTCGGCAAGCATTCATTCAGCGACAGGCAACTTTGAACGTCGAATAAATTTAAATGTGGGAGTTATATTAATGCCTATTGCTAAAAATAACGGTTCCGAGAATGCTATGGGCGGCACCGAAATTATGAAGAATGCTCTAGAAAAAAACATCGATTCTGAGGTATTAGATAATTTTCAGATTTTTGTTTCGAGGGTGCATGAAAATCTATCAGATCAGCACATTCGTATTCTATGGCTACATGATCTTCCGGGTGATCCAGAATCAGACCATTTGAAGAACAACGGATGGGCTAAATTTCATAAACTCGTATTCGTATCAAACTGGCAGATGCGTGGGTTTATTCAGATGTATGGTATTCCTTGGTCAAAGTGCGTTGTTATTCAAAACTCCATCGAACCAATTCCTTTGATTTATAAGCCAGAAGATAAGATTCGTCTAATTTATACACCAACTCCCCATCGTGGTTTGAATATTCTCTATAGTGTGTTTGATGTTTTGAGTAAAAAATATGACAACATCGAACTAGACGTATATTCTTCTTATAAACTTTATGGCTGGCAAGAACGTGATAAGGAATATGCGCAGTTGTTTGACGCATTAAAGGCGCACCCAAAAGTAAATTATCATGGTTCCGTTCCGAATGATGAACTTCGTGTTGCTCTTCAAAAGTCTCACATTTTTGCATACCCTTCTATTTGGGAAGAAACTTCGTGTATTTGTTTGATGGAAGCAATGTCTGCCGGTTTGGTTTGTGTTCATCCGAATTATGGTGCGCTTCCTGAAACTGCCAGTATGTTTACGGAAATGTATCAAATGCAGGATACTATGGGAGATCATGCTGATGTTTTCCATAGAAAACTTGATATCATTTTAGGTATGATGAATACTGGTTTTTATTCATTTACCGATCCACAGCAACTACAAAAACAAAAAGACTTTGCTGATTCTAAATATAATCGTAATGAGTGGGCGTTCAGATGGAAAGTATTGCTACAAGAACTTATGACGGAAAATCCATCACGTTTTATATCTAGTGGTCAGTTCTTCAGCTACAAAACCTCTTGACATTATCACAAATGAATGGTATCTTCCAATATGATCGCAAATAACGTAGTAGTCTTTCCAAAACAAAAGAAGATATCAGATAATTTAGCAAACCATCCAACGACATTCGAAGAGATTGAAGAAAATATGGACCTAATACGTCAGGTTCATATTCAAGAAACAATCGAAACGGTGATTCCCCTGCTATTCGATCAACTTTCAATAGCAGGGTTTCAACCGGCAGAAGAAGACGGTGATGTTAAGGAAGGTGCTCTTGTTATTGAAGCGGTTAGGTCTTTGTTGCTAAAAAGTTATGGTATCGATCACCCTCTTCAAATCATTGCAGAAGCTGTTTTTACAGAGGATGGAGATGGTATGCTTTCGATATCAGATAAAATCAAATTGATTATTGCCCCAAAGGAGTGAGTGTTATTATTATTGTTGATTTGTCTCAGGTTATGCTGTCAAATCTTATGGTTCAACTTGGCAACCATAAGAACGCTCAGATTGAGGAAAATATGGTTCGTCATATGGTTCTCAATTCGTTACGTTCTTATCGATCCAAGTTCAAGCGAGAATACGGCGAACTTGTTATAGCGTGTGATGGTAAACGATATTGGCGTAAGGAAGTTTTCCCATACTACAAGGCCAACCGCAAGAAAAGTCGTGATGCATCCGAACTAGATTGGAAGATGATTTTTGAGTGTTTTGACATGCTTCGTCATGAGCTAAAAGAAAACTTCAAGTATCCTGTTATTGATATTGAACAGGCAGAAGCCGATGATATTATTGCGTCATTGTGTAAACGATTTGGTAATACTGACACGAAAATCCTCATTCTTTCAGGGGATAAAGATTTCAAACAACTTCAGCATTTCAATAACGTTACACAATACGATCCAGTGAGAGACCGCTATCTTGTTGAAAAAGACCCTGTTGTTTTTCTTCGTGAACACATTATATCCGGTGATACTGGTGACGGTATTCCTAATATTCTGTCAAGTGATAACTGCTTGGTGATCGGTGAACGCCAAAAGCCAGTATTCAAAAAGAAACTTGAGGAATGGGTAAAACAAGAACCAACATCATTCTGCAATGAACTTATGCTAAGAAATTATAAGCGAAACGAACAACTTATTGATCTCAGCAACATTCCCGAAAATATATATAATGAAGTGGTAAGTAGTTATCATGAGCAGCAAGGAAAACCGGCCAAGAATCTCATGAACTATTTTATGGCACATCGTTTGAAAAACCTAACTGAATCAATTGGAGATTTCGTATAATGAAATTGGGAGTGGCCGAGACCTTAAAAATGGTTTCGAATTTGAATACTGAGGAAGAACGTGTTGTTATGCTTCAAAAAAATCATAGTGTTCCTCTTGTTAATATACTTAAGGGTGCGCTTGATCCGGGTATTAAGTGGTTGCTTCCTGATGGCGATCCCCCATATAAACCAAATAATCTACACGACCAAGAAGGTTCGTTGTATAGTCAAGCACGAAAGCTTTATCTTTTCGTTGAAGGCGGTAATCCAAATCTGAACCAACTAAAACGTGAAGCACTTTTCATCGAACTACTGGAAACGGTCGATCATGAAGACGCAAAACTTTTAATTGCAATGAAGGATAAAAAGATTCCTTATCCGAACATCACAGCATCACTTGTCAACAAAGCATTTCCGGGACTACTAATCGTATGAGCAAGACTAAAAAAACTTTCCGTAATGAAGACCGTGGTTATTGGGACGACGAAGACAATAACTACAATTCTTTGGCTAGGGATGCAGACCGCCGCAAAGAAAAACGTCTTGTGAATGTATTACGATCCAAAAATATAAAAGATTTACTGGCTATGGAAGAAGATGAAGAGGATGATTATTACTAATGCCCATGTATCAATTTCTAAATACGATTACACAAGAAGTTTCAGAGGATATTCTAACTTTCAAACAGCTTGAAAAGTTCCTTAAGAAGAATCCACATATGACACAACTTCTTGCTGCGCCCGCCATAGGTGATAGTATAAGAATGGGTATGGTTAAGCCTCCGGATTCTTTTAGAGATGTATTACGCGAAATCAAAAAGAAAAACTCCAAAGGTATATCCCGTTCTACGGTAAACACATTCGACTAAATCATTTTGGAGTTAACATGGAATCTGCACCCAAGAGAGTCTCAAGAAAAGAAAAACGCCGCAACCAGAAAAACGAAAATAAACAGTCTAATCCTACAATAAATTTCACCCTAGACAATGTTCAGCCTATGACACAAAACCAGAAGATTACCTTCAAGGCTTATAATGAAGGTAAACACTTGATGCTTCATGGTGTTGCTGGGACAGGTAAAACATTCATTTCGTTATATCTTGCGCTAAAAGAACTTCTTTCGGCTGACTCTCAATACAAAAAAATCTATATCGTGAGATCGGTAGTCCCAACTAGAGATATGGGTTTCTTACCAGGATCAAACAAAGAAAAAACCAAAGTATATGAGGCTCCATATTATGCAATTTGCACGGAGCTTTTTGGTAGATCGGATTCCTACGAATATCTTAAACAACGTGGATTGGTGGAGTTCATTTCGACTTCGTTTATTCGTGGTATTACCCTAAACGATTGTATTGTTGTGGTGGATGAAATGCAAAATATGGATTGGGGTGAATTGTCTTCCGTTATAACTCGTTGTGGAAAAAATTGTAGAATAATATATTCTGGTGATTTTAGGCAATCCGATTTTAGATATAAAGAAAGAGAATCCAAAAATGATATTAATACATTTATGGGTGTTCTAAAATTGATGAATCGGGATTTTGAATTTGTGGAATTTGGAGTAGAAGATATTGTCAGAAGTGAATTGGTGAAAAATTTTATCATCGCGGTCGATAAAAAGGGGTTAAATCTTTAATTTAATGGAAAAAATTGAATCGGATTTGTCGCTTAGTTGGTTTGATTATTTTACTGAACTAGCACAACTGACCGCAAAGAAAAGCAAGGACCGCTCCACGAAAGTTGGGTGCGTCCTTGTCGGACCAAACCACGAAATCAGGTCAACTGGTTTTAATGGATTTTGTAGGGGTGTGGATGATACGAAAGAAGAATATCATCAAAGGCCAGAGAAATACTTCTGGACCGAACATGCCGAACGAAATGCAATCTATAACGCAGCCAGAAATGGAATACCATTAGAAGGTTGTGTGGCTTACGTGACAATGCAACCCTGCGCTGACTGCACCAGAGCTTTAATTCAATCCGGTATCGTGAAGATTATCGCTAAGATGGTTCCGGATAAAAATCAAATATGGGAAGAAAACTTTAAACGCAGTAAGTCCATGTGCGAAGAAGTTGGTGTGGATTTGATAACACATTAAAAAAGGGGAGCTTTTTATGGCTCCCCTTTTTGTTACTCTAGACGTTTTGGCAACAAGAAACTTTAGCCATTTTCTTCCAGTCAGCCCTATTACTCCGGCGAATGCTACCGATCTTAAGAGCCATACGCAAGGAAAGTTCACGAAGATGAGTGTGATTTTCCTCCATAAAATCAATCACATCAATCTGACCAGCAGGATCAAGACCGATATTTTTAAGAAGACCCGCCTTAATAACCTGACGAATGCGAACCAGATAATGGCGAGTCGTTTTCATTGCGAGATCGATGTAATGTGAACGACTAACAAGCGCCCGAAAGTGAGGTGCAAGCTTATGACCACGACCAATAAGTTCATCAAAATCATAGTTCGTGATGAAAATGATCGTGCCTTCGAATTCAAAATTCTTAGGAATACGATCACCGGTCTCATCGTCAAGCAAAACACCTTCAGTCATGTAGCTAACACGACGACGATCCGAAGAGTCGCACACCGCCTTCAGCAAAGTCAATGACGTATCATCAGTAAACACATCATCGCTATCGTCAAACACCAACACACTATTGGGCTTGCGGTGTTGCCACAAAAGCTTGAACAAACCAGTGGGGCGAACATAGCCTTTGATGATGGTATGATGGCGGCAGGATTTCAGCGCCGCTTCAACCGCAAAAGACTTGCCAACGCCAGCAGGACCAGAAATAATCAAAGACCGCGCATCGCCTTTAACAGCCATGCGAGTCATTGCGTCAACGATATCAAAACGATCAGCGAGACGAGCTTCGATCTGCGCATCCGTTTCATGCGGAATAACAGCAACTGGCTCTTTCACCCTCACCATGTTAGGAGAAGTAGCTTTTACGCTTTTAAGCAACGTAGCCTTGTTAGGACCACGATTGCGGAAACCGGCCTTGGGAACACCTTTAGGCATTTAAAAACCTCATACGTTTTGTTGAGATGAGTTATACCGATCAGCCCGAAACAAGTCAACAACTTTTTATCCGATTTTTAAAAAACTTTTTATTGACACCATATCGGCATTGTGGCATATTCTTTTCATAGACAAGGAGATCGAGACTATGAAAATCACTAAACAATCTATTGAAAACATGATCTTAACTGCTGATCCTGCCAAGCGCGCACATATCATTGGACGGGCATGTGTGGCTCTGTTTAAACGGCAGACTGAAGTGGAAAAGCAGGAAAACAGCGCCAACACACATAACAACCGTGGATTTTGCAAGGCTGATGCGCGTGAAGGTTGCTTGACTGCTAAAAGCTATATCAAAAATAAAAACCTCCAAGATTGGCAAGTGGAACAATGGCTTACGCCTAACGTCAAAGGTGTTTTGCGCATCGTGAAATACTGGGCGCAATTAGCCGAAGAGGCAGAAACCAGGGCAGCAAAATAATTTAAAAATAATGTTGACACCTGCGCCAGATGTGATAATATACACACATGGAAAACAAGGAAATGAACATGAACTGGAACCTCGAAGGTCTGCGCATCGAAGGTAGCTATTTGGGTGCTTATCCTTTTCGTGGGCGTGTGACCAATAGCCGCGTCAAGTTTGGTGGTAGGGTGATCCATACGGTGGAATTGGTTGAAATGATTGCAGTTCATAATATTCCTCGTGATACGCTTACTGTGGAAATTGACGAAATTAGCACCGTTTTTTTGAAATAAAAGCTTGACGACAATCTCTGAATAGGCTATATTCTTTTCATAGACAAGGAGAACATGATCATGGAAGCCCGCGAACGCCAAGCTTTTATTGGTTCACGCATCTACCACTTTCAGCAGATGATGATCGGCTATGGCCCTGGTCCGGTTCCGTTTTCTATCGCTCGCAAATACTATGCTATTGCCACTGACCGCGCATTGGCATATGTTGCCCGTAAAGGCTGGGTAAAACCCGGCACCATGCAGGTCTGGTATGATCCCAAGGTAAAGGTGTAAAAATGCCGCAAACATCAGTTCGCACTACTATTATTAAAAACATCATCGCAACCCAGGCTTTTCGTATTGGTTATGATGATGCCAAAAATGGTCGTGGGTTTGATCAATCTTATGACGATTTTCACGAAAAAGCGCAATTCGATTATGAGCGCGGGCGGCAGTTTTTCTTTATTTCTGGTGGTCGGATTTCGCCCTATAAGTTTCAAAAAAAAGGTTTTCCGGCTGTTTCCCCCGCCGCAATCGACAATTTTGCTTGGCATTATTCTCGCGGAAATATTCTTTAAAAAAATGGTTGACAAGCACCTCCAATCTAGGTAAGATACCTTCATAAGAGAGGGAGAGTTTCTGATGTTTCTGGTATACTTCACTAATTTCGGCGGTTCTTCTACTGCTTTCAATAACATGGAAACTGCTATCAAATATATGAAGGAAAGCTGTTTTGAGTCTACTCTGATGCATACCAAAACTGGCGAAATTCTTGGCCGCTTCAATCCAATTTCTCTGTCCTTCATTCCTTACTAACAGGAGGTTTTAGTGGCGCAAACGACAACTAAACCATGCACTGTGAAATCAATCATGTCTACAAAGGCGTTTCGTATTGGATATGAAGACGCAAAAAGTGGGTTCGGTTTCAATGAGTTGTATGATAAATTTAGCGTAAAGGAACAGTGGGATTATGAGAGGGGGCGACAATTTGCTATTGCCACCGGCGGGGCGATCGCTCCATATGTATCCGGTCAAGGCCGAGGTCGCCCAGCCGTTTCCCCCAACGCCGCCTCATGGTATCAATATCACTGCAATCATGAAAATATCACCTAAAAAATTAAAAAAAACTATTGACGTGCCTTTCTATCTGGTGTATAACTCTTAAATCAACTGAACAAAGAAGGTAATACGAAAATGGCTCATGAACTCGAAATGGTGAACGGTGTGGCTCAAATGGCCTACGTTGGTGAAACTCCGTGGCACGGCTTGGGTAAGCGCGTTCCGGCTGATCTGACTCCTGATCAAATTTTGGAGGCTGCTGGTCTTGATTGGACCGTGCAGAAGGTTCCGGCGTTCGCTAATATCAACGGCAAACAAGTTTCCGTCAAGCATTCCGCTCTGGTGCGTAGTTCCGATGACCGCGTGTTGGATGTGGTTTCTGATGATTGGAATCCTGTGCAGAACTCCGAAGCCTTTGAATTCTTTAATGATTTCATCGCTGAGGGTGATATGGAAATGCACACTGCTGGCTCTCTTAAGGATGGTCAGATTGTGTGGGCCTTGGCTAAGGTGAAGGACGGTTTCACTCTTTTCAAGGGCGATGAGGTGGAATCCTATCTGCACTTCACCAATTTTCACAAGTATGGGTTTTCTACCGATATTCGCTTCACTCCAATTCGTGTTGTCTGCAATAACACTTTGACCTTGAGCTTGAACACTAAGGTCGAAAAGATGGTCAAGATCAGTCACCGCCGCGAATTTAATGGCGACAACGTGAAGTTGATGCTTGGTGTTGCAGCAGAAAAGCTTGCCAAGTATAAGGAAATGGCACAATTTCTCGGCAGCAAACGCTACACCGCCGACAGCATTTCTGACTATTTCAAGACCATTTTTCCTTCTACTGGTTCTGGTGAAAAAGAAATTAGCAAAAACGCCGGTTTGGCTCTCAGCGTGATTAACACTCAACCCGGTGCAGAATTTGCGCGTGGTTCGTGGTGGCAAGCTTTCAATACCGTCACCTATATGACTGATCACGTTATGGGCCGCACTACCGACAACCGTATGCAATCGGCTTGGTATGGCGTCAATAAGAACCTTAAAACCAAGGCTCTTGAGACTGCTCTGGAAATGGCAGGGGTGTAAAAACCCCTCGCCTACCCCAAGATAATTGTTGACACGATATCCCAATTCGGCTATGATGCTTCCATAGACAGGAGATACCGATATGTCGATTACCCCCACCGTCCGCGCCGTGATCAAACAAATTCGCCCCATCTATGAACAACCCGCCGCGAAGCTGATTGCCAACCGCGAATATGCCCAGTGCATTGCAAATATGCTTCATGAGAATGGCAATATCGTCGCAATTGCAGAAAAAGCTACCATTCTTAAATTGCATGATTTATTTCGTGTTTCGTGATTTTTCTGTTGACACACTCTTTTAATGTGCTAATATGCGTTTATAGAGAGCAAGGAACCATGCAGATGAACAAGGGCGACCGCGTTGAAATCTACAAGGGCTGCAAGAATGCCCCGGGCACCCAGGGCGAGCTATTCTGGATGCGCCGCGAGAGCTACGGCTTCTATCGCAG
>Ga0214164_1000920_pt1 | contig 17983 bp, 21 predicted proteins | sample TroBogepilimnion_13_FD_153003 | JGI IMG/M metagenome (GOLD analysis project Ga0214164, IMG submission 153003) | Freshwater microbial communities from Trout Bog Lake, WI - Practice 03JUN2009 epilimnion v4 | ecosystem: Environmental > Aquatic > Freshwater > Lake > Epilimnion/Euphotic zone ...
TACTGGATACCCAGCGACCAAGAACCTTTTGCTGAGTACTGGGTCAATCCCGATCGTCTCACCGAAGACATGTTTGAGGGCTCGGACTATCATCTAGCCAATGTCAGTTGCCCGTTCTTTTACGATGGTGTTCGCTATGTGCCCAAGATCGTAGAGGTTGCGGAACGTGCCCAAAGTTTTGGAGTGGATGTAGAAATAGCAATCATTGTGCGTGATCAAAACATCAATCAAGTGCAACAGTTGCGAGTACGCAAAGAACACACCACACCCATAGCACAAGAATATTATTACAATACGCTATTGCCCAGTGAGTTTGCAGTGCACTTTTTAGACCACGAAGCGTTCTTTCTACACACCACACACTATTTGAAATGGTGTAGTCAAATATTGCGTTTCCCCATTGACTACAACAATCCTGACATAATGAAATTTATCAGTGAAGACGCTAACCATAAATACATAAAATACATCGACGAGCACTGGTTAGACCGGTTAATACTAGCAGGTTGTCAACCCACTCGAAATTCAAGACTAAACAAATAAAGGAAAAATAACATGATTAAATCGCTAATGGCGATTCTGTTGGCATTTATCATCACATCAGCCAACGCCAAGGAAACAGTCACTATCGAATACGGCTTTGGCCCTGGAGATACTATAGTTACTTCGATTCGTGCCCTAGTTGACGAGGCCAATCGAATACAAGACAAATATACATTTTTGTTTGATATCAAACCCGGAGCAGGCAGTAGCATTGCTGCCAACTATGTGGCACGCAATCCCAAAGACACTATTTTGTTTATAAGCTCGGCATTTTTTGTGCGTCCCAATTTCTTTCCCGAAAGCAGTCACAACATCAGTGATTTCCGCGAGATAATGCCACTGTGCCAAACACCCATGTCAGTGGCCAGTGTGCGATACAAAAGTTGGAGAGAAGTTCCAGCAGACACTGCATTGAATATTGGTACTAGCGGACTGGGCGTGGTCAGCCACATGACGGCTGCGAAAATTGTTGACAAGTATCCCAAAACAGCAGTTATTCCATTCAAGAGCACCACCGAAGCACTGTTGGCCACAATTGGCGGACAACTGGATATCACTGTGGGATTTATTGGTGAGCAAGAGTTGTGGAGCGATAAAGAGCCGCGAGTACACATACTGGGCATCACTGGTTCTAGAACCATTAACGGACATGCGCCCTTATCCGAGCAGGGGTTTGGTAAAATCTTGAGCGAGGCCAATCAAGTACATCAATTCATGGTGTCTGTAGATACTCCTGAGGAAAAATTCCGTGAGTGGCGATCCATCATGATCCGTGCCGCACGTGCAGATGCTGTGCGTGAGGGATACAAAATTGACTATTGCAAGCCCGAAAGCGAAATGAGCGATAGTGAAATCCAGCCGTTTTTTGAACGACAACGTGCATTATGGAAGACTTTGAGCACTGGCGTCAAGATAAATTAATCCTGCATAGATAAAGATGGGCAAACGCATAAATACTTTACTATGGCCAATTCACTTAAAGACGTAATAGAAAACACAAAAGCAATTTACATGACCGACAGCAGTTTAAACACTCTGTTAGACTTTGAACGCATCATTGACGAACTAGATATCTATACTTTTGATCACTGGAAAGCAGGTGAGTTGGTGGCTGGCCCCAAATACGAAAAGTATTTTGTGACTTGTACATTTATGTGGCCCTATAAACACAAGCCCGACACACGTGGGGCACGACGCTTGGCCGACTACGGATGCGTGGTCAAATACAAAAAGGATGTTTTAGAATATCCAGTTAAAGTTAAAAAACCCAGTGATTTTGCCGCTGGTACAAAAATGCCCAAAATGGGTAAAATTCCTGTTTGGTTGGTTACTGTTACTGTGCCCAAGAAATTGATGCAGGACATTAATCAAGGTAGTTTGGAACTTGAGAGCGAAACCATTGATGCTGAAGACTTGGATCAAAGTTTGGATCAAGGCCTAGACCAAGACATGTACAAAACTAACGATCAAGCGGGAGCGGCACCAGCACCTGAAGCAGCTGCACAACCGGCGCCGGCACCAGGTGGAGGCATATAATGTTACGTGAAGGCTTAGAACAAGGCGATTTAAAACGCCTGGTACACACAGAATTACACATAGATGAATTCAAAAGCAAGTTGGGGCGCGACGAAGACATCTGCGTGGTCAGCTTCAAGGTACGCGGCAAAGAGCCAGCAACTGACTTGGTGAACTTCATTGAGAAGGGCTATGAGTGGGTTGTGGATGCTGATGTAAGCTCGGGCGAGATGGACGACGGCGATTACATTGTGTTTGTTGAATGTGAACGCACACGTGACATTCCCGAGAACATTGTTGTCATGATGGAAGACCTGATGAACGTAACAGGTCAAAAACTCAAGCAGTGGCGTGTGCGCTACTACAAAGATCAAAAAGATCATGCATTGGACGTGGCCAGTTTGAAAGAACTGATTCCACAAACTCCCGAGGAATATGCCCAGCGTTATGGCACCAAAGAGATTGACAAGCTGAAAACTGCTGCTGGAGTAAAGGTGACTACACGGGCACCCAAAAACGATCAAACCGAATCACTAAGAATCGCAGCAGGAATACTGTAACATTCAAAATTTCTAGATCGACTAAATACTTTAGTTAGGAGATTTTCAATGAGTTTTGAATTTGATTTTACCGCAAACCACGTTCACCAATTACTAAATGGTAATCCGCATGCCCAGAGCTGGTATGAGGCATTGTGCCATGAGTTGCCAAAATACCAAATAACTTCAGCCCGACGTGTTGCTATGTTCGTGGCACAAACCGGACATGAGAGCGGTAACTATACTGCTCTGGTAGAAAACTTAAACTACAAACCACAAGCCTTAATGGCCATATGGAAAAAGCGTTTTCCCACCATGGACATTGCCAATCAATATGCACACAATCCTGAAAAGATTGCCAACAGAGCTTATTGTGATAGGATGGGCAATGGATCAGAAGAGTCAGGCGATGGCTGGATGTTTCATGGACGTGGCCTAATACAACTAACAGGACGTAGCCTATACGAGGCATTTGCAAGAGAAATAGGCAAAGGCCTAGAAGAAACTGTGACCTATTGCGAAACCCCTGATGGTGCTGTAGAGAGTGCTTGTTTCTTTTGGGAACATCATGGATTGAATGCCATCAGTGATGCAGGCGATATAGTCCATGCTACCAAAGTAATCAATGGTGGTACACTGGGTATTGAAGATCGTACTGCTCGTTACAATCACGCAATACAGTTATTTGGTGCATAATGTTTGAGTTTATCATTCAACACATACTGGCACATTTGCCCGTTTGGTTCTGGCCTGCAATGGCTGGTACTGGTGTATTAGTATATTTTCTTGCAGGATTTTTAACACATTTTCCCGGGCTAAAAATATATAGTTGGCTATTTCGATCACTGGGCATATTAGTATTTGTACTGGGTATTTTTATGTTTGGTAGCGCAGGTGTTACCGCTATATGGCAAGCACAGATTGAGGCGGCACAAGCACGAGTGGATGCCGCGGTGGTAGCAAGCAAAAGCGCCAATAATAGGTTAGCACAAGTTCGTAAACAAAAAAATCAAGTTATTATAAAACGTCAAGTTGTTATACAAGAACGTATTGTAAAAGATGCCGCCAAGATTGATGCAACGTGCCGAGTTGATCCCTTGGCAATCAAAGACTTAAACGATGCTGCAGCTAATCCGGAGACTAAGAAATGAAATACTTATTACCTGTTTTATTATTAGCCGGATGTAGCAGTTTCAAAACACCTCCTGTCACAGTTGCTCCTCCATGGCCCGATGTTACTCCTGCCATGATGGAAGCATGTGATGATTTAAAAACTGTAAATACCAATACTGAAAAACTTAGCGAGGTATTGACTGTGGTAACTGACAACTACGCACAGTACTATCTATGTGCTGGAAAGATCAACGACTGGAACACCTGGTACCGCACACAAAAACAAATTTACGAAAAGGCAACAAAATGAAACGACTAATCTTTTTATTCATAACAGTGTGTCTATCTGGTTGCGCAGCAGTGGATGCTTTACTAATGGGCAAATATGACAACAACGAGTATCAGCTGATAACAACCATACGCTATGATGCACAACTGGGTGTTACCAACTGTGCTGATAGCGAGGCAGCAAAAGCCAGTGCCAATCAAGTGGCGTATACGACAGGACTATATGCCTTATACGAAAGTGATCGAGCACACAACGAAGACAGTATCAAAGCTTCAAAGGCTCTAGATACAATAGCACAAGAATTAAAGAAGAGATACAACAGCGGAGAAAAGATCAATGCACTGTATTGCAAACTTAAATTTGAAAGTATAGAAAATAGTGCTGCATTAATCCAACATGTACAAGGAAAGAGACCATCATGACACAAGACGATTTAAACAACCAATTGGCCACTTTGATCAACAGTGGCGATGCACAGTTTGCTAATGCAGCAAATTTTGTACAACAGGTAATACAACAAGTGCATTCAGGCGATATGCCCAAAGATCAAGCACAAGAAGTACTGCAAGATGTGCAACAACAAATGCAAATAATTCAAGCCATGGAACAAATGGCCATGAAAGAAACATTAAATACAGCTATAAACGGTGCAATCAGTTTGATCAGCGCCTTAGGATAAGGAAAACAACATGCCAAAATTAGATCCCGATGACGAAGGTCAACACCCAACAAGCGCAGACATAGCGGCGGCACAAACCAGTAAAGCCCCTAGTTTGTTTACAAGCAGTGCTCCTGCTCAACCGGCTCCAATGGCGCAAACATCAGCACCCGTGTTTAATGCCACTCCTGCACAATCCAATTTTGGATCAACTGTTCCCACTAGTGGATTTGGCAGTGGATTTGGAAATAGTCCAAGCACTGGATTTGGTAGTGGCTTTAACGCACAACGCTCACAACAAAACGCTCCAGATGCCAACACAACTGCTGCATTTGGTAGTTTAATGGCTGCAAGTGAAGGCAAAGAGCCTGAACACTGGATGAAGAGTTTTTGGCGTCCAGCAATGGGTTGGCTATACATGCTGATCTGTTTCATGGACTTTGTGGCCTTTCCCATGATCAGCATGTTCTTGCCCATCATTGAAAAAGGATTTGGAGTTCAAATGGGCTATACTGCATGGCAAAGCCTAACACTGAGCAATGGTGGACTTATCCACTTGGCGTTTGGTGGTATATTGGGCGTGAGTGCATTTGGAAGAACCATGGAAAAGAAAGCAGGAGCATCATAATGCAAGTATCAGTATCTATATCACCAAAAACCATTAATTTGGGCGAACCCGTAACAGTAACCTACACCAGTTCAGGGTCAGACGACACGCAGTTAAATGCCGACAATCTGTACAATCCAATCGATCTTGGTGGTGGCGAAATTAGTGGCACAATAAAACTGTTGCCAATTGCCAGTGGATCATTTAATGTGTCCATTGTGGCATCAGCTATGAACAACGGCAGCGGTACAATTATGAATCTACAGTCAGCAGATTCTTGTACCGTTAACTAAGCTCATCAGGCCAATTGAACCGGATACGTTGACTCTATCCGGTTTTTCATTTATAATCAATATATGACGCATTACGAAACTTTAGGAGTCAGCGAAACCGCTACTCCCGATGAAATTAAACGAGCCTATCGTAAATTGGCCAGTCAACATCATCCTGACAAGGGCGGAGATACTGCACAGTTTCAGGCCATACAAAGTGCATACGATGTGTTGCAAGATCCTGCAAAGCGAGAACAATACGATCACGAACGGCGTAATCCCGGTGGATTTAGATTCAACGTAAACGGGCACGATGTTAACGGCATGCCGCCGCACGTGGCCGATATGTTCAAGAATTTTGGTTTTAACTTTGGCGGCTTTCCGGGCGGAGATCCATTTGGACACATGCGTCAACCTAGACGCAACAAGGACATCAGAGTTGAAGTTCCTGTTACACTGGCCAGCACGTTGGCAGACCAAAAGAAAACAGTGAGCATACAAAACGCCAACGGAGAACGACAAACTGTAGAAGTGGATATTCCGCGTGGTGTCACAAATGGCACACAGATCAAGTATCCCGGGCTAGGCGATAATTTTTTTAACACCTTGGAACGTGGTGACTTGTTTGTTGTGGTGTTGTTACAACCGCACCCAAATTTTGAGATAAATGGATTGGATGTGGTCACCACAGTACGTGTGGATTGTTTGCGTGCCATCACCGGTGGCGAAATTGAAGTAGAGGGTATAGAGGGCAATCGATTTGTTGTAAATCTGCCACAGTCAACACAACCCGATATGGTGTTGCGTATTAAAGATCAAGGTATTTGGCAAATACACGGCTCGACACGGGGCAATTTGTATGTTAAAATAGCGTTAACTGTACCGCGTAATTTAACTACCGAGCAATTGGCAACAATTTGCGAAATTCAATCAACACTATAAATATTTGTGAGGCTTAAATGTCATTGGAAGATAAAGTGATTCAACCCAATCCCGAGATTGAAATAATTATTAATGTAGCAACAGAAAAAGCCCGATTTCACAATCACGAATATGTTACATTAGAACACATACTGTTTGGTTTGTTGAGTTATGCTCCATTCAGCAAGTTGCTGGACAATTACGGTGTTGATGTTGGCGGCATGCTCAAAGACGTAGATGATCACTTGAGTTCACAAAGCTATTTGGTAAGCACCGTTGAAGATTGGGAACCTAAGAAAACGCACAGCATAGAACGTGTGCTAAATCGTGCGCTCACACAGGTGTTGTTCAGTGCACGACAACTCATGCAGGTGATTGACCTGTTTGTGAGTCTCACACAAGAGCACAGCAGTCATGCGGCATATTTTATCTTGAAATATGGCGTGACGGATCGCAATGACTTTGTATCTTTCTACAATCAAAACTATCATACTCCCAAGAATCGCAAAGTAGCTAATGCCATACGTGCCACCGAGATCTTGAAAGAATACTGCACTGACTTGAATGCCTTGGCCGAAGAGGGCAAGATTGATCCGGTTATTGGACGTGAGTTAGAAATTGAAGAAATTGTACAAGTGCTGGCCAAACGCAATAAATCAAATGTGTTAATGGTAGGCGATCCTGGTGTGGGCAAAACTGCCATTGCCGAGGGCCTGGCTCTCAACATATATAACAAAACTGTTCCAGAATATTTACAAGACCATACTGTTTACAATTTGGACATTGGCACACTGTTGGCAGGCAGCAAGTACCGTGGTGAATTTGAAGAAAAATTAAAAGATGTCATCAAGGCCTTGATGGCCAAGGGCAAATCAATATTGTTTGTGGACGAAGCACATCAAATGCAAGGTGCCGGGGCTGGAGGTTCAGGCAACGGTGTAGACTTTGCCAACATGATCAAACCAGCGCTGGCCAAGGGCGGCATCAAGGTTATTGCCAGTACCACATGGGAAGAATACAGCAAGAGTTTTGAGAAAGATCGTGCACTTATGCGCCGTTTTTATAGAATGACCATTGAGGAGCCCACTCCCGCAGTGGCCAAGGAAATCTTGCGCGGCTTACGTGGCTACTTTGAAACATTCCATGGTGGCATCATTGATGATTCAGCACTGGATGCTGCTGTGGATCTAAGTGTGCGTTACCAAACTGACAAGAAGTTGCCGGACAAGGCCATTGACTTGATTGACACTGCTTGTGCACGTGCAAAGATTCACGAAACTGATTGGACTGTATGGCGTGGCAACATTGTGCAAGCCATCAGTCGAGTCACTAAAATTCCTGCAGAACAAATTGGCAGTGAAGGTGTAAAAAGCATTGAGAATTTGGACTCTATTATCAAAGCCAAGTTATACGGACAAGACACAGTAGTTGACACAGTATTGGAAAAGATTTATGTTAGCCGTGCCGGTTTAAAGAGTTTTAACAAGCCAGTAGGCAGTTATTTGTTTTTGGGCCCAACTGGTACAGGTAAAACTGAACTGGCCAAACTGTTAGCAGAGAGTTTGGGCATGCGAATGATACGCTATGACATGAGCGAGTATCAGGAGAAACATGCTGCTAGTAAACTGATTGGTGCTCCTCCCGGCTATGTGGGCTATGATGATGGCAACTTGGGCGGTGGTTTGTTGATCAGTGATTTGGAAAAACATCCCAATAGCATCATACTTTTTGATGAAATTGAAAAAGCACACCCCGATGTCACTAACGTGCTGTTAAGTCTAATGGACGAGGGTGTGGTTACCAGCAGTAATGGCAAAAAGGCCGATGCACGTAATGCCATTATTATTCTAACTAGTAATTTGGGTGCTGCCGACAACGAGCGCAACACCATTGGATTTAGCACCAGTTTGCAAAAGACCGGCGAAGACGACAAGGCAGTACAAGAGTTTTTTAAACCCGAGTTTCGTAATAGACTAGATGGTGTTTGCAAGTTTAATCCGCTTGATGCATTGAGCATTAAAAAGATTGTGGCCAAAAGCATTAACGAGATTAACGAATTGTTGAGCGAGAAACACCTACGTATCCGACTTACTGAAACTGCTGTAGACCAGCTGGCTAAAGTGGGATATGATAAGAAAATGGGCGCAAGGCCCCTGGCACGCAAGATAAATGATTTGATCAAGGTGCCATTGAGTCGTAAGATATTATTTGACAATATTGCACCACAAAGCACCATTGTAATTGACTATGTGGCTGAAGCATTTGTATTTGAGGTGTTGTCATCAGGACTACAACCAACTGTGGACGAAAATGGATACATTGTTTTGGCTCAATCTTAATAGCGACGTCAAGTTCAAAAATACCAAAAAACAATTTTGGGGACAATACCTTTGGCGTTTAGAAGCACAGGCCAATTGTGCCAATGTAGCTCATCATGACGATCCGCACCTGTCAGTAAAAACACTAAAATATCAAATGATAAATCGCAGCAACTATGGCGGTAGCTGGCGCGATCCCTATTGGCATAGCTATACCGGCAAATACGAAAATGTCGACTATGACCTGTTGCGCAGTATCAAGACCATAAAGCAAAGTTTTGCCACAACTGTAAAAACCAGAATTGAAGACTGTAGTGTACAATTTTATGCTGCGAGCGAAAACGACTTGAAGTTGGTGGCCAAGATGTTGAGCACTGGCGATTGTGTGCAAGCCGTAACCGGACCACAACCTGGAACCGAACAGTTACTGAGTTCAGACAAGATTATTGCGCCCAAGATTGCATATCAATACAAAGTGATATTGAGAGACGGACAATACAATGTTCCCTTGAAACAACAAATGCTAAATCTATTAGAATCACAACCCGATGTAAAAATCACCGCGGGATTGCGGCACAATTTGAAACGACCCTATCCTGCCATGTGGGGAGTATTTTTCTACACCAATGATTTGGGAATTGTGACTATGCTCTCTTTAATGAGTCCGGGTATCGTAGGAAAAATTCACGAGGTGGTGCAGGCCTAATAAATATTAGTATATTTCAAGGAGCCTGTGATGGCTAAAATCGTAAAACAAACAGTCGTAATAGAATTAAGCCAATTGGTCAAAGATGACGCCACCAACAACATGGATGTAGTCACACAAGACTTATTGGATAATTTAGAAGCAGTAACACAAGAACTAGCTGGTGCCGGCGTCATAGTCGAAGTCAGTGAACTTAAACAATAACCCTAAAGGAAAACATGAGTACAAAGAAACCTGACGCTAAAAAGAGTCAAAGCGACGCTGTCGCATTAATCAAGGCTGCCGCTGCCGCACAAGCCAAACAACCACAACAGGCACAAGCCCAAATGCAGGGTACACCATTTGATTTTAGCAAAATTCATTTGCACATTGGTATTCCTTGTTATGGCGGAATGATGAGCGAGCCCACAGTGACCAGTTTGTTGCGTTTTATTTTACTTGCACAACAAGCCGGCTTGAACTGGAGTCTTGACACCATGGTTAATGAGAGTTTGGTGACACGTGCACGTAACAACTTGATGGCCAAGATGATGAGCAATCCAGCTGCAACACATTTCATGTTCATTGATGCTGACATTCGTTTCCAACCCGACAGTATTTTACAAATGTTGGCATGCGACAAAGAAGTAATTGGCGGATTGTATCCCAAGAAAGCTCTGCCAGTTAACTACGTTATTAACTTGAAACCTGAAACAAAAATCCAAGGCGACATCTTTACAGTGGACACAACTGGCACTGGCTTCTTGTTGTTCAAGCGTAGCGTATACGAAGCAATGATTGCCAAATTCCCCGAAACAAAATATGTTGATGATGTGGGCCTGGGCAAACAGTTCGAGCCCATGATGTATTCAATCTTTGATTGCAAGATCGACGAGCGCGGACACTATCTTTCAGAAGACTGGTTGTTCTGCCGACGTTGGCAAGACATGGGCGGCGAGATCTGGGTACACAGCAAGGTGTTGTTGAACCACATTGGACACTACGAGTTCCAAGGTGACCTCAGCAAGATTGATGTCATCGACAAAGCAAAAAATCAATTCCACGGTGAGCAAGCAGGTTTGCCTGCTGGAGTACCAGCTGCACTACGTGATGCAGTCAGTATGGCCAAGGCCGGACAACCAGCAGCAACGGCTTAATCATGTCAAACCAAGAAACGTTGCATTTCAAAATAGGCATTTCGGGCACTCACTGGGGCAAAAAACCGGCTTGGCGTATCTGTGTTGACCAACAAGAAATGGCCGCAGGCGAGGTCGACACCGAGGTCAAGTATGTGGAATTTGATTGTTCTCTTGCCAGTGGCACGCACAGATTGTCCATACATTTGACCAACAAGTTGGACAGTGATGTACAAAAAGACAACTATGACGATCCCGACAATTACAACATCATCAATGACTTGTTGTTGCACATAAAAAGCATCGAGATTGATGAAATTGATCTTGATAAATTGTACTGGGAGAAGAGTAAATTTGTGTCTGAAGATGCCACAAGGCCAGTGTTGACTAACTGTATTGATCTTGGTTGGAACGGCGAGTGGCAATTGGAATTTGACAGTCCCTTTTACATCTGGCTTCTTGAAAACATTTAGACGCTAAATACGCTATGGACGGAACAAAATATGTTTATAGCGGATTTATTTGAAGCACGAGTACAGAAAGTTGTAGTAATAATGCCCGGTGGATTTCATCCATTCCACACCGGGCATTTGTCGTTGTATAATAGTGCACTAAAAGCCTTCCCCAAAGCCGATGTGTTTGTGGCTGCTACAAATGATACCAAATCTCGACCGTTCCCGTACGAAATAAAACAAGAACTTGCCGGCTTAGCCGGTGTTCCGCCCGAGCGTTTTGTACAAGTCAAAATCCCGTTCGCCGCCCGAGAAATTACAGATCATTACGATCCCGAAACCACTGCTCTAGTATTTGTACGCAGTGAAAAAGATCGCAATGAACCGCCGCAACCGGCAAAAATTGATCCTGCCACTGGCAAATTGCCCTTGGTTACTCGTGGTCCACGTAAAGGACAACCGGTTAGTGATTACTTGCAGTTCTTTACCAGTGTCAAGAATCTGCAACCCATGAGCCAGCACAGTTATATAGCATACTTGCCCACTGTGGAATTTGCTGGTGGCATAACCAGTGCTACCGAAATACGTACAGCTTGGGCCAATGGTGACGCGGCCGCTCATGCACAGATAGCAAAAACTCTATATCCAAAGAATCCCCAACGTGCCATGCAACTGTTGGTCAGTGCGTTGAACGAAGGTGTAGCCGAAGCCAACGACCGAGACTTTGTGAGCTTTATGAACAAGTCCCTAGGTGATCGAGTCGACGCACCAAAGGCCAGTAACACCAATGCCCCCGACTGGTATCGAAACGCACCTGTTCACGATCTAGACAGTGTTAAAGGTGGATGGGGCAAGGCATTGCGTTGGGGTCTAGGTGTGCTAAAACGATTATCTCCAGACCAAAAAATCAAACTAGCTGCCCGGGGCGAAGATGGAGTAACTGATTGGCTAACTGACTTAGCTATTAAAAAGGGTCTTGCAATGGATTACAACATTCCCGATCAAGACCACACACAATTCCAATTCGCCCAAGAAGATGTTACTGAATGCCAAGACTATCTTGCAGATGTATTCCATGATCCCAATATCACAAGTTGGTTGGATGTTATTCAACAAAACGAAGGTGTTGCCGAAGCCAGTGGTGTAATAGCAACCAAAGCACAAGCCAAGGATCCACGCTACAGTATGAGTTTGACTAAGGATGTTCGTCCCGGTCAAATTGAAAAAAATCTACGAGCATTCCGCTTATAATCATGACCAACGTTTCGCTCTCTGTGGATGTTTATTGCACTCGCAGTGAGGGTAACCCTGCGTATCGTGTGTATGTGGACGGCGATTTGCTCACTGAACGCAATTGGATTTGGCCCGCATACGAAGTCTACATCAAAGAAAACATCGAGGTTGAAGTTGAAGCTGGCGAACACCGTCTTGAAGTAGTTGACTGCTCCAATAACAACGTATTTTATCTCCAAAACATCACTGTAAACGGGGTCGCAAATAATGGACCTGTGTTTACAGTTTAATATAAATATAACAAACACGGAAACAGAGTCATGAAACCACAAGAATTTGAAGCATTAGCGAGAGCAAAAACACCGGTAGTGGAGTCTGCTCCCGAACCCGTTGCCGAAACAACGCCAGTACCAGTATTAGAGGCAATGGACCTTGACAGTATCAATCAACAGTATCGTGCATTGTTGGGCGAAAGTTCGTTAAACGAATTCGCTCCTGGAGAAGGCGGTGGTGACAATGGTATGGGTTACCTACATGCTTTGGCACAGGCTTGGTACACACAGGATCTCAGACTATTGGCAGACATAGCCCGAAAAGGTGGTAGCCCAATGAAGAAGGTTATTGATGCACAAGTGGCAGTGGAAAAAATATTGAGTCGTGGTGTGCATTGTCCTGATGGCAAGGTAAGAAAATACTACATTGACTACAACGCAGATTTTGATGGTGTAGACATGGCCAGTCATGATTACTATGAATATGCTGATGATGGCGAGAACGGTGAAGAAATTGACAGTAGAACTAGTCAGCCCTGGAGTGCTTACGACCATATAGAATTTAGTGGTGATGATTTAGATGAAAGCGTAAACGAAGGTTGGTTTGACCGAACCAACGATGCTGAAAATGATGCCAAAGTGGCCGGTCGTAGAAACTTTTTAAAGACTGTGGGCACTGGTTTAGCCGGTGCTGGATTGGCTGCTGCCGGTTTAGGTGCTAGTCAAAATGCACGAGCCGGCAATGTACCCGAGATTAAAATGCAGGATGCTAGACACGGCACAGTGGCATACCAAGGCAAAAATATACCAATCACACTCAACGACACCACTAGAGCAATGGGTGTACCGGCCAAGGCCATGTTGAACGGACAACCGGTTAATATTTATGTGGGCCTGGACGGTGCCCGTGCTTGGATTCCACCAAGAGAAATGCCTCGTATGGGCGAGAGCATGATGGCAGGCGGTATGGAAGCCTATGCCATGGAAGACGAACAACTGGACGGTATGGCACTGGGCGAACTACGGGCCATAGCTGAAGCTGCTAAAAAGATTTACCGATCTGTTAAACAGGGCGTACCGCTAGAAGCATGGATGTACAAAAAGATCACCAACGGCAACGAAGGCTTGACTGCAGTGGCACAACAGATTGACAATCCTGCAGTTAGAGAACAACAGGGTGTGTCGGAAGGCCAAGCAGATCAACAACACAAAGTGTTTAAGAAAAATGGTGAGCCAGTAGGCGAAGTTGGTATCGACCCCGAAGCAAGTCCAGGCAATGGTAATTGGTATGTAAAACACTATGCGTCAGGGTATGATGTAGTAGGGTTTGATTCCTATGAGGAAGCTGTAGCAGAATTAAAGCATTGTATGGAGCAAGGTGTGGCGGAAGGTTCATCACAATCACGACTACAACCAGGAACTCAAGTAATGTTATGGCTGGGTCCAAGAGACATGCTACCAAATCCACCGCGAGATGATAAACAGTACTGGGACCGGGGTGTAGTAGTTGATGAGCCAGAAAAGATGAGTGGAAGTTGGCAAGTTTTAGTAAAATCCGAGCGCAAAGGTCAATCACCTATTAGTCCTCAACGTGTGTTTATTCTTAAACAACAAGATATTGAAGAAGGTGATGTGGTGGCATTTAAACGTCCGGTTAGTCAACCCAAGACAAACCAGCAACCACAAAACTATCATGCAGCACTAGAATTAGCCGGTGATTGGTTTTGGTTAGAGCAAGGCCCAATGGCACACGAAATGGGAACTGCCAAGGAACGCAAAATGCAACGATTGGCTGCCCAAAAGTTGGTTGCACTCAAAAAATTGGGATACTCAGTAGATTGGCCTTTGGACGACGATGATTTTTACGGCGTTGATTTAACATACATACCCACTAAACAGACCTGGCGTATTGATGCAGATAATTTAGGTGAAAGTATGCAAGGCGTGGCGGAAGGCCCTAAAGAAGTTGTAGGACTTGCTAATTTTGCTATGAGTGGCGGAATACCCGGAGGGCAAAATCCAGCTGACATATTAGGCAACAAAGGTGTGGCGGAAGAAAACTTAAATGAACTAAGTCCAAAAACGCTTGGATCATATATCAATAAGGCAAACAAAGATGTTGGCACTTTGGGATATGGGCTAGGTGATATAAAAGCAAGACCTGGCAAATATAAGGATTCGCCCGAAACTGTTAAAGCAGTGAAACATGCATTTAATAAGCGTATCAAGGGTGTTGAAAAAGCAACCAATCGGTTAACCAAACAGCAAGGTGTGGCGGAAGCACGTCGTGATGCTTACCAACGCGACTATGATAGAAGTGTTGCTGGTATGGACGCAGGTCCACTGGGCTATGAAAAAGAATGGGACGAAGAACCAGTAGCGCCCACTTATCGAGTTTATGTAAGTGACGGCACAACATGGCACCGTGAGGGTGGCGTATACGATCACGAGATGGCGGCACAACGCTATATACATCAACAGGTGTTTACAAAAAATCCTCAAGCACGGGTGGGTATAGTAGGCCCAGGCGATGCCAAACCTGTAGTAGTACCGCCAATCAAGGGACACACATATAAAGAAACTGTTGATTTAAGTGAAATCAAAAAAGGCCAAAAGGACAGTAACGGTTTTACTAGATGCTGGCCAGGCAAACATGCGGTAGGCACAAAGAAAGGTAAGAACGGCGGACAGGTAAGAAACTGTGTGCCTAATGAAAGTATAACAAAAATCCCCACAGGTTTAAAACATCATGGGGACTATGGCTCTAAATATCCTCCCGAAGAATACAGAGATGAGTACGGGCATAGAGTGCGTGGACAAAAATATGTTCCTGGACACGAAGAAAACGAATATGATCATAGAGGACGCCCGCCCAGAGCATCAATGGCTAAAGTAGAATTACCAGCAGATGCATTTGGTCGTGTTAAAGGTAAAATACCCAAAGGCAAACAGGGGATACGAATTAGTGGAAAAGGTAATACTGACGAAAGTACAGACTATGCAACACAAGTAAATGCATTGTTAAATGAAATGGGTGCAAGTAGCATTGCAAGTGCTCCGGGTCGAATTGGGAATCCTGCCAAGGTGGGCAGTTTGTTTGGTGGTAGCTATAGCCCCAAAACTCCGTTTAATAAGAAAACAAAAAAAGAAAGCATGATTAAACGCGATGGACTTTAAAGATTTATTAAGCCGCATTGACGGCATTGCTGAAGCTGCTAATCCTGCACAACAGGCCGCTATTGCCATCAACATGAAAAAGCACCACAAACGGCCTAAGAATGAAGGCAGTATGAGTGACGCCGAACACAATCCACGTGGTGCCAAATTTGGTGGCTATTGGAAAGGCACTGATCCAAATCCGCCCGAGCCTGGCATGGGTGTGGGCGGTGAAAGTGTGTTGCGTGACTATGAAAAAATGTTACACGAGCCCAAACAACGAACCGCACGTGATCTAATGCGCGAGTATCGTGAGTTTGTCACCGAGTACGGCGGGGTAGGTGGATATGGTGCACAAAGTCAAGCACCACAAGGTACCAATCCTGCACAACCTACTCCAGCACAGGCTCAACAAGCAGCAGATCAACAACAAATACAAAAGAACACAAATCAGCTGGCACCTACACTGAATGCACAAGGTGCCAGCCAGCCTTTGAACAAACTCAAGTTCCAAAACGTAATGACCAAATTGGATGACAAAAGCAATCAAGAATTGCCTGCAAGCGATACCAAGCAGTTGGCACCACTGGCCGTGGCAGCAAGCAAAGCTCTACAAAATCCACAAACTGCCACGCAATTGAAACAGGTTATTACACGAGCCGATCAAATGGATCAAAAGAAACAACAACAAGTGCAACAGGCACAACAACAACCTGGAACCAATGCTCCCGCTGGACAACAAACGCCACAGAGCACAACACCCAGCAATCAACAACCTCCAGCTGGAGCTGCAAAATGAACTTATTTGACTTGACCGAACGCAAAGCGAAACGACACAGTGTCAACGAAGGCATTGAAATTGTTTACGAAAAAATAGACGAGGACTATGCCAGCATGGGACGTGGCGGCGGTGCCGGAGTTGCCAATGGTGGCGGTGGCGGTGCTGCCGGCGAAACCAGTCCCAGAAACAATCACAGTGTTATTGGTTCAGACGGAATAGAAATAGACGAACACATTGTCAAAGTCAAAGGCGGATACGAGTTAAAGAGCAAACATGGCAACAAGAACTTGGGCAAGTATCCAACTCGAGCCGGTGCCGAAAAGCGCGAGCGTCAAGTACAGTATTTTAAACACGCAGGCGAAAGTGTTGATGTAAACGAGGCACAAGACGCTTGGCACAGTACCGATGAGTGGCATGGCGAACAAACTGACGAGTGGCATGGCGGTGCAAGTGATCGCTGGCACGGACAAGGCGATGCTTGGCACAGCATGGAAGAAGCTGCTCCCGATACTGCCACTAGACTAAAGCACAACCTCAAACGGGGCGGCTTTGATATGGATCGCTTTGATGCCAAGATTCGCGAGATTGAAGCACGTAACCGTGAACTGGCTGATGAATTTTATGCACGCCATCCCGAACTGGATGATAGACCCAAGACTGTAGACGAAAACGACCTTGCTGGGGCACTTACTGGATTAAACGGAGTGGCCGCAAGTCAGGGTTCAGACAACATACTCAGTCCCATTGGTTCGGGCACTGTGGATGAAGGACGTGATGATGAAGTTGGCTTTGGTGTTAATAGCGAACGAGCATACCGCGCAGTAATGGCTCGTTTTGGCGATTATATAGAACACCGAGAGGATGGTGTAATGTATGCACCACGCGAACTGTGGAGTGCGATTGAACAAACTGCATTTGACGCTGATGGCGTAGGCGCTGAAGAAGACTCGGGCATGGACGAAGATCAAAACGCCGGTGGCGGGGGACAACCTGCTACTGATAGCACAAGCCCAGTGGGTGGTGGTGGTGCCAGTGTTGGGGAAGACTCCTTAAATGAATTTGCTCCCGGAGACGGGGACAACGGTGAAGAAGAAACATTGCACAAATATGCTCGCATGTGGTATAATGGTGACTATGATACACAACAACAGGTTGAACAAGTATTAGCCCGCATGGGTTGGGAAATTGGTGAAGTGGAAGATGAAGAAGGCGGCGTTTTTGTTGTGCAACAGGGCGACATAAATGGCGACAGTTATCTGCACTTTCCTGTCAATGATTTAAGTGAGGCCAAAGAAGAAGATATCACAGAAGATATATACGAGAGTAGACTTTATAAAATGAAACTAGCAGGATTTTTTGATTAAATCTTTTTATTAAGATTATTTCGTGACTTCATTCGCTGAATAGTTCCGACTCCTCGATAATACCCCTCCGGACAGACTGATGATTTAATACTATCTATCCCATTAGTCCACCAATATTTTCCATAACTG
>Ga0214164_1000922_pt1 | contig 17933 bp, 16 predicted proteins | sample TroBogepilimnion_13_FD_153003 | JGI IMG/M metagenome (GOLD analysis project Ga0214164, IMG submission 153003) | Freshwater microbial communities from Trout Bog Lake, WI - Practice 03JUN2009 epilimnion v4 | ecosystem: Environmental > Aquatic > Freshwater > Lake > Epilimnion/Euphotic zone ...
AATTCTCAATATTGAACCAGCCAATGAATTTATTTTTGTCGGTAGAAAAGAAGGTTAGGAATGATTTATCTTCCAGCAATGGATCTTCGACATAAGTAAACTTGGTGAGGAAATTATTGAAGAAATCAATAATGGTTTTGTACTCTTCTGCTTCTTTAATTATGCCTTTTTCTACAGTAATATAGTTTTTTACAAACTGGTCATAATCTCTGCGGTTATAATTGCTGTTGTTGTATTCAATCAGGGTGAATTTCTTTTCAGTCAGTTCTTTGGTGATATCCGTATATTTCACAATCGGCACCTCCCCTTTAGCATCCTCCTCACTTCTCATATTAAAAACCGGCCCTATCGGGTTATTGCACTGGCGGGTCCACCAGGTAGCTTTCATGCCATCCTTTGTATCGCATAAGGCCAGGGTTGCATTGATAATCTGGCTGTAACTCAGATGATTTTTCTCATATTTATCATCTACCCGGTTAATATCTACCGAAGGCACTTTCACACCTCTTATTTGCAGATAACCCCACGTATCGCCTGAATATTCCTTTATTTTCGGGGCTTTGGCTTCCACATCTTTTGCATTCTTTTTTATGAACCCAAACAAATCATAACCATTATTGTCTGATACAACGCCCTGAACATAAGGATATACATTATGACACTCCTGTGCATAAGATTTACCTGCCAGCAAGCTAACTAATCCGAATGCAGCTACTATAATTTTTTTGATCATGCCCTGAGAATTACTGAATAAAGAGCCAAAGTAAGAAATAACTGTGGAAAAAAGAAAAAGTCAAATTTCTTAAACAAATCGATCATTGTTTCACCACCTCAGCAACTCCCCTATCCTTACCGCAACTTTATCTGCATTAGGCAGCATGGCAGCCTCTAGTCCTACATTCATGGGCACACAAGGCAGGTCCAACGCTCCAATTGTTTGCACAGGCGCATCCAGGTATTGAAAACAATTTTGGGCTATGCGGCCGGCTAGCGCTTCGCAGAAGGAATTCCGCAATTGCTCCTCAGTAAGCACTATGCATTTACCATGCTTCTTCACTGTTTTATATATCAGCGCCTCATCCAGCGGGTAAATGGTGCGGATATCTATTATCTCTACGTTTCCGGGAAATTGTTTTGCAGCATTCCTGGCCCAATACACGCCCATGCCATAGGTAATGATGCAAATTGATTCCCCATTATCAATGGCTTCTTCATCAGCTTCCAGCACTATGCTTCCCTTCCCGAAAGGCAGCACATAATCCCGGTCCGGCTCTATGGTTTTGGCTTCCTCTGTTCCCGGCACCTTGCTCCAGTACAGTCCTTTATGTTCAAGCATCACCACGGGGTTGCCATCCAGGAAGGCTGCCTTTATCAGGCCCTTTATATCTGCTGCATTGCTGGGGTATGCTATCTTAATTCCTTTTATTGTGGCCAGTGTGCTCTCTACACTGCCGCTATGATAAGGCCCGCCGCCACCATACGCGCCTATTGGCACCCGCAATATCATAGATACCGGAAATTTACCGCAACTCAGGTAGCACGATTTGCTGATCTCAGTTACCAACTGATTGATGCCTGGATATATGTAATCGGCAAACTGAACTTCCACAATCGGCTTCAGCCCTACAGCATTCATACCGGCACAAGAACCAACAATATAGGCTTCCTGTATGGCCATATTGAATACCCGGTTATCGCCAAATTTATCAGCCAGAGTAGCCGCTTCCCGGAATACCCCTCCCAGCCGCTTACCCACATCCTGTCCGTAAAATAATGCTTCGGGATAATCCTGCAATAGCTCTTCTACTGCATGTAGTGCAGCATCTACCATCACCACCTTATCCCGACCTTCAGGGCATCTGTCTCCTTTTTCCTCAGTTACTGGTGTAGGCACATAAACAAAATCAGATACACCTGCCGGGTTGGGGTCAGGTGCAGCTACAGCCTGGTCAAATTCAGACTGTGCATATATCCTTTCTTCTTCTTCTATTTTATCGAGCATTGCAGGGTTAATACCTTTCTGCTGCAGCAGCAACTTTCTCAATTTCGGGCCAGGGTCATTAGCTGCGTGTTTTGCAAGGTCTTCTGGTGTGCGGTACCACTCCTTTCTTACCCCTGATGTATGATGTCCCAGCAATGGCACTCTGGCATGCACCAGGATAGGCTTGCGGTGTTCTCTTACCCAGTTAAGGGTATATTCCATGGTCTTGTAGGCATCGGTAAAATTACTGCCATCCACCTGCAACCTTTCCATGCCCTTAAAGCCCGCTGCATATTCATAAGCATCCATCGTCCTTGCCTCATCACTGCTCACAGATATGCCCCAATCATTGTCCTGCACCAGGTATATTATTGGCAACTGTTTTAAAACTGCAAACTGGAATGCCTCACTCACTTCCCCTTCCGTTACGCTGCCATCGCCCAATGAGCAAATAGTAACCGGTGGCACCTTATAATTTGATAATTTTTCCTTTTCCCTGTACTGTATACCCTGTGCTACTCCGGTAGTAGGAATTACCTGCATACCGGTTGCACTGCTCTGATGAATGATGGTAGGGAAACCTTCCCTGCGCATATTGGGATGATTGTAGTAGGCCCTGCCACCCGTAAACGGGTCGCCTTCCTTAGCCAGCAGCTGCAACATCATTTCATATGGCCGGTAGCCCATGCCCAGCATCATGCTTTCATCGCGGTAGTAGGGGCTTACAAAATCGCATGGCTGCAGCAAAAAACCTGTAGCCAGCTGAATAGCCTCATGCCCGCGCGATGTACTGTGCACATACTTACATATCTGCCTGTTGGCCTCATAGATTTCCGCCATTGCCCTGGCAGTCATCATCAGCCTGTATGCCTTTAATAATATATCTTTAGATAACATTGGGCGCAAAAGTAAGGGGAAAGATGTAAAAGCAGAACTTATTTACTTCAGTTTCATTTGCGCGAAATACGGATGGTCTGGATGTACAATTAATTCATTCCTGGTGGGATGGATTAAAACATCCATATCTTCTAATGATATGGCTCCTAATAATGGTTCTGTATCGCCTGGCAAAACCACTGCATTGCACATTGTGCGCCTGTTTTTAAACCTTAATTCAACCTGGGACACAATATCGTATTCTTCGATTTTGCCATTAGCTAATTGCATTATTCTCTTTTCTACGATGGGTAATTGCAATTGTTCCTGAATATTCTCATTAATAGCGAGCATAATGGAGCCTGTATCTACTAATATATTTACATGCATTCGTTTTATTTCTTCTTCTCCGATAATATAACGGCGGGCAGACTCAAGGTCGTATCCATTTATTAACTCAACATCAGCATAAACCAAACCCATATTTTCTAGTTTAAGAATTAAAGATAGATAGAAAATTGATCATAATAAGCATAAATTTCAGACCAATTTTTGCAATGAAACCCTATAATATTTCCTGATCTTCCCGGCCAGATAAATAATAATAAATGCATTAATAACTGCTAAAAACTTCAAATTAAACCACCAGGTATCATAATTAGCCAACCGGAGATGCTGCATTGAAAATTCCAGGGTCATAAAATACATAAAGCTGAACAGTATATATACCAGGTATTCCCGCGTATAAAATGCATAGGCAGTAATAAAAATAAAGGCCGGGTGGCAATACCGCTCATGAATCTCGGTGTTGAAAAAGTAAAATAACAGATAAACCATTGCCCCCGAGGTCCAGACCAGTTCCCTGGAGATTTTAATCTTTGTAACTGCCCTTATATTTTTAAATACAAGAATAATCATTGGCAGCAACGCAAAAAAAGAGGCGGCAAAAAATAAAATCAAACCAATTTGTTTGTAGGTCAGCCCTGCAATCCATATTTTAGAATCATCAGCATACAATAAATTTCCTTTTACCAGCCAATGCCAGATATTGGGCGCCTTTACCGAAATAGAATGATACTTATTGAATGATCCGGAAATAACATGCAATATCTTACCAATACTATATTGCCCCCAGGTAAATGGTAAAAATAACAACCCTTGCAAAGCGCCGGCAGCCAATATGGGCAATGCTAAATCTTTTATTTTCCGTGAAGTCAGGTAATTATTGAAAAACAGCATCCCCCACACAGGTACAATAACTATTGACTGAATTTTAAAATTAAAAGCCAGAACCATAAGCAGAGCCCCCCATATATTAGCGCCTTTCCATACAAAATACATGGCTAAAAAAACCAATGCAGAGAGCGTTCCATCCATCTGCCCCCAGATAATAGTATCATAAGTATAGCTTAGGTTGAGGATACAGATAGCCAGCAAAGCATAATAGGCCAGGTTTTTATCTATCCACTTAAAAACATACCAGATACCCAGAAAATCAAAACCCAATGTAATACACCTAAGGTATGGAATATGGTCAGTTATTGCCTGATCTGAACCGGTAACCTTCACATAAAACCACAGAAAATACTGGTAAACGGGCATATAATCGGTGGTGGACCCATAGGCATTCCGTAAGCCATTGGCCTTTATATAATGCGCCCATGCCTCCCAGCAGTCCCGGTTATCAAATACAAGTCCCGGCAGATATGGCAACATAGCCGTTATAAACAGGAACAATAAAGCGGGTATTACAAAATTAAGTTTGCGTTCTGTCATAAATTAAAACCTTGGTAAAGATAGAGAATGAAATAGTTTTACACCGTTTTTATGCCTGTATATCTGCTCGATGATGAATTGTGGTTCCCTCCGGTACAGGAAGCAATGCCCGATGGCCTGCTTGCTGCCGGTGGCGACCTGAGTGTAGAGCGGCTGCTGCTGGCATATAGCAGCGGTATATTTCCCTGGTACAATGAAGAAGACCCTCCCCTGTGGTGGTCCCCCGATCCCCGGTTTGTGCTCTTCCCCGAAGAACTGAAAGTGAGCAAAAGTATGCAGCAGGTGATCCAGAAAAATGAATTTGAATTCAGGGTAAATACCAACTTTCCGGAAGTCATCACCAGTTGCAGCCAGATATACCGCGAAGGCCAGCCCGGCACCTGGATCACTAAAGATATTATTGATGCCTATACCCAACTAAATGAACTCGGCTATGCCTTCAGCGCTGAAGCCTGGAAATCCGGAAGCCTTGTGGGTGGCCTCTATGGCGTTTTGCTGGGTAAGATTTTCTTTGGCGAAAGCATGTTCAGCAAAGTAAGTAATGCCAGTAAGTTTGCCTTTATAAAATGGGTGGAACTGCTTAAAGAAAATGGAATTATGCTAATCGACTGCCAGGTGCATACTGCCCACATGGAAAGTTTAGGAGCAAGGATGATAGAGAGGGATCGGTTTTTAGAAATTGTGAAAGAAGGCACTTTAAACGAGTAGATCATCAGTAATTCATACTTATTAAATAAAAAAAACTCTACTTTTTTTGCTTATAGCTTTAAGAATTTTCCTGAAAATAGATTACCACTAGAAAAATCAATTACCTGATAAAAATAGATACCTGGTATTGTTATTTTATCACCTACAGATATTTCACCAATATTATTAACCGTAAAAACAGCAATGATTTCTCCAGTAAAATTAACTATTTCAAAAGAACCCTTGGAGATGGTATAAGGGAATATAATCTTGCTTAATTCATTTATAGGGTTTGGAATTAATTCAGGATTTATTTGTTGTGCCGAAATGTTTTTTATTCCTGCCCCAAAGGTCAGATTACAACTGATATAATTATCAAAATAATCACCTACATTATGGCTCAGAGGTGGCGTCGTACCTTTATTATTAAAACAAGTAAGGGTAGTATGTGCTTCAAAAAAAACAGGTTGTGTCGGATAAAATGGATTATTGAGACAACCTATACCTTCAATTACATCATATTCAGCGGGCATCCCTCCTGCTACACTGGAATCATTAATTGGAACAAATTGCCAGGTTTTATGCCAGACACTGTTTATCAATACAGAATCTATTTGTGAAACAATATGAGGTTTTGCACCTGAATAATAAAAAGTATCACCAAAATGCAAATTATAATCATAGAGTACATTTTCACTCAGATAAACTTTGTTTGAATTGGTATCTTCGCGTATTAAGAAACTACTCGACCCTAATAGTCTATAAAAAGTGTCATTAATGATAATACTGCCAACATAATTATAAGTCCAAGGGTATGAATAATAAGGAACATCAGCGTCGTCCCAATTATAACCATGCCATACATTGGTACTATCACTAAACCTGATTTTTTGCCCAAGCACTGATAAATTTATATTAAATAGAAGTGAGAGTGTTATTACTATTATCCATTTCATAATGCGAACGTTATAATAAAGATACACATTTTCCCCACCCAAAATACCAAATCAACATTAGAATTATTACCAGAATTTACATATTCAATAAAACATTTTAAAACTTCAACATTCTTATCCATAATTCTTTTAGGAAATTGAAAACACGAAAACATTTCCCCATTTCCTTTTTCCCTCCCAAATCTTATCTTTGTAAATAACCTTTATTTTCGCACTTATGCCGCAAATAGCCACCTCATCAAAGTCCGCAAGATTGTCCTTCGAAGAGTTTAAAAAAGAAGTGCTCGACGACTACCGAATGGTTGTGGCCAGCCGTGAGGCCAGCCTTATTGGTCGCCGCGAGGTGCTGACCGGCAAAGCTAAATTCGGCATCTTCGGCGATGGCAAGGAACTGGCACAGGTGGCGGCTGCAAAATGCTTCCAGCCCGGCGATATCCGCTCCGGTTATTACCGCGACCAGACCCTGATGTTTGCCACCGGCATGAGCGATATTCAGAAATTCTTTGCCCAGCTCTATTCCGACATGAGCATCGAAAACGAGCCATCATCTGCAGGCCGCATGATGAACGGCCACTACGGCACCCGCTGGCTCGATGACCATGGCGAATGGAAAGACCTGACCAAAGTCCCCCAGTCCAGCAGTGATATCTCCCCTACTGCCGGCCAGATGGTGCGGGGTTTGGGCCTGGCCTATGCCTCTAAAATGTACCGGAACGTAAAAGAACTGGAAACAGGTTTTGAGAAATTCAGCGATAAAGGAAATGAAGTCATCTTCTGCACCATAGGCGATGCCGCCACCTCCGAAGGGCCATTCTGGGAAAGCGTGAATGCAGCAGGAGTGCTCCAGGTTCCCCTCGCTATTTTCATATGGGATGACGGATACGGTATATCAGTTCCTAAAAAATACCAGACTACAAAAAGCTCCATGTCAGATGCCCTTTCTGGTATGCAGTGGGATGATAAAAAAGGAGGCATAAATATTTATACCGTAAAAGGATGGGACTACCCCGCCCTTGTGCAAACCTTTCAGCAGGGCATAGCCAGGGTACGCGAAACCCAGATTCCAGCTATATTTCATGTGCAGGAAATGACCCAGCCGCAGGGCCACTCCACATCCGGATCGCACGAGCGCTACAAAAGCAAGGAGCGGCTGGAATGGGAAAAAGAATGGGACTGCATGGTAAAAATGCGCCAGTTTCTCCTGGACAATAAAATTGCTACCAATGACGAAATAACGGTCATTGAAGACGAAGCCAAAACTGAAGCCCGGGAAGCCAAGCAACGAGCGTGGGCCGACTTTCTGGAGCCCATCCGTGAGCAGATACACCAGGCAACATCGCTCTGCAACCAGGCGGTGTATGAAGCTGGCGATAATGCCACAACAGTAGCAGCGCTGGTAAAAGAATTGAATGCCATTAAAGAGCCAATCCGTAAAGATGTCATGCAGTCTGTGGGTAAGGTGCTCAGCCTCTGTGCAGGCAATGGCGAGGCAGTCCGAGCTTTGCGCAATTTTTACAGCTACATAAAAACCGATAATAAAGAAAAATACTCCTCTCACCTTTATTCTGAGTCGCGCTTCAGCGCTATGAAGGTAAAAGAAGTGCCTGCCATATTTGATGCAGGATCATCAATGCTTAACGGCTACGAGATTCTCAATAAATTTTTCGATCTCACATTTGCCAAAAATCCTGCAGTCTTCGCCTTTGGCGAAGATGTAGGCAAGATAGGCGATGTGAATCAGGGCTTTGCCGGCCTGCAGGATAAATATGGCGACCTGCGCATCACTGATACCGGCATCCGTGAAGCTACTATAATTGGCCAGGGCATAGGTATGGCCATGCGTGGCTTGAGGCCGATTGCGGAGATTCAGTATCTCGATTATCTGCTCTATGCCCTGCAGCCCCTGAGCGATGATGTGGCAACCCTGCAATACCGCACCCGCGGTGGCCAGAAATGCCCCATCATAGTGCGCACCCGCGGGCACAGGCTCGAAGGCGTATGGCACAGCGGATCGCCCATTGGCATGATAATCAATGCCCTGAGGGGTATATATCTGTGTGTGCCCCGCAACATGACCCAGGCCGCCGGTATGTATAACACCCTGCTGCAAAGCGATGAGCCAGGACTGGTTATAGAATGCCTCAATGGTTACCGCCTTAAAGAAAAAACACCTGCTAACCTCGACACCTACACGGTCCCTTTTGGTATACCAGAAGTCATTAGGCAAGGATCAGATATCACTATCGTTTCCTACGGCTCAACGCTAAGGGTAATTGAAGAAGCTATTACCCATTACCTCGAACCGCAAGGCATCAGTTGCGAAGTAATAGATGTGCGCACCCTGCTGCCCTTCGATATCAACCACCTGATTGTGGAATCGCTCAAGAAAACAAACCGCATCGTCTTCATTGATGAAGACGTACCCGGTGGCGCCAGCGCCTATATGTTTCAGCAGGTAATGGAAAAACAGGGCGGTTTCCGCTGGCTTGATGTTGCCCCACGAACCATAAGCGCCAATTCCCACCGTCCGGCTTATGCCACCGACGGCGACTATTTCTCCAAACCCAATGCCGAAGACATTGCAACAATAATTGAGGAAATGATGAGGGAGTAATTCTAAAAAAATATTTATCTGGATATTTGGTTTGTGCAAAAAAAGTACTCTGATTTTGATCGATTGCCTGCACGTTGATATCTCGAAAGTTCACTGCATCTGCAAACAACCCAATCAAGCCACTGCCGGTGCCAGCCATATTACTGCCCCACCATCATTATCATTGCTGGTAATATTTTTATCAATACTATACCCGTTTACTATCAGGGGAGGTTCTGGTGAAAGATAGCAGGTTTGTTTCATCTGGTAGCTCCGCGAATCTGGAGTCGGCACATTGCTGCACGATTTCCAGTAATGGGCAAAAGGAAGGTCATAAATTTGGGTACCAGTAAGCCCTGTGCCATATCCTACATATATGCCAGGTATATACCCTGCAGCTGCTACAGCAGCATACCATGCATGGCAATAAGCTATGGTAGCGCTTTGTGTATTCTGTGGTATATTACCCTTTACTTCTTCCAGGTCGCACCAAAGAATCATTCCGGGAGGCAGGCCAACCGATGCAGCATTAGATGCTGCATTTGCGCCATGGGTAGTGCCTAGAGCCTCCGTTAAAGTTAAACTGGTAGGATGCTGTACAGCCGAAAGTGCAAGGCCTCCGTTTAAGATATACCCTGCTTCTTTATTGCTCAGGTCGCCAGATCCTTGCGAGGTAGTTAATGACAAATAACGGATACAAAAACTATATCCACCGGCTTTGAATTGCTGTGCCACACCTGCCGATGTAATTGGAGCATCGGTATCAAAACCTGTTAAATCGGGTGCTGCTGTTTGCAAAACACCTGGTAGCGGATTGCTCATTGAATACTAACTTGATTGCTGAAACAAATGTATTCAAAATCAGAAATTGTACTAATGAAATTCGGAAAATTTCAATCGAACATCCTGTAAATCCGCTACCAGGAGCTGGCAATAGTTTATTTTTTAAGTGCAACTTATTTGAACCGGTATACTACTGATTCCGCTTATCTGCTCATAGATCTACCGGTAAGGGGCGGTTGATTTATGGGGTTACTTTCATTTACATTACGTGTATTATTCTTATCCGGCCCATCATCCTGCGGACTAGGGCAACCCTGGTATGGCAAGCGATTTTCATCGGCTACATTTGCTGCCTGGTAGCATACATGGGTTGTTTTCCGGCCATTATACAATGTGCCGATTCCTGGAACAGTATTGGTATTGGCAGGGTACGATTGTGATTGAGGCGCTACTAGTTCCTGATTGGTTTGCTGACTGCCTTCGGTTGCCTGTGCCGGAACAAACTGATATACAGGAGCCTCGACAGGTTCAACAGCGTGAACGGTAAAAGAAGAATAGGCAATGTTTGTACTGCTATTCACACCGCTGCATATATAATAGCCATTGCTGTTTTTGCACACCTTATAGTTTTCTGAGAATTTGGTGTTGTAGCACGATGCACTCTTTTTGTCGGGAGTAGCCCTGCATACTTTTACCAATGGCTTGCCCTCCGGCGCGGGCATTGTCTGTGCAGTTGCAAAGCAACAAATAAATCCGTTTAGCGCCGACATTAACACAATCTTTTTCATAATTTTCTATTTAAAAGTTAACTGAATTTTTACTAATACTCTAAAAAATCATACCAGTGTTTTGTTTATCAGATATGGCTTCTTTTGCTACACAAAGGTTGTCTATATACAGCACAGGAGCCTTACATAACTAAGGTTAAGAATTGCAAAATTCATACAGGATAATAAGGCAGAAGTTTAGTCCTTAAATATTGCCGCAGGCTGAATTATTAAACTGATCAGTATGATAGTAAAATGTTATTCCAGAATCCATTTGTGGTAAAACTATTTTTTACTACTGGTTTCCTTTATATGCAACAGATGCGGCATACGGCTAATCGGTTAAGCTATAATATTTTGTGAGTTACTTGCTCTGATAATAAAAAATTTGGTGGTTCATATCATTTCATATCTTATCTTTGAATATCAAATACAGACTATTATGAAACCCCGTTTATTTTCTGTTCTTATATCTTCAGCATTAGTGCTTATAGTGTTTGCTGCTGCTACATGGCTATCCTGCAACAAAGACAGATGCGTAACTATGAGCTGCTATAACGGCGGCGTATGCCATAACGGACTATGTACCTGCGCCTCGGGTTATGAAGGTGTAAACTGCTCCACAGAATCGCGGCAAAAATTCCTTGGCAACTGGCAGCAAACCGGCGATTCGGGCACCTTACAGGGATCACAGTTCGCAGTTAGCCTGACAGGCGGGCTAACTGCCAACAGCATTAATATCATTAATTTCGACAATAGTTTTACTCAGCTGGTTACCGGATCTGTAATCAGCACTGATAGCCTGATAATTTCAACACAGACTATTCAGGGAAGTGTTTTATCCGGAATAGCCTACTATGCCGGAGGAGGGATTATCCAGGTTAATTATACAGTAACATCTTCTATGGGAGTTATCAAAACTGTGAGTACCCGGTGGATACAATAAGCAGTTGCTGGTTCTGGTATTACGATATATCTCTCTAAGTCCATTATCAATGACTTAGGTAATAACCAGGAGGAATAAATAATCAGAAAGTTTTATTGCTTAACAAACTCAACCCTCCGGTTTCTGGCTTTTCCTAATGGTGTATTATTCGATTGCACAGGTTGTGAGGCGCCACAGCCCTTTGTGGTAAGCCTGACAGAATCAATACCCAAATAAACCAATTGCCTTTTCACCTCCTCTGCCCGGGCCAGTGATAGTTTCAAATTTGCTGTTGAATCTCCTGCATTATCAGTATGACCACTAACTATTAAATTGACATGAGCATTTACCTTAAGCCAGCTTGATAATTGTTTAAGAAATACAGCGCTTTCAGGTTTTATAGTCGATTGGTTAACATCAAATACAATACTATGCGTCACAAACTTATTACCTCTAAGCATTTTATCGAAGGCTGATGGATAGTTAAGTTCTTTTTTATTGCCATAAAACACATAGATTTTCATTTCCGGTTTTTCATTGTCACATTCATCCCAAAATTCACCATAAAATCCTGTCATTCTATATTGTTTTGAAAAAGGATCTAGTGCATTATCATATTTCAAAAGGTCATCACCTAATTTATGACTACAAGCCCAGAAGATATCTTCCATTTTACCACCTGTATATTGTTTAATTGAATCATTATTTTTTGCCCTGTAAATTACCCTACCTATTACCGGGCTATGATCTTTCACTACTTTTTCAATTTCCGGCAAACATTTAGGCAGTTCGTAATGAAGCATTTCGTTGGCGTCAAAAACAGCATAATCGTAAAAGGTTACCAATGTTTTTAAGTCCAGATGCCGATGTTCTTTTAAGCTCCAGTATTGTATTAACCGCAAAATCTCCAAATCTGCATCACCTTTCAAAACAGCTTGTTTAAGCAAGGGAATGTAATCAAGATGGTGATTATGGTCGTGCATGGCAATTACACAGGCATAGATGGAACCATCTTTTATAGATGGCCATCCATTTTGCATCGCATAATCATACAATGAAGCAAAATGCACACTATCGGTTGCCCGTTTGCGCTTATAGTGTAGGATAAGATTTGGAGTATCAGTTGGGGCAATATTTTCGTTTAATATCTCTTCTTCTTCATCGCACATTTGCTTCATTTTGTTATAGGCAGCCGATTTGGGTGCATTAAATGTTTTGGTAAACAGCGCTTTATATTTGATTCGGGCAGATTTGGTAAGGCATAGATTATTGACCAAATAGGTATCTATTGATTTTGGTGTGAGCTTTTCAAACAGTAGCGTATAAGGGTCCACTTTCATCAAAAACAGTGATGCACTCACACTGTCCCCAATTTTAGAACAACTATCTGCCGCATCATAGAATCCGAAAGTGGAATTCCGGTTGGCATTAGTCAATTCAATCCCCTCAGTATGTGCCATTGAGTCTGCCGAAGTTTTTTGGGCTATTGAACAGTAGCAGGATAAAATGCAGCAGGCAATAAATAATAAACCACGGATGGGCATAAGGGAGTTTTTCAATAAATGTAATAAATGTGTTTTAGTCTTTAGGTAGAATATTTTAATGACAATTATATTGCAACCCTACATTTTTCCCTCCCTTTCCCTATTATTCAATATTTTTACCCTCCTAAGACCTATATAAGGTTATCTGCTGCTTTATATAATTAAACTGGATTCTTGATGTTATTCAACTTCATCAAATCAAAATACATAAGCCGTGTCTTTTTATTTTCATCTTTAATGGTGATTGTAGCGAAGTCATTCTTTTCATAAAAATGTATTACTTCCGGCGTATTATAGGCATCTACCAATACAAAACGGCATCCGGTTTTATTGTTGAAAGCAAACCAGCCCTTAATAAAGTCCAGTACCTGCCCTCCAAAATTCTGACCCTGGCAATCTTTATGAACACCTATCCTCCCGATTTTTACTGCCGGATAATCCCTTCTTCTTTTTTGATTTTTGATTTTCCGACTTAGGCTATTCCACTTTTCAAAATCATTGTCTGCTAAGCTGTCATTGGATACACTAAAGAAACTAAGTATTTTACCGTTGGTATCTTCAAAACAATAAGTAACTGCAAGTAGTTCATGTTTGTACAATAAGGCATCATGCATGAAAAAATCATTCAAATCCTTATCCCCGCAATCGAAAGACAGGAAGTTTGAATTGGGTGAAAGCAATGAAAATTTCTGTTGTGATAACAGCATGGTTTAAGATTGCAATTAAACAGTAAAGGTTGCATTCTTAAGCACTGATTTTACCAGTTCCTGCATTTCTGCTATCTTCTCTTTAGAAACACGTTTCTTTAATCCCTTTTTCAGAGACTTGTTGAAAATTTCGGAATCTTTCCCACTCAATACAGGAGTTGGAGCTATCTGTAGTGCCATTTTTTTGCTTTTCACAAAATTAAGAAAATATTTGACAGCTACATTAATCTGGAGTATTCGTCAAGGTGAAAGGGAGCAACACAACTTGCTTCTCCTTACTTCTCTCGAATTGTATAGTGTTTGTGGCTTTAAAAACTCCTTCTGTTTCACTTTTTCCCCTCCCTTTCCCTATTATTCAATATTTTTACCCTCCCAATATACAATTTTTATGCTGAAACTAACCTGCTCTGCCTTGCTTGCACTTATATTGCTGGCTGCATGCAATGGCAATAAAACAACTAAAGAAGTGATACAAAAAACGCAGGTTATAGCGCCAAAAGACGACCATACTCAATCGAATGCCGACAGTGTGGAGATGCAGCATCTCGACCTCAACATTAAAGTAGATATGGATGCGAAGCAGATCAGTGGCAGCGCTACATGGACCATCAATAACCGCGAAAAAGTAAAGGCCTTAAAACTGGATACTTACAATCTGACAATAGACAGCATATTTGTAGATGGCAGTAAAGTTTCCTTTTGGCTAGATTCACCCGTCAAATACCTGGGTAGCGCCCTGAATATACCCATCAGCGATAACAGTAAAACCGTGTTGATTTGGTATAAGACCGGCAAAGATGCCAGCGCCCTGCAATGGCTGGACCCTCAGCAAACCCACGACAAAAAACATCCTTTCCTCTACACACAGTCCGAAAGCATACATGCCCGCTCGTGGATTCCCTGTGCCGATGGGCCGGGCATAAGGTTTACCTATGCAGCACGGGTACAGGTACCCAAGGGCCTGATGGCATTGATGAGCGCCGAAAACCCGCAGCAACTCAACGACAGCGGCCAGTATCGCTTCAGGATGGATATTCCTATACCGGCCTACCTGATGGCGCTGGCTGTGGGCGATATCGTGTTCCGCAGTATAGATGAGCGCACAGGGGTTTATGCCGAGCCGGGCATGATAGCCAAAGCACGGTATGAATTTGAAGATGTGGGCAAAATGGTAAAAACCGCCGAAGAACTCTATGGCCCCTACCGCTGGGGCAGGTATGATATGATTGTGCTGCCGCCCGGTTTCCCGATAGGTGGTATGGAAAACCCGAGGCTCACCTTCTGCACCCCCACCATTATAGCCGGAGACCGCTCGCTGGTGAACCTGATAGCCCACGAACTGGCGCATAGCTGGAGCGGCAATCTGGTGACAAATGATACCTGGAACGACTTCTGGCTCAATGAGGGCTTTACCAACTACTTTGAGCGCCGCATTACCGAGCAGATGATGGGCAAAAGCTATGCCGATATGATATGGGAACTGGGCTATGAAGACATGCAGGACGATATAAAAACCTTCGGGCCTACCAGCAGGGATACCTGGCTGAAAGCCGACCTGAAAGGCCGCGACCCCGAGGAAGGGGTAACCAACATACCCTACGAAAAAGGTTCGCACTTTCTGAAACTGATAGAGCTCAACGTGGGCCGGGAAAAGATGGACCAGTTCCTGAACAAATACTTCAATGAACACGCCTTCAAAACCATCACCACCGAGGCCTTCTTGCAATACCTGGACTCGAACCTGATAAAAGACGATACGGCGCTGCGCGCTAAGCTGAACATCAAAGCATGGGTATATGGCCCAGGCATACCTGCCAACTGCCCCCGCGCCGGGCAGGAGCGGTTTGCCAAAGTAGATTCGCAACGCGATAATTTCCTGCAGGACACACCACCTGCCGAGCTCATAACCAAGGACTGGACCACCCACGAATGGCTGCATTTTCTCCGCAATATGCCACCTGCCCTCTCTGCCAGGCAAATGAAGCTGCTGGATGAAGAATTCAGTTTTACTAAAAGCACCAACAGCGAAATAGCCGACCTGTGGTTTGTAATGGCAGTACGGGCAAAGTACATACCAGCCTACTATGCCATGGACCAGTTCCTGAGCAGTGTGGGCCGCCAGAAATTCCTCGACCCGCTTTATGCCGAAATGATGAAAACTCCTGAAGGCGCAAAAACGGCCGCACGGATCTATGAAAAGTACCGGAAGAACTATCATCCCCTGGCACAGGCTGGCTTGGATAAGATTGTTTTAAAGAAAAATTGATTGGTTCTCAACAAAAAAACCTTTTATTTTCAATTTCAATGAAAACCATAAAAATAATTTGGTTATGGCTTATTACCAGTATTTGTGGCTCGTTGATAAGTGTGTCGTTATTAAAGATATCTTATTCTGGCAAGAGCTATAGTGATTACAATTTTGTAACGCCGGATGTAACGAATATCATGTACATGTTTGTAATATTCACAATCATGTCTGGTTTATTTTCAATTCCGGGCATGTTGATTCTTTCATTTGCAAGAAAATATATTTACAACAAATACAATCCAACTCCAGCGAAGATTTACCTTTTATTCATTGCAATGCTGATTGTTTCCTGTTCGATGTATTTATTTTCGTTCTCTGATTTTTACAAGGAATTGTGTACTGAATATATTTTCCATCCCGGATCTTCAAAGCTATATAGTCAGTATCCCTATGTTGAATACCATTTGAAAGATCTTTTATATTTAATTGCATCTTATGCCATACCTTTCATTATTGGAATTTTGGTATTTGATAGAATGAGACAAACTGAAAAATAAAATTCTCTGGCAGATTACAAGAACGATGAGCTAAAATACAAATCCTCATCTTATGATATAAGAATATATGGATACGATTGTTTTTGGCGATAAGCGATAAGTTTTGGATTTATGACTTGGTAACAGTAACTATAGTAAAGAAACCAGCCAGATACATCCAAGCAAAGCTGGGAATATTAATCAGATAAAAATCACCTGATTGCTTTTACTAATTTTTCTAAATCTTTATCAGAGATATTTTTCTGTTCCGATTTATCATAAATAGATAGTAAATAAACTATATTTTTTGAAACGTATACATTTGTAAAGACCCTTGCGCCTCCTGATTGACCTCTTCATTTAGAAGATACCGCAAGCCGGATTTTATAACAATCGTTTCCGATTGGGGTGCCCTGAAAAGGTTGCTCTTTCAGCAATTCAATCAATGAGGCATACTCATTCTTAAGCGATGGGAATTTTTTGATTAGTCGTTTTATTTCCTTTTCAAACCTGCCCGATATTTCAATCTTATAACTTACTGAGTAATTGTTCGGCTGATTTTAGTTTTATTTTACCTTGTCTTGCAAGATTTACTTCCTCAACAGCCTCTTCAAACTCCTCAAGAAATTTCTGTTTTGCAGCAGAAGCGGTTAATTTTTTAGGTTCTTTAACTTGCACAAAATCAAGGTTTTTTATAAGCTTGATAAAAAATGAGTAATCTTTATCGGGAATAGAAAGGGTGATGTCTTTCATTGTTGCATATTTTGTGATACAAAGTTATTAAAGATTAGTTTGAAAACGACTTAATATACTATTATAAATAAAAATATAATCTATAGCGGGATTTGCCAGCTATCCTTAATTTTACCTCTTAAACAGAAAGTGCCATGAACCGAATTGATCGTCTTTTTGGGATCACTACCCTGCTGCAAACAAAAAAATATGTAGCTGCCGAAAGAATAGCAGATCAATTCGATATCAGTGTTCGTACCGTATATCGCGATATAAAAGCGCTGACAGAGCAGGGCATCCCTATAAGTTTTGAGCAGAACCGGGGCTACTTTCTTGTGCAAGGCTATTTTCTGCCACCGGTATCTTTTACCCCTGAAGAGGCCAATGCATTATTACTCATGGAAAAAATCATAGCCAGGTATGCCGATAAATCCATCCAGGCCCATTACTCCACAGCGCTCAATAAAGTCAAGGCTGTTCTGCGCGGCCCGGAGAAGGATCGTATTGAGCAGCTTAACAATCGCATCCGGATACATGTACCCGATTGCTTACCCGGTAATTTAGACTACCTGGCTACGTTGCAGTCGGCCATTTCTGCAGGGCACATAATTGAGGTGCATTACCGCAACAATGCCGGTATCGAAACCCATCGGCAGCTCGAACCTATTGGTCTGACATTCTATGCCTCGGCTTGGCACATCATAGCCTGGTGCCACCTAAGGCATGAGTACCGAGACTTTAAAGTGGTGCATATACTGGCACTTACTGCTACGGGCATTCCTTTCAAAAAAGAGCCGCATATATCACTCAACGATTATATTG
>Ga0214164_1000927_pt1 | contig 17867 bp, 14 predicted proteins | sample TroBogepilimnion_13_FD_153003 | JGI IMG/M metagenome (GOLD analysis project Ga0214164, IMG submission 153003) | Freshwater microbial communities from Trout Bog Lake, WI - Practice 03JUN2009 epilimnion v4 | ecosystem: Environmental > Aquatic > Freshwater > Lake > Epilimnion/Euphotic zone ...
AATCCGCCGCCGCCTCCGCCGCCACCGCCGACCACGAGATAGTTAACAGATGTCACGCCTGCAGGAGCTGTCCAACTGGTGGTACCTGTGGTAGTGAACGTAGCATATGCTGATGCGATACCCAGGCTGATGTTATATGTGGTCCAGTAATTGCCGTTGCCGCTGAAATCCCTGCCAAGACCAGTATTAGCAGTAGTCGTCAAGCCGCTACTGTCAGTGAAAGGTAGATAGAAACCATTGGCGCCGTATGTACCAATGTACTTGTTAGCACCCCACACACCTGTGGTTGGGTTGAAATTACCAAAAGCAAATGGTGTGAGCTGTTGGCCATCCACGAAGTTGACTTCAGCTAGGTAACCATCAAAGTCTTCTGTTCCGTTGTTGAATGCTAGATAGTTATAACCTGTCGCATTAATGCTGGTGTTGTAATTCTGCGATGGATAGGTTGATGCGCTGAGTGAGGTGATCTGTGCGCCGTTGATGTAGAGCTTGATCCTATTGCTGGCAGTGCTCTGAGTGGTATCCACTGCCACTACCAGATGGTACCATGCGCTTGGATCACGGAACACCTGTGTGGTCTGGATATTACCGCTGCTGGCACCATTGAAGAAAAACTGTATCGAGTCAGCTGAAAATCTGAAGGCCTCGTCGCCGTTGGTCGCAGAAGCCATGATCCTGTAGTAGTTCTGCGTGAAGTTGCCACGCTTGATCCAGCCGCTCCAGGTCCATATCTTGTTGTTAGTTGGAGCACCGAAAAGCCTAGAGAGATAGGCATTAGCCGATGCGCGTATCCTGAGACTGCGATTGATGCTATAAGCACTGCTGGCACTTGTGGCTATCATGCCACCGGATACGTCTGCTCCATATCCCATGGCTTACCTCACGCTATGTTCAGCACGGCATTAACCGTTATGCTGGTTGACGTCCTCACGGTGTAGAACAGCGCATCAACTGCGTTAGCAGTGGTGGTTAGTGTTGGCGTGACACCACCTGGGAACTTCCACCAGCTGCCATAGGTTAATGTTCTAGAACCAACTGAATCTTGTCCCACGTACACCACGCCGCTCTGTCCTGGTATGATGGTCAGTGGATTGGTTAGCACACCATTACCACCCAGCGTTATTGCAAAGTTGTTGGCGATGCTGAAGTTAGGCGTCATGGTGCTGTTGTAGTTGATGGTGCTGATAACGCTGGCGCCGCTGCCGTTTAGATAGAACGTTGTCAGTGGCAGCTGTGTGCCGATGCCTATGTTACCTGATCCGTTGATCACCATTGGTTCGAAGTAGGTCTCTGAACCCTGTGCTCCACCCACGTTCCAGAACTGGAGACCGCCGCCCTGGGTGGCCTGTATGGCACCACCGCCGTTGTTGCCAACCAACATCTGTATGCCAGCGCCGCTGAACACGCCGCTGATGTATGAACCAGGGTTGGCAATGCTCAGTGCTATGGCACCATCGCGCGGCAGAGTGGTAGTGCCTATCAGCAGGTTGCTATTGGCAGTCCAAGTAGGACCACCTGTGCTGAGCTTGACCGGCGTAACTGATCCATCTGGTGGTATGGCAGTGCCCGTGCTGTAGGTATTGACCACTATTTCAATTGCCGTGCCCACTGGAGGTGGCTGCGTGAAGGTTATGTTGGTACCAGTCCAGGTGTAGGTGTTCTTCCTCTGGTACACACCCTGCAGATAGATGTTGGTGTTCAACGTGGTGGTAGCTGTGTAGTTGCCTGTGGGGAACACAGAGGTCACACCGTCACCGGTGTAGTCAAACACACTCACAGCACTCGGCACGGATGTTAAGCTGCTGCCATCACTGAAGTTAAGAGCACCAGTGAGCGTCACGCTGCTGGTGTTGACGTTGCCCACGGTGATGTTGCCCGCGGCAGTGATGGTACCGCCAGTGGTAATGCTGCCAGCTGCTGCGATAGCGCCTTGTACCTGTAGCCTGTTGCCGGCAGTGATGAAGTTGGTGCCTATGCCCACGTTGCCGCTGGCATCTATCCTAGCACGCTCCAACCCCGCAGTGCTGAATGCCATGGTGTTGGTACCAGGGCTGTACATGCCGGTTGTGCTGTTGTTGAGCCAGGTATATCCAGGGCGTGCTGCGCTGTCGCTCTGGCTTCCCTGTATCTGCGTGGCTGCAGCGCCTGCGAAGAAGTTGGCACCTATGGTTAGGTTGCCGTTGACATCCCAGTTGGGTCCGCCTGTGCTGAGGCTATTTGGGGTCACAGATCCTGCGTTTGGTACTATCACGCCTGTGGCATAGGTGTTGATCAGTATCTCGATGGCGGTACCTGCTGGAGGAGCCTGTTGGAACTGTATGGTGCTGCCTGTCCAGGTGTAGGTGTTCTTGCGTTGGTATACGCCCTGCAGATAGATGTTGGTATTCAGTGTGCTGGTTGCTGAATAGTTGCCAGTGGCAAAGTTGGTGGTCACTCCGTCACCAGTGTAGTCAAATACTGATATGCCCTGAGCCACAGAAGTGAGGCTGCTGCCATCGCTGAAATTGATGCCTGAACTCACGTTCAGCGTGGTCACTGCCGTGTTGGCTAATGTGGTGAAACCGCTTGACCGTATGTTGCCAGTGACAGTGAGATTGCCCGCGACCTTGACATTGCCGCCTGTGTCCCAGCTTGGTCCACCCTGGCTCAGCTTGGCCGGAGTCACTGATAGATCGTTGGGTACACCTATGCTGAAGGTAGCACTGCTTACCAAGATCTCTACAGCAGTGCCCACTGGTGGCGGCGTGGTGAACACGATGTTGCTGCCCACCCAGCTGTATTGGTTCTTGCGCTGATACACACCTTGCACATACACGCTGGTGCTGATGGTGAGACCGCTGTAGTTGCCTGTGGCAAAGCTAGTTGTCACTCCGTCGCCAGTGTAGTCAAACAGGCTGGTGCTAGCAGCGCCACTGGTGAGGCTGCTGCCGTCGCTGAAGTTGATAGCGTTGCTCACAGTGACTGTGCTGGCCAAGAGATTGCTGATGCTGACATTGCCCATGGTTACCCATGCGCCCATGATCTGCAGATTGCCACCCACTGTGACGTTGCCGCTCACGTAAGCATTGCCCTGCACTGCTAAGATGTTGCTGGTACCAGTGGTCAGCGTGCCTATACCCACGTTGCCGTTTGGACCAACTGTCAGCGCACCAAGGCCGTTGGCAGCTAGGATCACAGTGTTGCCTGTGGATCCTAGGAAGAGGCCGTTGCCGGTCACAGTGGCCCCGGGTACCAATTGATAGCTTTCAGCTGCTACATTACCTGAAACAGTGAGATTACCTGTTGTGTCCCAGCTAGGTCCACCAGTGCTGAGGCTGGCAGGGGTCACTGAACCTGTAGCAGGTATGTTAACACTGTTGGCGTTGCTATTGACCACGATTTCAATCGCAGCTCCGGGAGGAGGCGCTGAGTTGAAGGTGATGTAAACTCCAGACCAGTAGTAGGTGCTCTTCCTTTGATACACACCTTGGACATAGATGTTGGTGTTAGCGCTGGTCGTAGCCTGTATGCTGCCGGTGCCATAAATGGTAGTAGTACCATTACCGATATAATCAAACACTGTGACGTTGTTAGGTGCGCTGGCCAGCGTCGATCCATCGCTAAAGGTCAGCGTTCCTGCCAAGGTCAGCGATGTAGTTGCCATGTTGGCAGCTGTGAGATTACCTGTTACTGCTAGGTTACCATTGGGATACCAAGTTGGTCCACCGAGGCTCAGCTTGCCAGGCGTTACAGATCCATCGTTGGGCACGATCATGCCAGTAGCATAGGTGTTGAGAACCAATTCTATGGCTGTACCACTGGGCGGAGCGCTGAGGAACTGCAGTTGCGTGCCTGACCAGCTGTAGGTGTTCTTGCGCTGATAAACGCCCTGTAAGTACACGTTGGTGTTGAGCGTACTGGTAGCGGTATAGTTACCTGTGCTGAACGTGGTAGTCACACCATCGCCGGTATAGTCTATGACACTGATGGCGCTGGTCACGCTGGTTAAGCTACTGCCATCACTGAAGAAAATTCCGCCAGATCCCATGTTTAGCGTGCTGGCTACCACGTTGCCCATGACAGTCTTGCCGCCAACAGTCAGGTTATTGCCTACTGTTAGGTTGCTGGTTACCTTGACGTTACCGCCAGCGTCCCAGCTGGGTCCACCACTGCTGAGGCTGCTTGGATACACTGACCCTGGTTGTGGTACGATCACGCCGGTGGTGTAGGTGTTGAGGTTGATCTCTATGGCAGTGCCCAGTGGCGGTGCCGTGTTGAATATGATGCTGGTACCAGTCCAGCTGTAGGTTCCTTTGCGTTGATATACGCCCTGTAGGAACACGTTGGTAGCATACGTGCTGGTAGCGCTGTAGGGTGCTGTGCTGAAAGTGGTCTGCACACCGTCGCCGGTGTAATCAAACACCTGCACAGCATTGCTCACGCTGCTGATGCTGCTGCCATCGCTGAACACCACAGCATTGCTTACAGTAACAGTCCTGCTGCTTATGTTGGCAATGTTAGCATTGCCTGTGACTGTGAGGTTGCTGTTGATCAGCACGTTGGCATTGAACGTGGCACCTGTGGTGGTGACTAGGTTACCAAACACCAGTAGGTTGCCGCCCTGGTCCCAGCTTGGGCCGCCTGTGCTCAGTGCGCTGGGTGTGACAGATCCGCCAGCTGGCACGTTGATCTGGCTCACGAAAGTGTTGATTATTATTTCTATGGCAGTGCCCGGAGGCGGTGCCTGTCCAAACACGATGTTGCTGCCGATCCAGCTATACTGGTTCTTGCGCTGATACACGCCTTGCACATACACGTTGGTCTGGGCAGTGGTACCCGTGTAGTTACCTGTGGCAAATGATGTCTGTATACCGTTGCCTGTGTAGTCAAACACTGCCAGCGCATTGGTAGCACTGGTTATGGCGCTGCCATCACTGAAGAAAACCCCTCCGCTTACTACTACGTCTACCGCATTGACATTGCCTGTGGCAGTGACGTTACCACCCGTGAGCTGGCCACTGGTAATGAGATTAGCCGTGGCGCTAAACATCGAACCGGGTAGAAAGTCAGTCATCAATCACTCCACTGGAGGCTGGCCAGAGCGCAGCTGGTAATATTTAGCTGGCATGAACGGCTGCCGATCACGAAGATGCCCCAGACTTTGGATCCAGGGCATGTAATTTGCTAAACTGCAATCAAGCTTAGATTGGAAGCTCTTCCCAGGTCAAGTACACGTTCATCACCAATGAAGTACCGTTGGCATAGGTGCAGAGCGCGATCATAGTACCTGGGACAACGATGAAGTCGCCCTGGAAGTCTTCTGTGAACGTCTGTATCTGGCCTGCCACTGAAGCTGCTGATGTAGGTCCACCTGCTGTGCGGAATGCTACGCCTGTTGAGGTCTGGCCGGTCAATGATTGGTTGTTGAATATGCGTGCCACGCTGCCTGCAGCATTGTTGCTGACCGTTGAAAGCGTTGCTCCCAGCACGTTGGTGTTACTGGTGGTTGGAATGGCTGATATGTTCTGTGGGTTAGGTATGATATTCCAGAGGTTTGGACCAGTTGCCGTACCAGAGGTGAATGCCTGTGTCATGCGCAGCAGCGATATGTTCTTACCAGAACCAGCTGGGTTGTAGATGCCGAATATAGGTGATGCTGGCGTAGAAAATGCTGTCGCTGTGGTCATGTTGTTGGTCTGTGTTAGACCGTTTATGATCAAGCTGAACTGGTTTAAGCGATAGTTGGTCTCGTAATTCTTGCCGTGCAGCTGGCTTACGATGAGATCCGCCTGCTGCCCTGCACGCAAGTTTGGTAGTGAACCAACACCATATGATGTAACGGGTGCTCCTACCTGTCCTTGGATCTGCATTGTGTCGTCTCCTTATGCTACGGTATAGTTGCCTGGATTATCCAGGAGATCGATCCTCATTTGATCGATGTCGTTGTCGTTGATGCTGCCAATCTGTCCCAGCAGCCTTGATATCAGCTTGAGCTCAGTCAGCATCTGGTTGGTGCTTTCTGCAGTGATCTGCAGCTGACCGCCCAGTTCTGCGGCATAGTTGTTTTCATAACCAGCAGCAGTATCATAGTACACATTGAGTAGATCACCTGGAGCATAGGTCTGTGTGTTGTATGCTAGAGTGATCACGTTGTTGTTGTTGCTTACTGCGGTGAGTCCCAGACCAGCAGCGCCTGCGATGTACAGTGGCTGGTTGCGAGTGACGTTGATCACAGCGTAGAGCTTGTTGTATTGGAAGTTAGGCCATTGTGAGAAGTCCAACGTCTGCGCTGTTGGGTTAAAGTTCGGTTTGAAGTTAAGTAACTGCTTTGCCATGTGTTTACCTTATAGCGCTAGTTGGTACGTCAGTACCGTGTTTAGTGTGGGCATGGCCACGTTGGCTTGGAAGATCTGACCAGTGTTCACATACAGGTTGCCATTGACATCAATGTAGGCCTGCTGTGAGCTGTTGGTTGCTATTGCTAGATTGCTACCGTTTAGGTAGAACCCGTTGGTTGGTAGGCCGGTGCCCGTGACCGACACGTTGGCTGCGATCACACCACCTGTGGTGCCAATCTGTATGTTGCTTGCCAACATATCGCCAATGATAAAGTCAACCATCTCTGCCCTGCTCCATGCTTTGCATGCTAGTATTTAGTTTCCCCGTGGCTCACGCTACGAGGGCATCGTCCTATCGCTAGCGCAGTAAATGAGACCAGGACGATTAAATCCTGGTCTCGAATACAGATGCTAGCTACTACTGTATTAGATTGGAATTTCTTCCCATTCAACGAAGCAGCTGATCACGTGTGAAGTACCAGCAGCAGTTGCAGCAAGACCAATCATGCTACCTGGGGTAACAAGAAGGTCGCCTGCGTATTCTTCGCTGTAGGTTAGGATCACGCCGGTAGCAGCCACGGCAGCTGCGCCGCCTGCTGTGCGGAATGCCACACCAGCAGTTGAAGCAGTCAATGCAGTGTTGTTGAAGATACGTGTGACTGAACCCTGCTGAGCAAGGTTGAAGTTGCTGTATGCTGCAGCAAATGATGCAGTGATGTTCTGTGGGTTTGGAATGGTGTTCCAGAGCAGAGGACCACCTGGTGTACCAGAAGTGGTTGCCTGCTGGACACGAACGATGGAAACGTTCTTACCAGAACCAGCTGGATTGTAGATGCCGATGATGGCAGTACCAGTACCAGCGGCAATCGGTGAAGCATGTGTGGAAGCAACTGTGAGCGCGTTGATGAACGTGCTGAAGAGCGCACCACGATAGTTGGTTTCGTAGTAACGACCATGGACTTCGCTGACGATGACATCGCCCAGCTGTCCCTGGCGGATCGGAGGTGTAGTACCTGCCGGTATTGACTGTGCCTGTGGGGCACCGACCTGTCCTTGGATTAGCATCTGTATCTCCTTTGATTAGTGAGTAGCTATCAGGTTTATTTATACCGCATGACCTAGTGTGCGATAGATAAAGTTTCAAAGTGCCAGGTTATAGGTCAAAACCTGTATCACGCTGGCCATCTGCTGGCCATTGTTGAATATGTTACCATTATTTACGTTGACATTGCCCTGTACCTGCAGCGGGCTGGTGGGATTGGCTGTGCCTATGCCCACGTTACCCGAACTATTTACTCTTACACGTTCTAATCCATTGGTACTGAGTGCTAGCACACTAGCGGATGGACTGAATAAACCAGTATTGGTTTTGCCTGCCCAGCTGAATCCTGGTGCTGCTGCTGTGTCTGCGATGTTGTTGAGCAGCTGTCCTGTGGCATTCACGCTGACTTGATTGGTGGCATTGGTCACCAAGCTTATGGTGTTGGTACCAGTTAGGTACAGACCGGGACTGGCCAAAGGCGCCTGAGTGGTTAGCTGATAGCTGCTGGCATAGGCATTGCCACTGATGGTCACGTTACCGCTGGAATCCCAGCTGGGACCGCCTTGGCTCATGCTGGCTGGATACACAGATGCAGGAGCTGGCACGTTGATTGGTGTAGCTAAGCTCTGTATCATTATTTCCACGTTAACTTGGTTGGGTGGCGGATTGTTGAAAACGATGTTGGTACCAGTCCATGTGTACTGGTTCTTGCGCTGATACAGCCCGCCCATGTACACGTTGGTGTCCAGCACTGTGGTGGCATAATAGTTGCCTGTGCTGAACGATGTAGTGCTACCATTGCCCACGTAATCAAACAGGGCCAAACCGCTGCTGGCAGTGGTCAGCTGTGTACCGTCGCTGAATATGATAGCATTGCTGACCTGCACGTTGCTGGCCAACACATAACCATACTGTGCTATGATGTTTCCAGCCACGCTGAGATTGCTGGTGAATGCAGATACAGTCACGTTGGGGCTGTTGGTGTTCAGCGCTACGTTGGCTATGTTGAATGCGTTTGATGCCATGGCTGGTTATTTATTGGTGGTCACAGCGCCAGCTGATAAGTCAATACCGTGTTTAGATTGGGAACTATGGTCCCACCCTGATACAGGGTGCCAGTGACGCTGGCATTTCCTGAAACGGTCAAGGTGTTGCTGGTCTGAGTCGTTCCTATGCCCACGTTGCCGTTGTTGTCTATGCGCACTCGTTCCAGGCCCAGCGTGCCAAATGCCAGCTGACCGTTAGTGGGATGGCTCATGCCGGTGTTGTAGTCTCCTACCCAGGCAAAACCTGGGGTCACTGCGCTGTCGGTGATTGGTGCTAACAGCTGCGTGCCGGTATTGCCCACCAAGATGCTGTAGTTGGCAGTGACATTGCCTGTGCTGCCTATGGTCATGCTGGCAGCTGAATTGGTCACCAAGCTCAGCGTGTTGGCAGCAGTTAGAAACAATCCAGTGCCGGTCACTGGAACCACAGCTGTGAGCTGATAGCTGGCAGCTTTAACATTGCCAGTAACAGTGAGATTGCCTGTCTGGTCCCAGCTGGGTCCACCTGTGCTCAGCGTGCTGGGTGTTACAGATCCCGTGCTGGGGGTGGCTATGGCATAGGTCAGCTGATTGACCTGTATCTCCACGTTCACCCCGTTTGGCGGAGCATTGTTGAATATGATGTTGGTGCCAACCCAGTTGTACTGGCTCTTGCGCTGATACAGTCCGCCCATGTACACGTTGGTGGCTATGGTGCTGGTGGCAGGATAGTTGCCTGTGCTGAATGTGGTGGTAACACCATCCCCTGTGTAGTCAAACAGGGTCAGCGCCGATGCGTTGCTGATTATGCTGCTGCCGTCGCTGAAGTTGATGGCGTCTGCCACGTTGACATTGAAGCTGCTCAGCGTGTTGGTCACTGAGATGTTGTTGGCATTCATGTAGTTCACAGTGCTGACGTTGCCTGCAAACACCGCCACGTTGACGTTGCTGCCGCCTCCGGCAGATAAGGCTAGGTTAGCCAGGTTGAATGCTTGTGTCACAGCCATGGTGTAATATTTACCTGCCAGCAAGCAGGCTGGCTATGTCTTGCGCTACGATCTCTATGAGATATATTAGGTCGCTCATCTTTGGCTCCTCTCAGCCTTTGGCAGCCAATGCTGCCAGCTGTGCCTGTATGGTAGCTAACTGTGCCTGCAGCTCTGCCAATGTTGGTTCTGGCGTTGCAGGTGCAGCTGGTGCTGGATTGGGATCATAGAACGTGCCATCTGATCGGCTCATCCAACCAGGACTGACCAACAGATCTGGCGCCAAGGTCACAACAGTCAATCCGTCTGGGGGGATGCAACTGTCATCCCATACCACCACGTTGACCACGGTGAGGTTAGAATCAACCAATGCTGCCTTGTTGCCTGTAACTGTGATGGTCATCAGATGAACTCCCAGATCCTTATCACGCCCTGTGCTCCAGCAGCACCAGTCTGCGTCACGTATCCGCAACCACCTGCGCCACCACCGTAGACACCGCCTGGTATGCCAGCACCACTGTTGTTGCCATAACCACCGCCACCCAGCACGCTGCTGCCACCTTGACCACCGTTGCCGTAGAGCCCATTCATGCCTGCAACACCGCCGCTGCCGCCTTGGCCTGTCACGTTGAGATCGCCGCCGCTGCCTATACCGCCTGCACCACCAAGACCATTGCCGTTCTGCGTGCCAGTGCCGCCAGTGCTGGTGCTGCCACCTGTGGCCTGTATGGTCACTGCAGCAGGCCCAGTGAAGCTGGTAGTGCCGCCATTGCCACCTGCTGTGCCACCTGCTCCGATAGCATAGGTGTAGGCTGTGCTAGGAGACACTGAGAAGTACTTGGCGCTGTAACCGCCTCCACCACCACCGCCTGCACAGTAACCTGGTGCGCTGCCACCACCTCCGCCCACTACCTCCACATAGATGTGATTGCAGTTGCTGGGCGTGGTGTAGCTGGTGCCGGATGTCAGTATCTGCGGCGCTCTTATCAAGCCAGGTGTGGCCGCCGTGCTCTGATATGTTCCATCGCTGAATATGAAACCACTGTTGGCACTGACTGCCTGTATGTTGCCCCCTGCCACAGCCAGCATGGTACCTGTGGCCACAGTGGAGGTGTTGATGCCCACGTTACCAAGCGCAGTGATGCGCATGCGTTCTGTAGAACTTGTTAAGAAATACATGTAATTGCTTGTCATATTGTATCCAAGCAATCCTGCATTTCTTGTAGAACTGTTAGAAAATCCCAGTTCTGATTTTCCATTGGTAGCAGATACAATATGTACGCCGGCGCCGCTACCAGACGTACCGTTGCCAAACCAGGCAACATCAAATAGTGTATCAGGAGTATAAATGCCAGAGTTTCTCGTAACTCCCAATGGTACTTGTGGTGTGGGCGTGCCAATTCCCATGTAACCATTTGAATCAATGCGCATGCGCTCTGTGACGACTTCTGAGCCAACAGCACCCGTGAAAGTGCTGAATGCCAGTCCACCTGTGCTGATAGCACTGACGTTACCGCCACCATTGTTGTTGTTTACTAATTCTACACCGCCACCATATGCGCTGTTTACAACAACTACACCTGTGTTTATAGCCGTGTTGGATATGGTTCCGATAAGAACATTACCCCCGCTGAGCAACCGCATGGTAATTGCTGTACCTGCTGTTGCAAGTCCTTGTGCAAAGTTAAGCTGCGTACCGGTACCTGTTGTATACATACTCCAACCAGCGGCGCCGCTGTCTAACAAACTTACTCCGCCGCCATAAGCTCCCGACCCAGTAAAACTGGCATTTAACCAGGCAGTATTGGCAGGGTTTATGGTGCTAGTTGCAGTTACTGTACCATAAGATGTAGTGGTAGCAACCAAGAGATTACCAGTAGCAGTGATGCGCATGCGTTCAGTTGATACTTCTGATCCCGGAGCACCGGTGTAACCGCTGAACACCAGTCCGCTACCGTTTATGCCATAGATGTTACCACCACCGGCAGCGCCACCCACTAGCTCTATCCCACCGCCGTTGGTGCCAGTTCCGCTTATCACTACAGTGGCATTACCCCCTTGCGGAGTAGTCGTGGTTCCTATCAGCAGGTTGCTGGCACCAGCTGCAGCTGTGCCTGCAGTAAGTCGCATGCGCTCGTTGCTCTGTGTGGCAAAACCTACTGTGTTAGCAGCAGGTAGGAACATGCCATTGGATGGAGTACCTGCACCTGTAGGTATCAGTGAAGTGCCAGTTATAGTAGTACCAGTGATGCTGCCGTTGCTGATCAGAGAGCTCACGCTAGCAGCGCCAGCAGTGCTGAATGCAGTCCTAGCTGATATCACCCCGTTAACATCCAGCGTGCTACCTGGGCTAGGTGTGCCAAGACCCAGCTGACCACTGCTGTTGATCCTCGCTGTTTCTGTGTAGACTTCTGAACCAACTGCGCCAGTGAATGACCCAAATACCAACCCACCAGCAGTGAGACCAGCTATGTTGCCACCACCCGATCCACTGCCTGCCAGCTCTATGCCACCTCCGTTGGTGCCTGCACCAGATATCACCACGGTGGCGTTACCGCCTGCGGGAGCTGTGGTCGTTCCTATCAGCAGATTGCTCGCGCCTGCACCAGCTGTTCCAGGGGTTAGTCGCATGCGTTCTTGCGCATTGGTGAAAAATCCCAGAGGATATGCGCCATCGCTGTAGATGGCTCTACCATAGGCAGTGCTGGCAAAGAATGTCGTGCCAGTGCTGGTGTCTATGCCCAGCTGCAGCGTGCCACCTGTGTTCTGTGCCTGTAGCTTAACGCTGTTAGTACCCGTGGTGCTCTGTGCACGTATCACTGCTGTAGCAGCCTGTACGTCAAGGGTGAATGAGGGGTTATTGACACCTATGCCAACCAAACCTCCCTGTTCCTGCAGGACCAGACTGTAGTAGTTGGTGGTGAAGTCCTTGACCTGTATGCCACCATAGCCAGTGCTGGTGTTGGCATATATGTAAGTGCCTGCACCTGCAGGAGCGGCAGTACCAATGCTACCGCCCACTACCAATCCACCTGTGTTCAGAGCAGACGCTGTTATCAGCGCATTAATCGCACCCACGCTGTAGCTGTTCACTGCGCTGCCAATGGTGAGATAAGCTGTTGGATTCGTGCTGTTTATTCCCAGATAACCGCTGGAATTCATGCGCATCTTCTCAGCGCTGTTTACCCCGAATATCTGGTTCTGCGAGCTGGCAGTGTTGTGCCAAAGATCGCCTGTGGTAACGTTCCTGCCCACATACCATGCTGTGCTGTCAAAGTAGAGGTACTCATTGGTAGCTCCGGGATTGGTCAGCAGTGCAGCACCATTCACGGTCAGAGCCTGTGAAGGATTGGTGGTGGCTATACCTACCTGACCAGCACTGGTTATGCGCATGCGTTCTGTTACGGCTTCACTGCCAACAGCACCTGTGAACGTGCCGAAAGCCAAACCACCTGTGCTCAGTGCACTAAGGTTACCACCACCGCTGTTGTTGTTGACTAATTCTAATCCGCCACCAAACGTGCTGTTGATCACCATGGTGGCATTCTGGTTCAGCGTCCTAGTAGTGGTACCTATCAGCACATTGCCATAATTGTTGATGCGCATGCGTTCAGTGATAGCACCGCCGAGGCTGGTGTAAAACTTGAGATTGCCATCAGCTGCGCCAGCTAACGTAGAACCGTCCATGCCCGAGCTGATGCGCCCCATGGTATAGGTAGCAGGAGTAGAATAGTTGAAGTTATCTAGATTGATGAAGGCCACATCTCCGTCGCTGCCTTGTCGCTCGCCCTGGATACGTATGCCGGCATCGCCTGCACCCACATTGGTGATGAAACTGGCTTGTATGCCGCTGTTACCGTTCACTTCTAAACGATAACCAGGTGACGCGATGTTGATACCAACGTTGCCACTGCTAATGATTCGCATGCGCTCAGCATTGTTGGTACTCAATGCAAGCGTGTTAGACGCAGCTAGATATAATCCAGCACTTGGTACTGATGCCAGGGTAGGTTGAAAGCTTGCAGCTACAATATTACCGCCAGCATAGATGTTGCCACTAACACCAGCACCTCCAGTTAGAACCAATGCTCCGGTTATGGTGCTAAGGCTGGGAGTGTTGCCGTTAACATATATGTTAGAGCTGTTAATCGACGCATTGTTGGTTACTATGAGATTACCAACGTTGGCAGTGGGCACTGAAATATTACCGATGTTGAAGATGCCAGTGTTGATCACAGCTGCATTGATGGTACCCGCTACATCCAGAGTGTATGCAGGACTAGCGCTGCCTATACCCACGTTGCCAACCGTGCTGAAGGTCATGGCCACGTTAGGCGCACTGGGATTCTGTATGTTGATTACTTTAAGGAAACTCATGGCACAGTATTTATGGGCCTCACAGTGCCAACTGGAAAGTCAGCATGGTAATGAAATTGGGCACAGTGACACCGTTTTGGTAGAGATTACCTGTGACAGCCGTGTCGCCGCTGACATTGAGGCTCTGGCTGATAGTGGCATTACCGCCCACGCTGAGATTGCTGCTCACTGCAAGCACGTTGTTAATGCTAGTATTGCCGCTGAACACTGCAGCGCCGCCCACTGAAATATTGCCGCCAAAATTGGTAGATCCCAGCAGCAGATTGCTGGTCAGCGTGTTGGCAAAGAGATTGCCAGCAAACACCACGTTGCCAGTGTTGTCAAGCGTGAGCACAGTGCTGCCACTTGCGCTGAAAGCCACCACAGTGGGACTGGGGAAGTAGATACCTGTGTTGGCCACACCACCAGTGATGCTGGGTAGTGCAGCAGAACCTGCTGGATTGATGGTGCCTGTGTTGCCTGATATGATAACTGTCATTGGAGCATAAACCTATCTCTGTCTATCATGAGAACACATACCATAGCGTGGCCACAAAGCCAGTGGCAGCTGAGGGTACCACTGTGGTGATGTAGTTGATGTTATCACCGGCATTGAAGGACAGTGGAGCAGCTAACCAGTTGCCTGTGGCACCTACTGTTGTGGTAGAACCAGTGACACTGAGCTGATAGCTGCTGTTACCGCTGCCATTGACTGCTACCTGTACGGTAACTGTACCATTAATTGCAGTACCATCCAAGGTCCCTGCATATATCTTTCCTGCAAATGGCATGCGCACGCCTTGTGTGGTGCTGCCGTTACCCATTGACATTAACTGACTTACCGACCCAATGCTACTGCGTTCAGTAACTAATTGCATTGGTATGCCTGCCAGCAGACCTGCGCTGCTGCCAGTACCGGCCCAACCTGCTGCTGCAGACATGGATGCCGAGGTATAAACGTTGCCTTGTACCTGTAGCTTGTATCCGGCAGTTATAACGGTTGTGGCTATGCCCACGTTACCATTCACATCTATGCGCAGTCTTTCGGTGCTGTTGGTGGCTAGTGCCAGCTGATTGGCCACTGGTAAGAACACACCATTGGCAGGAGCTGTGCCCACTGTGGCGAAGTTTAGAGATGATCCCAGCTGCGGATTGTTCAGTATAGGACTGTTGAGCGTGCTGCCATTCTGCGTGACCAAAGTGTCGGTGACATTGGGCAAGGTCAAGGTGTTGTTAAGTGCAACAGGCTGCGCAGACAGTATGGTGAAACCACTGGTGTCGCCGTTGAGCTTGACGCTGGCCATGTTACACGATGCTCCAATAGCTGCCGCTGCTTACAGTGACTGTGACCCCACTTGCTATGGTCACTGGTCCAAACGTGCCTGAATTGTTTCCAACTGGCACGGTGTAGTTGTTGTTAATGGTATTGCCGTTGGTCCAGAAGGTCTGGTCAGTGCCACCACCAGTTGCGCCACCTAATCCGCCCCATTGTGTGCCATTGTAACCTTCGAAATAGCCCAGGCTGGTGTTAAATCGCAACAGTCCTGTGAGTGCAGTGGGTCGCTGTGCAGTGCTGCCCACAGGCATGAGCACAGCGTCTGTCTTGTATATGCCCAGAGCATAAGCTGGTATGGCTGCAGTGCCGATGCCCACGTTGCCGCCAAACACGCCAGCTGCTGTGGTTGTGATGTTGCCGGTGGTGGTGATGTTGCCTGAGGCAGCTATGCCAGCACCCACTGCGAGATTGCCTGTGCCGTCCCAGCTGGGTCCACCAGTGCTGAGCGTGCTGGGATATACCGATCCTGCAGCAGGTATGATGGTGGTGCTGCTGAGGTTGTTCAGCACGATCTCTATGGCAGTGCCCAAGGGTGGTGCACTGTTGAATATGATGTTGCTGCCCACCCAGGTATAGGTGTTCTTGCGCTGATACACACCCTGTATGTACACATTGGTGTTCACAGTGCTGGTGGCCGAGTAGTTGCCAGTGGCAAACGTGGTCTGTGCTCCGTTACCAGTGTAGTCAAACACAGAAGTACCAAACGCGCCAGTTATGATGCTGGTACCATCGCTGAAGTTGAGAGCTCCACCCACATTGACATTGCCTGTGGCACGCATGCTGCCTGTGACATCCAGCTTGTACACAGGTGCGCTTGATCCTATGCCCACGTTGCCGTTGGTATCCACACGCAGTTTCTCAGAGCCACTCGTCATGAACGTCATGGGCAGATAAGCAGCACCGCCAGTCCTATCGCTGGCAATGCGTATGTTGCTGGCATTGGCTTCTATGGTGGCATAGCTGGTGGACAACACGTTGCTGTTGCTGGTAGCGATCCAGCTGCTGACTGTGCCACCGCTGTTGGGATGTACACCCACCAGAGCATTGCCGTTGAAGGTTGTCGTGGTGTACCAGGTTCGCAACAGTGGGTTGGTATTGCTGAAATCAGCTTCGAACACACTGGCTGTGCTGTTCATGATGAGGTTGCCCACGCTGTCCACGCTGAGCTGCGTGGCACCGCTGGTGCTCACGTTGAATGCACTAGCCGTGCTCTTGACATAGAGCGCTACGGTGCTGAGATTCTGTGCTGGTGAATTGGCCATGCTTGTCCTGGTATCAGTACGGAGTATTTACCGTTGGCAAGGTTACCGTATCTAGCCAATGACATATCTGTGGTTATCAGTAATCCTGGGTATTGGTAGCTGGAAACGCTCTGCCTTTGCCCCAGATGATCCTTACTGCACCGCTGGCACCGTTACCCGGTCCAGGACCATTGTTGCCTCCACCGCCACCATAGGCACCGCCATTACCAGTCTGGTTGTTCTGGCCGCCACCGCCCTGTGCGCCGCCCGATCCACCTGTGCCACCACCCGAACCGCTGGCCTGGCCATTGCCGCTGGCTCCTTGGCCCAATATGCCCACACCGCCACCCCCTGAACCGCCGTTGTTGTTGGTACCGCCGTCATAACCACCGGCACCGCCGCCGCCACCCGAGCCGTTGCCCACGTTGGCATCGCCGCCCTGCCCAGAATAGCCGCCTGCACCACCACCGCCATAGCTGCCGTTACCGCCGCGACCACCACCATCGCCCACGTATTGACCGCCAGTGTTGCCATTGGCTCCTAGGCCTGCCACGGTGGTATTGCTGATGAAATAGCTGTCGCCTGCCTGCCCACCATTACTAAAATTTCCCACATTTACTGTGTATTGCTGTCCTGGTATGACCTTGATGTTGTTCTTCCAGCCCAGCCCGCCAGCACCACCTCGGCTGCCACCTCCCACTGCTACCACGCTGACCAATCTCACGTTGGCTGGCACCGTCCACTGTGTGCTGCCAGGTGTAGTAAACGCCACTTGGCTTGGAACTGGGTTAGCATAACCGCTGAGGAAACCAAAACCCTTGGCACTGGCAACACCTCTGGTTATCACGGTTGGCATAGCAACCTCATGCGAACTGCGATTGCGATGCCAGTGCTGTGTAGGTTGCAGCAGCTGTCTTGATTATGGTATAGCTGTAGATGTCGATGCCGTTTGTGTTTCCAGACGTGGGAGCTGAACCACCTTGCCATTTGGCCGTGATTGCAGCGCCATCTATGGTGAGACCAGTTGTGTAGTAGGCAGTGCTGCCCTGTGTGGTCATCAATACCACAGTCATGCTCTGCCCTATGGTCATAGCAGAATTCAGCGTGGTGGTAGGCGAGAATGTGAGATTAACCGTCCAGTTGCTGCCAGCATTAGCAGTGTAGTACAGCACTGATTGGTTGCCCACAAAGTAGTTAATGACACCGCTGACACCGCTGCTGACCAGCGCCGTGGTTTCGGTGATGTTGTTGAAGTTCTGAGATCCGTTATATACCCCGCTGCCATACACGGTCAGTGCCACGCTGCTGGTGCTGCCACTGGTTCCCACAGCTGAACCAACAGTGAGTGCGCCTGCTATGCTGCTGGTACCTATGCCAACACCGCCGCCGCTGGTCCACAGCTGTGTGCCGCCCACTCTGAGCCCATCTTGATCCAGCCACAAGAGTTGGTTAGTGGTCATGGGTCAAGCTCCAAGAAGGTTATACGTGCTTCTAAGCTAGCTATCTGAGCTTGCTGTGCTTTCACAGCTTCGATCAGCAGTGCAGTCAGCTTCTCATACTGCAC
>Ga0214164_1000929_pt1 | contig 17837 bp, 16 predicted proteins | sample TroBogepilimnion_13_FD_153003 | JGI IMG/M metagenome (GOLD analysis project Ga0214164, IMG submission 153003) | Freshwater microbial communities from Trout Bog Lake, WI - Practice 03JUN2009 epilimnion v4 | ecosystem: Environmental > Aquatic > Freshwater > Lake > Epilimnion/Euphotic zone ...
ACAAATAACAAATAACAAATAACAAATAACAAATAACAAATAACAAATAACAAATAACAAATAACAAAATCAGAAATCCAAATTCCAAATTCCCAAACCCAAATCCCCAATTCCCAATATAACTCTTGTCAGATAACGTATACATAAAAAACCGACCCGCTACATTTGAGTATGCCATTGAAGACAGGCTCAAAGCCGGTATTGTGCTTACCGGGTCTGAAATAAAATCGGTAAGAAACAGTAAAGTAAGCTTTAACGACAGTTACTGCCTTTTCAGTGATGGTGAATTATGGGTAAAAAGTCTGCATATAGCCGAATATGTAAATGCAGGATATGCCGGCCATATACCTGTGCATGACCGCAAATTATTGCTGACGAAAAAAGAACTGGCCAAGTGGGAAGCTAAGGTGCGCGAAAAGGGTTATTCAATAGTACCTCTGAATATGTACATTGATGAAAAAGGGTTAGCAAAAATGGAGATAGGACTGGGAAAGGGCAAAAAGCTGCACGACAAGCGCGAAAGCATCAAATCGAGAGATGTGGAAAAGGAAATGAAACGGTTTTTGAAATAATTACTCAATTGCTCAATTACTAAATTATTCAATTGCTTAATGAATAGATTTTCGAAAACCGAATCATTGCCTATTCGTAATTTTACAATATATTTTGTACCTTGTAAATTAGCCATTCAGCCATTTATTCCACCACTTCATTAAACACAATGCCATGATGTGCCATCTCGACCATTAATGGCCGGTAAACGGATACCATATTGGGAAGAAGAACACCAACCGGTGGTTTTATCCTGTTTGTAAGTACCAGTTTTGCAAGTACAGCCATGGGCAGACCTACAGTCTTGGCCATTGCAGAATGCTCCCTGTCATCACCTTTTATAATCATAGTACTTGATACTCTAACTAAAGCGCCCCTGCGTTCGTACTCTATTTCATGCTGCATTACTACCATATCTTTGTCTTCAGGTGCCATGCTCCATTTTTCAAGCAACAAGCTCAATAGTATATCGGCAGAAGAATACCTGCCAGGCTGCAACGGTTTTTCATCAAATAGTCCCAGCCATTGCAACATGCCCATCAGTTTTGCATTTTCATCAATAATTAATGTATCTGCAATATGTCGGCTAAGCGCAACCGAATTATGGTAGCCGGTTTTCATTTTTATCCATGAGGCATAAGTATGGCCTTTTGTTTCAAAGAAATCATCCTGACAGGTAAGGCCCATCAGCAAAAGGGCCTGCCACCCCTGGCAAAAATCGGGATGCCGGAGAGTGGCACGGATAAAAGTTTTTATTTCCGGAACCTCATAAAGATCAAGGTAGCGAAGTGAATCACGGTTGGGATACCATGCCAAAGCCCCAGCACCATCAATCTGCAACCGTTTGTTGTGCTCAAAAATGCGGTCGTAAGGCACTTCGGTTATTTTGCCTTTGTTCAGGTATGTGGCACCACCAACACCTGCTGTAACCACATTACGGGGGTTCCAGGTGAATTTATAATGCCAAGGATTATTGTCGCTTTCGGGTGCAATAAGGCCACCACACATAGATTTAAAACTGGTAATAACGCCTGATACCTTATGAATGCTATGTATCAGTGCATTGGCCGACATATGATCTATACCCGGGTCAAGGCCCATTTCGCACATAAACATAAGGCCTGCTTCCTTTACATCCTTATCCATCTCTTTCATTTCATCAGAAATATAGGAGGAAGTTATCAGGTTCTTTTTATGTTTCAGGCAATCTTTAGCCAAAAGAATATGCAAGTGAGCAGGCATCAGCGAGATAACAATATCGGCACGTTTCACCAGTGGTTCTCTGTCTGATTCTTTGGCAATATCTATTACCGCAATCTCCCCGTTCTCATTTCCATTCAGCTTTTCAGTTATGGCATTTGCATCTCCATCAGCTACGATTATTTTCCATTTATTTCGTTTTGCATTGGTCAGGAGATAGTGAATGAGAAAAGAGGAAGATTTGCCGGCGCCGGCGACTAATATGGTGTGCATTTTATATTACGGGAAAATTTTTGTGAATTAAAATTTTTGCAAAAATAAGATTAAGGCACCTGTTTTAAACCATTGTTTTCATATTTATATTGGCATTGAGCATAGGGAATAACTATTTTCGATTCTACTCTTCTTGTTGTTAAAAAAATCCAAGAGTTGGATAAAAATTATTTAATGAAAATCAGCTGTATGATTATCTGATTACTATCCTCACTATGGGTATTATGCAGGCCATAATGATGAATACAAAAACCATTCCAACAAGGTCAGTGAAACTTTATTTCTAACAATTCACCTTTAACTATGCCGGTGAAAATCTGCAAAAACTGGTATTCATTATAACTATTATAAACCATAACATTATCTCTCCATATAGTATATACAAAATACCCCTTCAGCCGACGCCTGAAAAGCAGATACTGATTATGCAGGTAGTAGCTTGTATCGGTGTTTAAAACCGCCCAGTTTATCTGTGCCATGACAACAAAATTAGGGTTGTTGGCAACCAAAGGCAGGTATTCTGGAAATTTGTGGATATCTTTATTGGAATCTGCTACCAGATTGAATCTTGGTATTCAAAAGTATCCACAAAACATAGGAGTAACTGTATACTTATCTATCTGCCTGAGCAAAATTAATTATAAATAATATATATTAAATTAATATGTAGTACCACTTAATTACGATATCTAAGGATTAGCCATCTCCTTCCATTCTGGCCCCAGTTGCAGTGCGCTGCCAATATAGAGCTGCATGATTTGCACCATTTCTTCAGCATCCCAGGAGTAGACCCCGGCAGCAAAATAAACCCTGCCTTCATATGTCTCAAAATAGAGATTGCCCTCATCGTGCAGGCTTTGAATCAGATGCTCCTGAGTCTCAAAGCCCAGGTAGTCGTAGCATTTACCTTTAAGCGGATGATCGGTTTTCATGCGCTTGCCTTCGTAGTGCAGTGCGCCTATCTCGCGCAAGTTATAGCGCCTCACCTGCTGAGCCAGCGCCCATTTCCTTATTATGGTCAGTGATTGGGTATCAATCAGCAACCGCTCACTGAAAAATATCCTTGAGAGAAACCGGAAAGCAGCAAAAAGATACAAACACATGCCCCCCACCCCGGCTGCCCAATCGATAAATACATGCCTGAAAGGAAGTGATTTGATCAGAAGTACAGTGGCTATAAAAGAGGTAAGAATAAATTCGGCAATAAACAAAGCACGTATCCGGGCATTGGTTCTGTTGCCCAGTTTTATAAGCAGGCTTCTGTCGCCCCAATAATATGTGATTTCATTCTTTGCCAAAATACTTCAAATCATATATAAAGATACAAATTAAATTTCAAAATTAAAATACCTGAATCAATATCTGTCTGATTGTAATCAGTGGCAACGCAAAATTTCCAAACCGCGTTTTCAGACAATCAATAAGTTCCTCATTCAATTGTAATATCCGCTCCAAAAACTTTACCAAACTCCTGCCGCAATAATTGTTTTACCTCCTCAATATCCACTTCACGGACTAGTTCCTTTTGCATAGAAGTTACCGTCTTATCTGTGATACCACAGGGTACTATGTAATCGAAATAGCGCAGGTCGGTATTTACATTCAGCGCAAAGCCATGCATGGTAACCCACCTGCTGCATCGCACACCCATAGCACATATTTTACGGGCCCTACCCTTAATTCCGGCATCCAGCCATACACCCGTGCAGCCGGGAATTCTGTCGGCAGTAATGCCATAATGCATCAGCATCCTTATCATTACTTCCTCGAGGTTGCGCATGTATTTGCCCAGGTCGGTACCAAAGTATTCCAGGTCCAGAATAGGATAACCTACCACCTGCCCGGGCCCATGATAAGTTATATCCCCTCCCCTGTTGGTCTTTACAAAAGTTACATCCAGTTCTTTCATGCGGGCATCATTCACCAGAAGATTTTCTATATGACCGCTTTTGCCCAGTGTGTATACATGAGGATGCTCTACAAACAACAGATGATGCTGGGTGATGTCATCAACCAGCACATTATCATCATCCTGCTTATTAAAGTGCCTTGCTTTTATTTTCAGGTTGGCCTGCATCAGGGTCTCCTGGTAGTCCCATGCCGCATCGTAGGCCATTCTGCCAAGGTCCTGAAAGTGTATTGTTTGCATAATTGGATATGCAATTTAGGGGATTTTGATGATTTAGTTTTTCAGAAATTTATTCTACAAAAAATCATTTCCAGTATTTTCAATTAGTGGAATTTGCTAATTTTATAAGATGCCATTTCCGCAGATACCAAGGCAAGTAATTGTCGGGCTGTTTTATGCAGTACCGCTGCTGCTGCTTTTGGAGATGAATTTACATAAACCAGCAAAAGTGGATTATACTGTTTATGATGAATTTTATCAACAATCTGATGATAATATCAAAGCGACTAATGATACAATTATCTGGTTTATCAGAGATGGGACACAAAACCTTACATTTCATGAGCCTGCACTGGAGAAAGCTTTATTGGCGGATTCTATAGTCAAAAGACTTTTTAATAAAACTTAACAACTGAAAAATAATCTGATAAAAGAATCAGTCAGTAATAAAATTTATGAATTTCATATGCTCAGAGACATAGAGGATCAATATGTTATTCGGAATTATTTTTACATTAAACACGGAGCTGATACTCTTCAGGCCGCTATTAATCAAACATTCAATTCATTATTAACCACCGTTCACGGAAGAGATACAGAGACTCTTCGCAATGTTATCAACTATAACTGGTATTCGAAAAATATTGAAGGGCTCAGATTTTTGGGCCCCACAGATGGAGGATATAAAGCCAATGAAAACTGGTGTATCCAAATATTCAAAGATGAAAATATCAATTCGTCAATAGCACTTTTATCGATGATTCAAAACAAAGCATTACAGACTGAAAGTTTTTTTTAGACAGGATTTATGAAGAGTACCGAAGCCATTGTGGTATAAGAATATTACCAGTGGGGGCTTATTTAATACCCACCTCATGGATTGAACTGAAAAACAACAGGCTTAAAGCATATATATTATATGCCGAGTTTTCCAGTGATTTTTCTAACCAATACTTTCAGTCGAGTGAAGGCTGGATTGACCCGCATAACTATAGTTTTTGTAAAGGATTGACTATTAATGCAAAAGGGCTGGGGCTGCATAAAGTACAAGGCAATGATACACTTAAAACAAAAGATTCAACAAAAGTATACCCCTGGTCGTTCAGCTATTTAGTATTAGCGCAGGGTGTATCAATAGAACTGGATAGTATGAGTATTCTTTGCAGTGGCATCGCTAACCCGGTAACTATCAGTGTGCCGGGCTACCCGCTCTCTGAAATTTCGCTGAGAGTGCCGGGAGCAACTATCAAAAAGATTGCAGATGGGCAATTTGAAATAATAGTTTCTGAAAAAGCGCCAAAAAAACTAACTGCCTATACTGATGCAACCAACAATAAAGGAATAACCAGTACAGTGAACATTACAGAACTAAAAGTGAAAGACCTGCCGCCACCGGAGTGCCTCTTAAATGGCTTGAAAAATGATACCCTTAGCCTGAATGATTTTCAAAGCCATGCCGAACTGAGTATTCGGTTCGCTGATAGCGATTTTGTAGTAAAGTATAATCTGGTAAAGTATTCAGTTAGCCTGCGTAAAAGCAATCAACAATGCATAGGGCCTATTGAATGTAACAGCCCTGTACTTGCAAAGAATGAAGCACTATCAGAATTATTAAATCAGGTTGAGAACGGGGATAGAATCTATATTAATGATGTGTTGGTTAATAGCGAAGGCAGGAAAAATATTGAAGCAATGCCTGCTACCGTTTTATTGAAACGGCTGTAACAGGTAAAAATTCAATCTAAATCAAATAACTAATCACCTTCTTCTAAAAAACACAAAACCATTGCTACTGCCCGTCTGCTCCAGTTGAGGCAATAAAGCATATTTAGTACTGTCCTGAACTTTACATATAAAATAAGCAGGCTTATCAAGTTTACCTCTGAGTAACCATTTTTCATTTGGTTCCGGCTGCTTGTCACGACCTTTACTTTCTATGCGTAAACTCTGGTATGAGGGATTGAATGATGGCTGTTTTCGGGAATAAAATAGTGTGGCATAGCTTTTGAATCCCAGTGAATGGATATATACATCTTTACCTGCAAGACCTTTGTAATACTCAATTGCAGCCCCTTGCGAAAATGATTCAATTTTGGGTGTAAAATGTACCAGAGCCACTTCTATAATCAGTATCTGAATACCGCAAAGCATTAATATCCCTTTCCGAAATTCCTTCTTCATGATTACAGCCGTGATAATAATACCTGCCATATATACAATACCCCACAGGCACTCAGAATAGCTCCAGGCAACATCTGCCCGCAAGTTGCCCCTAACAAACGGATCATCAATAAGAGGAATAAGTTTATCCTTATAAATGCCGACAAGGGGCAACAGGGCAATCAATAATGCAATAATGGAACCAATAGAAACCAATACAGGCCTGATCCATTTTTTAATATTACCAGGGTTATCAATCAAACGGCTGATCTGAACAGCGGCAAGGTATGTAAGCGGGAAATAACAGAGTGAAGAGTAATGTACAATTTTGGTTTTAACTACCGAAAACAGGATCAGTACCACCCAGAACAGGATCCACATCCATCTGGTGAAATCTGCTTTGCCGGCGGCCTCACTGATCTTTTTTCGTGAATACTGAAAAAGAAAAACAGATGCCGGAAAGCAACCAATGAGCAGCACAATAAAATGATAAAAAAATGGCCCTCCGTGATCGGCATCCTCGGTAGAAAACAGCCGCACCTGGTAAATCAGGAATTCGCTCAGAAACCATTTGCCATAGGCGGCCCCATAATGAATCACGGCCAGGCATAGCCAGGCTGCCACCGGTATTAAAGCAATAAATGCAATGCAGAGCAAATTGAGCAATTTATAGCCATTAAGCCCCCGATTGATAACCAGGTATACCACCATTGTAAGCGCTGCAATAAGTAAAGCCACTGGCCCTTTTGTCAGCACAGCAAATCCCAGGAAACATCCAGCAAGCAGTACATGCATCACTTTACCACCCGACAAACGAAGAAAATGAACCTGAAGTATGGCCAGGAAAATGAACAGGTTAAAAGTAGGGTCAATGATGCCCGAATGAAAATAAAAATGAGGTAACCAGGTTGCTGCATAAATCAACACCCACCAGGTGGCAGTTTTTTCATTGACTATTTTTTTCCCGGCATAAAACAAGACACACAATGTAACCACACCAGCCAGCGCATCGGGAAACCGGGCTGCAAATTCACCAACGCCAAACAGCTTCATGGACAATACCTGCATCCATATAAAAAACGGAGGTTTTTCCCAGAAAGGCATAAAGTCAATTTGAGCCCTCAGGTACTCTTTTGATACAATCATCTCCCTGGCACATTCTGCAAAGTTGATCTCGTCCCAGTCGAAAAGGTGAACATGCCCAAGGAACGGGAAGAATAACAGGCTGGCTGCGCAAATGATGAAAATATATTTCAGGTAATTAGGCATCAGGCTGTAAGATTCTTTTTGAAGAATTTGCTTTTATACTGATTCATGATGCTGAACATAAGCATTGTTAGAGTTGTGCCCAGTATACTTCCGGCATATACATCATCGAAAAAGTGTGCTGCAAGATACATACGGGAATAACAAACTGACAATGCCAGCAAAAAAAACAGGAGACCGAATGCCTTATACCTGGCGGTTAACAGCAAAGAAAGGAAACAAAAAAAACTGAAAGCCCCTGTGCTGTGCCCCGACGGAAAACTCCTGCTCAGGTATACCGGCCATTCGGGGAGATAATGCATCCACAGCCTGTCGTAAAACAACAACCGGGGCCGGGGCCTGTCGAATAAAGTTTTGAGAATTTGTTCTGCAAAAAATGGAACCAGGTTACAAACCAAGGCAGTGGTAAAATACCACCAGTTTCGAAACGGGCTATAAAGCATTAATAAAACAAGAACAGGTATTATCACTTCTCCCTGTCCCAGCCATGTGGTATAAAACATAACCACATTGGCCCAGTCTGAATAATTTGTATTGGGTGTAAAAAAGAGATCTCTGCGCGAAAAGAATAAAAGCAATAATGCTCCTGCCGCAAACCACAGCAGGAATGGAATAATGAAAAAAGGATTAGCTGCTATTTTTCTATTTCCGGCCAATGGCATTTAATTTTACAGGTACAATTTTTACAATTAACCGCCACATGCGCACGTACCACTCCTTGGTAAATATCTGAGAATCATTGCGGGCTGAAGTAACCAGCCAGGCGGCCAGCGGAAGCATAATAATTGTAGACAACCACATACCAATCCATGGAATCACCGTTTCTGATTTAACCAGTTTTTCGCCGGTAATATTCAGAATATGAAACACCATAAAAAAGATAACAGCTATCACCAGCGGCATACCCAGCCCGCCTTTGCGGATTATTGCACCCAATGGCGCTCCTATCAGGAAAAGCAGAATACAGGCAAATGACAATGCATACTTCCTGTGCCATTCCACATCGAGTTTTAAATAATTATCGAGCTGCAGTTTTTTATCGTAGGAAGTAATATCCATAGACCCTTTGAAATTCCGGACATTATTCAGAGCAGTAGTCAGTGCAGCGCTCCGGTTTGAATCGGGAATGTGCTGTAAAAATGAGGTATCGTATTTAATGAGGGCAATCTGATTGTTTTTTATTCCGGCCAGCAACTGATCACTTTCTTTACTCTTGTTATTAAACAAAATATAGGGAGCAAGGTATGAATTTACAGAGCCAATGCTTTTTTTCACCGTCCGCTTAATACTATCCATCTGTTCAGATAATTGGGAAACATTCAGCATCTGGTTGGATGTTTTAAAAAGATCCTCGTTGGTACGTGTGAACCTGAGCGCAGTAAGGTCAAACACTTTATCCCATTTATCAAAATGCATCCGGGTTTGGGTAAAGTCATTTACACCTCTGGTATATCCTTCTTCATAACGCCAACCATCTCTCAGCTTAAAAACCAGCGATTGTTTATCAGGCGAAGAAGTCATTTCCCCTTCCTTTGCCAGTATTATTTTATTATTCCCAAGGTTGTCTGAATGGTCATAAATGATAATATCCCTGATCGTATTGCCATCCGGGTCTTTGTGGCCAACCCTGATGGAAAATCCGGGAATATCACTGGAGAATTTATCCTCCTTAATATTCATGGTAGGCTTGGCATTACGGACATCATACAGAAGGGAAAAAGCCTTGAGATTTGCCACCGGAATTACATTATTACTGAAGACAAATGCCAGCCCGCTTATGAAAATTATAAAAACGAGCAACGGACTCATAAACCTGAGGAAGGAGATACCTGATGATTTAATGGCTACCAACTCAAAGTTTTCGCCCATGTTGCCAAACGTCATAATTGAAGCCAGCAAAATACTCAGGGGCAATGCCAGTGGTACCAGCGTTGTAGACATGAAAATAAGCAACTGTAGAATAGTCCAGGCATTTACCCCCTTGCCTATCAGTTCATCCATGTACAACCAGAAGAACTGCATGACCAATACAAAAAGCGCTACAAAAAAAGTAACGATAAATGGCCCTGTAAAACTTCGGACTATGAGAAAATCCAGCTTTTTTATCAATACCAGGAGGCTTTTAGATTACAAACCTACATAAAAACACGGGCTAATACAGTAAATAATTGCTATCATTAACCTTTCTTTATATCACCAATGCCTGCTCTCAGAAGCAGGCATTGTTATTTTCAGGACCAAATCCTGTATAAGCTGGCCCTTTATAATGACCTGCTATCCTATCAGTCTTAAGATTAACTGCCGATCCTGTGTTTCAATTCGCTCACCTGCGAATTCCAAAGGCGCTGCTGATCTTTCATATCGGCCTTATCTGCAAAATCAGTGATTCTGAGAATAGTTTCATTGGTTATATTACTCTGGTCAATACTAAATTCAAAGAATTCATCCTTATTGGAATAATCCCACCTCAGCCTGATGAATTCATTGTCTATATGCTCCAGTATCTCAGCCGAGTCAGTACTGCCGTTCCAGGTAAAATAAAATGTATTATCCTTCTGATCTACCTTGTCGGCAAACCATTCCTGCAGACCAACGGAAGTTGATAAAAATTCGTATAAAATATTCGGAGAACAGCGAATAGGGAATTCCACGGAGTACATTGTCTTCTTTTTATTCATTATCGGAGTAGCCACTTTTAGTAGTTTGGGTGCAATAATAAAAAAAGGAAGCTAGAATCAAAATTTTATTATCGTTTCTGACAGATATTTATTAAGCGTATCTGCCAATATAATGGATTTACGTTAATGGATTCCCAAATTTTTTTTGGGTGGGAATGTTAAGACCCTTAGATTTGTCATGATAATCTTTTAATTAAAGGTTCTCAAAGTTGTGCGATTTAAACATAACCACTCAATTCTTTGCCTATGTCTATGCGTCAGTTAAAGATCACAAAATCAATTACTAACCGGGAAAGTCAGTCATTGGAAAAGTACCTCCAGGAGATCGGCAAAGTTGATTTGATAACACCTGAGGAAGAAGTTCAGCTCGCCATCAGGATCAAACAAGGAGATCAGAGAGCGCTTGAAAAATTAACAAAAGCTAATCTTCGTTTTGTCGTATCTGTGGCAAAACAGTATCAGAACCAGGGCCTCTCCCTCAGCGATCTGATCAATGAAGGAAATCTCGGACTGATCAAAGCCGCCCAGCGCTTTGACGAAACAAGAGGGTTTAAATTTATTTCTTATGCAGTATGGTGGATACGCCAGTCGATTCTGCAGGCCCTGGCCGAACAATCGCGTATTGTACGACTTCCGCTCAACAAAGTAGGTCTTAGTAATAAAATAAGTAAAGCTTATTCTCAACTGGAACAGGAGTACGAGCGCGAACCATCTACCGAAGAACTGGCTGAATTGCTGGATATTGGTACTGAAGAAGTGGAAACAACACTGGGCGTAGCTGCAAGGCACGTATCGGTTGATGCGCCCTTTGTGGACAGCGAAGACAATACTTTGCTGGACATACTGGAGAATCCTAATTCAGACTCAGCAGATGCAGAACTGTATCATGGAGAATCACTTCGTTGCGAAATTGAACGTTCGCTCAGTACACTTACCGACAGGCAACGGGATGTAATCAAATTATATTTTGGTATCGGAGTGGCTAACCCGATGAGTCTTGAAGATATAGGCGATAAATTTTCGCTTACCCGTGAGCGTGTGCGCCAGATAAAAGATAAAGCAATCACCAAGCTGCGCACAGCAAGCAGGTGCCAGTTGCTGAAGACTTATTTGGGGAATTAATAAATATTTAGATTTCAAACAGCCCTTTATATCACTATAAAGGGCTGTTTAATTTTATGTTTAAACTAATAATAAAAAATAAGCTATTTCTCCGGATACATCCGCCATTCCAAAGCCAGTTTATTCCATTCGCCTTCCTGTAATGCTGGGGTTCCATTATAACAACCCTCATTTTGTCTCTGCCTGAACGCTTCATAAAGTGTAATAGCACATGCTACTGAAATATTCAGTGACTGCACCATACCTACCTGAGGAATTATAAAATTTCCATCACAATACCTGAGGCATTCTTCAGTTACACCGGCATGCTCATTGCCGAAAACCAGCGCAACTTTATTTGTTAGTTGAAGATCATACAACGAAACTGATTCAACACCAAGATGGGTTGCATAAATTTTATCGCAACGTTTGCGCACTTCATTCATACACTCCTCCGTATTTTCGTATTGGTGGATGGTCAGCCATCCCAAGGCGCTGGCAGCACTTGTTTTCCCGAATTTCTGGTGCCTTGGCATAATTGTCATCAGCACAAAAACATCCTGCACACCTACTGCATCACAGGTGCGCATTACTGCAGATATATTGTGCGGGTCGTGCACATTTTCAAGCACAACCACCAAGCCCGGCTGGCGGTTATTCAACACTTTTGTAATTTTCGCACTTCTCTCAGGTGTCATACTTAGCCTTAGTAAATGCCAAAACTAATCAAGGAATATTAAATCATCAACAGTATCTGTTTCCTGAGATAAAGATAAATTCATCTGCTGTTATCAAAGCCATCTGGCATAACCCGCAATTAATTACAGGCCTGATTTGAAATTAGTAATAAAGAAATTCAGCAGAGAGCACCGGAAATGTTGTACTTTTCACCTCTAAAATCAGAGTAGTTCAGGCATAATTATTCATGAATCAAGGCATAGTACTTGGAGCCGTCCGACCAGACCTCTTGCGCGATGAAACACTTGCGGATATTTTCCGTATGTCGGCTAAGACATACGGTTCAAATACTGCATTGATTTTCAATAATCAGAATATCAGTTATGCCGAACTGGACAAGTGGAGTGATGCCCAGGCAGATTACCTTTACCAGCAAGGTATAATGCCAGGCGATTCTGTTGGGTTATGGTGGCCTCGCGGCCTGGAATTGCATGTAGCCGTTTTAGGCATTGTAAAAGCCGGTGCCGCTTATGTGCCGCTGGATAGAGAAATGCCTGCGGAAAGAGTTGAAACAGTACTGAAAGAAGTTGGCGCTAAAGGATATATCAGTGATGAAAAGCTTGCTTTGAATTGCCAAATGTTTGGGGTTGTCCCTCAGCCGAAATCTGATGTACCTGTTTACATTACCCCTGGCGCTCAACCCGATAACTGGGCCTATGTTTTGTATACATCGGGCAGTACAGGTAAACCTAAGGGCATACCTATTGCCCACCGCCAGATATGCCATTTTGTAAGAGCCGAACAATCAGTTCTGGAGATAACCAGCAATGATAAAGTTTACCAGGGGTTTTCTGTTTCTTTTGATATGTGGTGCGAAGAAACCTGGATATCTTACTTTGCCGGGGCTACATTGTGGGTAGCAGATATGGCCACAGCCAAATCTATTGATGAACTGGGTGAAGTCATCCGCAAAAACCGGATAACTGTGCTCCATGCCGTGCCCAGCCTGCTAGCAGTAATGGAGGACGATATACCGCTTCTGAGACTGGTGAATGCCGGCGGGGAAGCATGCACACAGCAGGTACTGGCAAGATGGTCTGTTCCTGCCCGAAGATTTTTTAACAGCTACGGGCCTACCGAAACAACTGTTACAGCAACGCTTATTTCATTACAACCAGGCGATGCTATCACAATTGGCATTCCATTGCCCAATTATAACATAGCAGTTGTAGATGAAAACCTGAATATTCTGCCAGTTGGCGAACGGGGCGAACTGGTAATAACGGGTCCGGGTGTTTGCAAGGGGTATATTAATCTTCCGGAATTAACTGCACAGAAATTTGTGCCTAAACCCCCTCAGATGGATTCGCTGCCGGGGGATATGGTATACCGATCAGGCGATGCAGCTATAATAAACCCTGATAAAAGTATAGATTTCCAGGGCCGTTTTGATGATCAGATAAAACTGCGCGGATACCGTATTGAACTAGGTGAAATTGAAACCAGGTTAAGCAATCTGCCCGATATAGCCGCAGCGGCAGTAGCTGTAAAACAGGATGTAAACGGGCAGGACCATCTTGCCGGCTATGTGGTTTGCGACGACCCGGTAACCATGAATCAGCAGCATATACGTGGTGAGCTGGCAAAAGTATTACCTGCCTATATGGTGCCAAGCGTGATCATGCAATTGTCGGAAATGCCGCGCCTGCCCAGTGGCAAAATAAACCGGAAAGCATTACCAATACCGGCAATGCTGCTCGAAAATGCAGGTGCTATCACAAACGAAATTATAGACCTTGATGCCCCTATGGGCGACAGGGTTATAGCAGCGTTAAAAAAGTTTTTCCCAAACAGGATAATAGAACTGACCAATGATTTTTTTACAGACCTTGGCGGGCATTCCTTACTGGCAGCAGCTGTTGTTTCGCGGTTAAGGAGGGAAGCCAACATTCCCCAGGCATCTTTAAAAGACATATACCAGCACCGGCCTTTAAGCAACCTGGTTCAATACTGGGAAACCAAACCGGTTGCAGAAACAAAAGCAAAGAAAATATTTAATGAAATACCCCGCAAAAGATACCTGCTTTGCTGGCTGGCACAAACATGCTCCCTTATGCTGTTTTACTGCCTGTTTGCTGTTCAGATTTTCTTTCCTTACCTGGGTTATTATATAGTAGTAGAGGAAACCAAAAACATACCTTATGCCATCACAACGGCTCTTTGTCTATTTTGTTTTATACCCCCTTTATTTTCGCTGCTCACTATTGCCGTTAAATGGCTGGTTATTGGTAAAATGAAGGAAGGCGACTATCCGCTCTGGGGCACTTATTACTTCAGGTGGTGGTTTGTAAAAACAATGCAACGTTTATTGCCATCGCAGTTTCTGAATGGAACTCCTCTTTACAATGGCTTTATGCGACGTATTGGTGTAAAAGTGGCCAAAGACGCACAGCTTGGCGCCATGACTATCGGAGCCGAAGACCTGGTAACTATAGGCAGTGATGTCAGCATCAGTTCGCAGGTGGTACTCAACAATGCTATTGTTGAAGATGGTATGCTCCGGTTGCGCAGCATTCATCTTGGCGACCATGCCTATATAGGAAGCAGCGCTGTAATTTCTGGCGGAGCAAGAATCGAGGACTGGGGAGAATTGCAGGATCTCAGTTTCCTGCAGGAAGGCAAAACTATAAAAAGCGGTGAAGTATGGATGGGAAGCCCTGCTGTGTTTAAAGAAAAGAAAGCCATCGAAGACCTGCCCCAACCCCTGTTCGTATCCAATGCGAAACGCAACCGGTATACTCTTATTTTTTCGCTTTCATTACTCATTTTCCCGTTCGTTGTTCTATTGCCGTTATTACCCACCATCATCATCATCAACAATCTTGATAACTCTACACCTGATTACGATTTCAGTTACCTGATTGTAACCCCATCGCTGGCACTGAGTTACATTATAGTGTTTACGCTTGTAACTGTTGTTTTGACCCGGTTGCTGCAGCGGGGAATTAAACCCGGCAAGTATCCAATTTACAGCTGGTTTTATGTGCGCAAATGGTTTGCCGATCAGCTGATGTCACTATCACTTATTGTATTGCATCCTATCTATGCCACAGTATATATATCCCTGCTTTTCCGCGCACTGGGTGCCAAAGTGGGCCGCAATACAGAGATTTCTACAGCCAGCAGTGTTACCCACCCCTTACTGGAAATTGGTAAAGGATCATTTATAGCAGATGCAGTAACCCTTGGAGAGTCGGACATAAGAGGACAACAACTGATACTCGATAAAACGATTATCGGCAATAACAGCTTTGTAGGCAATAGTGCGTTGATTCCACAGGGGTATAATCTGCCTGGTCGTATGCTTATCGGGGTATTGTCTACACCTCCAACAAAAGAACAAATGGCTGGAGAAACTGCCCGCGATTGGTTTGGCTCACCTGCTATTGCACTACCCAGGCGCCAGGCAAGCCGAACTTTCGCTACCGAGCTCACTGCCCGCCCACGGGCCTCGGTGGTTTTAGCGAGGAGTATAGTAGAGTTTATCCGTATTCTGATACCTGAAACAGTAATCCTGATCTGCAGTATTCTTTTTATTGCCTATACGCACGACCTGCTTGTAAGCAAGCCCTGGTGGATGATAATACTACTCATGCCATTTTACTATTTATTCTTTATGGGTTTCCCTACATTCCTGATAACGGTGATATTAAAATGGATAACTGTAGGAAAGTATATACCCGAACAAAAACCAATGTGGACCTCCAAAGTTTGGCGAAGCGAAGCCATTACCTCAACTTATGAGGCCCTGGCAGTTCCCTTCCTGCTCGACTTTATGAAAGGCACTCCATGGCTGCCTATTGTGCTTAGATTGCTGGGCATGAAAACAGGCAAAAGGGTATGGATGAATACAACAGACATCACGGAACATGACATGGTAAATATTGGCGACGACACTGCACTTAATGAAGACTGCGGACCGCAAACCCATTTATTTGAAGACAGGGTAATGAAGGTTGGGCCTGTTAAGGTTGGGAAAAAGTGCAGCATAGGCGCTAAAACCATTATACTTTACGATAGTGAGATAGGCGATAATGTAAACATAGAGGCTCTTTCACTCGTTATGAAGGGCGAGAACCTGCAATCAGACAGCAGTTGGGGAGGGAGCCCTATCAAGCCTGTGTAATGTTTGATTTTGAATAAATGGTGAACCGGATGTATTACCCGGGAAACCGAAGTGAGATAGTCCTGATGCTAAAGATGTGTGTGAAGTTTTATTTTACAGCGATAGTTATGAAAATAGTACTCAATCTGCTACCATTAAATCAAAATCTATTCTGCCTGAATCATCTGTAATTTGGATAGTACCTTTTTTATCCGCAATCTGATACTTATGGAATTCAAAGCCAAAATTGCACCTTACTTTTGCTGGTATAATTCAATTTGTTCATGAATAGTTTATATGTTTAATCTGAAATTAAATTTATAGCTAAATAATAGAATCAAGTAATTTTATACTCAAAATACATCATGAACCTATCTTTCCTTAACCTCACCCTCCGCGACCTGACCAAAGAAGATGGCCCGGAATTTTATTCCCTCATAGACCGCAACAGGTTGCGCCTGCGCAACTATTTTCCGGTAACTATTGCAACAATAAGCGGCCTGGACGCTTGCTTTAAGTACATAGATGAAAAAGTGGATCAGGCTTCTAATAGGGAACATTATGCTTTCGTATTAGAAGATGAAAACAAACAGCTACAGGGCCTGTTTTTTATAAAAAACATTGACTGGCGGATACCAAAAGGTGAGCTTGCCTATTTCATTGATAAAGGCCTGGAAGGTAACGGCATAATGACAAAAGCTTTGGGAGCAGTAGCTGATTATGGATTCACTAATTTAGGAATGAACAAGCTTTTTTTGATTACAGCCACCGACAACCTTCCCAGCCGTAAAATTGCAGAGAAAAACAATTTTAAACTGGAGGGTATTCTGAGGAGTAATTTCAAACTATCATCTGGCGAACTGGTGGATATGGCTTATTATGGTTTATTGAGTACAGATAAAATTACTGTGTGATATTTCTTCGGTTTATGGGTCTGCCGGATTAAGACTTTACCAGGTGCCTCCCGGCGTGGCATCTGTGTAGGGAGTGCTGGAGAACATACATATACTGGCGGGCCCCATGATAGGAGGCAGGGCGTAGCTCAGCCCTGCGAGCTGCAGAGCAAAAATTGATAGAGCTGTTTTTTTCATCTTTTTGGTTTTAAAAGTGAATTAATAATTTGATGTTGTTAAAAGTTTATAATCACGATGTAAAAATACCCTCAACTATACGCATTTCGTTTTGTGCTAATACCAAATTGGAAGTTTAGTACTTATACTAAATTTAACTGGCAGTCATTTCTTAATATTACAATCTTAATGACCTATTCATGCTCACTCACAAAACTTTTTTAAAATTTATAAGCCTTAAGGTTGTTAGCCTCTGTTTGATTTTGGTTTGTATGGCTAATAGATGCGCCGCGCAAATGGATACTGTATTGAAACCGGGTACGGATACTGTACTTATTTTGCATCTGATAGATTCGGGCCAAAAATCAATCAATCCGGCAACAGATATAAAAATATACGACAAGCCTCTGCAACTAAGTATTAACGGCAATTACACCTTTGGCATCCTCCGATCTCTTAATTCCATTGCCAGAATCTACATTACGAAAAATGATTTTGACAGCGTAATATTCACCTACAACAAAGCGCTGTCTTATTGCAAGATGCCGAGGCAGAGGGCCCGGTTC
>Ga0214164_1000931_pt1 | contig 17815 bp, 10 predicted proteins | sample TroBogepilimnion_13_FD_153003 | JGI IMG/M metagenome (GOLD analysis project Ga0214164, IMG submission 153003) | Freshwater microbial communities from Trout Bog Lake, WI - Practice 03JUN2009 epilimnion v4 | ecosystem: Environmental > Aquatic > Freshwater > Lake > Epilimnion/Euphotic zone ...
GGGCTATTGGCATTTCTACTTCTTTACCGGCAGTCATAATCAAGTCGGCAAACTCATCAATTACGAGTATTATAAAAGGCAGGTATTTATGCTCGGCAGGGTTTTTTATTCTGCGGTTAATTATTTTTTCATTGTACTCTTTGATGTTTCTTGCACCTGCTTCTTTAAGCAATTCATAGCGGTTGTCCATTTCATCGCACAGCGCTTTTAGGGTATACACCGCTTTTTTGGTGTCGGTAATAATAGGTTCATTTTCATTGGGCAGCTTGGCCAGAAAATGCTTCTCAATAGTGCGGTAGATGGATAATTCAACCTTTTTAGGGTCTATCATCACAAACTTCAGCTGCGATGGGTGTTTTTTATAAAGTAACGAAACAAGAATAGCATTTATCCCCACCGATTTTCCCTGCCCGGTAGCGCCCGCCATCAGCAGGTGGGGCATGGTGGCAAGGTCTACAATATAGTTTTCATTATCTATTTTTTTGCCCAGGGCTATAGGCAGACTCATTTTGTTGTTCACAAATTTCTCGCTCGAGAGCAATGCCCGCATAGATACTATCTGCTTGTTGGCATTAGGCACCTCAATACCTATAGTTCCTCTGCCGGGTATCGGGGCTATAATACGTATTCCCAGGGCTGCAAGGTTCAGCGCTATATCATCTTCCAGGTTCCTGATCTTAGAGATTCTTACCCCCTCGGCTGGTACTATTTCATAGAGGGTCACTGTGGGCCCTACTGTGGCCGAAATGGTCTTGATCTCAATGCCAAAGCTGCGCAGTGTATTGATGATCTGGTCTTTGTTGCGTTCCAGTTCTTCTTTGTTCAGCGATATTTCTTCCAGCGCTCTTTCTTCCAGCAGGTCAAGGGTAGGGAAACGGTAATTTCTCAGGCTCTCTTCCGGTGCATAGGGTTCATTATCTGCTATAGATATATGGTCACCGTGCATTATCACACGGTCTTCGTCTTTCTTTACTACAAATGTAAAATCCAGGTCGGCAGGTTCAGCGGGCTCTGACTGCAGATCTCCGGCATTTTCGGTTGCTGTTTCAATAGTTCTTTCTTCTGCAAATTTTTTGTAGTCTGCATAGAGTTCATCATCTACTTCATCCTCATCTGTGGGTTCCTGAGGAGTTCCTGGTATATCATCTATATGCTCCAGGTGTTTTTCTACAAGGGTCATTTCCCATTCCTTATTTGGTTGGGCGGCTGCAATGCTGCCACTATCAGCTGCATCATTATTTAAGTCTCCCGGTTGATCATTTTCATCAGCAACTTCAGCTGCCGGGTCTGGTTCGTTAAATACAGGCACTGGTTTCAGCGAATCGGCTACCTTCTTTGCATGTTGCCGCATCTTCATTATAAAAGGCCGGATATCAAGCGCGAAAATCACAAAAACAAAGAACAGAACCGTAGATAAAAGGATCAATCCGGTGCCCAGGTTACCGATCAGCCCCTTGAAATATTCAATGGTAATGTTGCCCAGGGCCCCGCCCAGCGGAAATGCCGGGAAAGAATTGTCGTGCAGCACATAGAAAACATAGGTAAGGCCCGGCGCTAAAAGGAGCAGCAGTATAGATACCCACCGCATATACCTGAGTACAGGCACCACACGCCTGCCATAAATCAGGCTCATGCCTATGGCACTGATGCCCATGCCTATAACCAGGGATGCGATTCCTGCACCTTTATAAACCAGCAAATGCGATATTACAGCCCCAAGCCTGCCACCCCAGTTGGTAACCAGGCTCTGGTCGTGCCGCAGAAAATTCCAGGCTCCTTCTTTTGATATCAGGTAGCTCTGGTCGGTGGTCCAGGTAAAACAATAACTGAGAATGGACAGGCACGTGTATATGCCGGTCAGTATAAAAAAAATACCCGCACCCAGCCGCACCTGCCTTTTACGTTCGGCTGATGCTAATGGCGATGCCGGACTGACCGGTGGTGGAGGTATTGGTGCTGGTTTCTTGTTTTTTACGGTATTGGCCATTTGGGCGGATAAAAGTACGACTATACAATATTAATACAGTGTGCTAAATTAATAGCTCAAAACAAAAATATTTTTGCGTATTATTGCTGAAACATTTAATAAAATCAGTATTTTTGATAGAATTCTTAAATTTTAGCAAACGTTTTTACTTTTTTTTCTGTCTTTCAAAGGTAAAGTTAATTTTATGGCTTTTTTATACACCTCCTCGCAAATAAAAAGTTATTTAAGGGCTATCTGCTCTTTGATACTTTTTTGCGGCCCTGTTTTCAGTTCTTCTGCACAGATCACGGTTACAGCTGATAAAACAGCTGCTATTTTGGCCTCAACACTTGTTGGAACTGGTGTAACTGTTTTTGGTGCAACCCTGAATTGCCCTGGAAATGCTAACGGCGTTTTTGTAACAGGTGGTATTGATCCCCTTGGAATACCAAGTGGTATTGTACTAACCAATGGCTGTGCTAAAGACACAACAATAGGTGGTTCCTTCTATTATGGTGTAAACGATGCTTCAAGTAATTTTGCTGACTGCCCCAATGGCACGCCTGGAGACCCCGATCTTACCGCTTTGGCAGGTTTGCCTACCAATGATGCTTGTGTGCTGGAGTTTAATTTTAAAGCTTCCGGAGATACAATAAAATTTAATTATGTTTTTGGTTCCGAGGAATACACTTCTTATACCTGCTCTTCGTTTAATGACGTATTTGGTTTTCTTATAAGTGGTGGTTTGTTTGGTACACCTACCAACCTTGCTCTGGTGCCGGGAACAACAATCCCCGTTTGTATCAACAGTGTTAATTGCGGTGCTACAGGGGGCTGGCCGCTTTCCACATGCACTGCCATAGGTGTGGGTTCCCCTTTTTGTGCCTATTATGTAAATAACCTGAGTGGCCCTGCTGCACCTTATGTAACTTATGACGGATTGACTACTCGCCTTACTGCTATTGCCGCAGTTAATCCATGCGATACGTATCACCTGAAAATGGGTGTTGCAGATGCTTCTGATGATGCTTATGACTCCGGCGTTTTTATTGAAGGTGGCAGTTTGTCATCAGTACCACCACCATCCATCAGCGCAGCAGGTATACCTTACCGCGTGCGTGGCTGTGCTCCCGGCCAGTTTGTTTTTACCATTCCGGCACCATTGGATACCAATCTTACCATCCATTACGCCATAACCGGTACAGCCGTTAATGGATATGATTATTCTTTAATTGCCGATAGTGTCATCCTGCCGGCATTTTCTACTACTACCACATTGAACATTGCCCCTTTACTTGTGCCTGCTGTAGGGCCTAAGGTGGTAACAATTGATGTATTGGGTAAGAACCCCTGCACCGGTGCAGATACCGTAGTTGCTGTGGCCAGCATTACTATTCTCGATTCATTCAGTTTCCGTATTATTACTCCTGATACAGCTATCTGCCTCGGACAGGATGTAAATATCATTGCCCAGGGCGATACTATTTTCGGCGGCGTTATGAGTTATAACTGGACTCCATCTGCCACACTAAGTTCTAATACATCGCTCACCCCTACAGCTACCCCTGTTGTTACTACTACCTATACACTCAGCGACATTACACCACCCGCTTATGGTTGCCCTACCGAATTCCGCAATATTACAATCACAGTTTATGACCGCCCGGGTTTAACGGTAGATTCTCCGGAAGTAAAGACCTGTGTTGGCGTTCCCGTGCAATTGCATGTTTATGCTGTTCCCGGTTCGGTACCCAATACCTATTTATGGTCCCCGTCAACCGATTTGAGTAATCCGGCTATCTGGAACCCCATCGTAGACCCAAGTGTAGCCGGTGATGTAATTTATACTGTTACCGTTTATCCAACTGCTATTCCGGTTGGTTGTGCCAGTACCGCTACCATAGATGTCCATGCGATTGCTCCATATGTCCTCAATACAAATGATACAGCTATCTGTATTAATACATCATTGCAGATAAGCGTAACAGGCAGCGCCGAGTTCTCTTGGTTATGGACGCCTTCCACCTTCCTGAACAGTTCCACAATAATGCAGCCAATTGTATCGCCTACCGTAACCGTGCCGCTAACTACGGGTATTACCTATGTGGTAACTGCAAACTATGCTCATTGTCCCGCACAGATCGATAGTTTCCATCTGGAGGTTGATTATCCGGTGCCAACACGCATTATAACAGATACGCTTTGCCTGGGCCAGATCAAGGATGTAGATTTTACGGTTCCGGGGTCTGCTTATTTCCACTACCAATGGACACCCGCTACATTCCTCAGCAATGATACCATCCCAAATCCGGTTATTACTCCTACAGTTTCCGGTAGCTATAACTGGACCCTGATTATTCAGCCACATGCTATTGGTTGTGCCGATACCGGAATTGTAAATATGATTGTAACACCAAATTCATTTACTATTACGCCTACCGATACTTCCGTTTGCAGGGGTAATTCAGTCCAGGTTTTAGGAACGTCTTATTATTTATTTGCTTATCAATGGCTGCCAACAGCAGGCATCCCGATTTCTGATATTGTTAATCCAATGATCACTCCCGATACTTCAGCTACTTACGTGGTTACAGCTACTTTTTACAAATGCCCTGTAATGAGAGATACATTGGTGCTGGATGTACAGCCCAATCCGGTTGCATATATTTCCGGCGATAAATTCGGCGATAATTCAGTTTGTCAGTTCGATACTTTGCATCTTCATGCTATAGTTAATCCAGCTTGGTATACTCATTACTCATTCCTCTGGACACCAGCATCTCATCTCGACAGTACCAATACTCAAACTGTTGTATTTCATGGTACAACAGATACGGTGGTTACGGTAATTGTAAGTACCCCTAAGGGTTGTTCATTTGTTGATTCAGCAAAAATTACCGTATATCCGGGTCATTTTGCTGTTATCAGCCCTGACAAAAAGGATTTTTGCCCGCACGATAATTTTATGCCGTTACTTACAGGTGCTGCCAGTTACCATTGGTACCCGTCTATGTACCTGAGCGACTTTTTAAGCAGTCAGCCGGTAATTACGCCGATCACCTCACAAACCTATTCTATCGTTGCCACCAGTATTTACGGTTGTAAGGATACACTCAATTTCTCAGCTGTTGTTTACCCCGGTGGTCTTATAAATATAGGCCCTGATTCAGTTACCTTGTATCCCGGCCAAACATTCCAGTTGAACCCGTTAACCAACTGTTCCAATTTTGAATGGTTCCCTCCATCTGGCCTCAGCAACTGGCAGATAGTTAATCCTGTTGCTTCGCCACAGATTAGTACAAAATATATATTGACGGGTCAGACTGCAAATGGCTGTAAAGCAGTGGATTCTATTGATGTTATTGTTGATCCGCAGTCATTATTAGCGCTTCCCAATGCATTTACACCAGGCTCCGGACCAAATAACGAATTTAAAATTTTAAAGCTTGGCATTGCTAGTTTGAATTATTTCCGTATTTTCAACCGTTGGGGGAATCTTGTTTTTGAAACAACCGATATCGACAAGGGCTGGGATGGCACGTTCAACGGGACTCCGCAAGCAATGGGGGTATTTGTTTATGAAGTAGAAGCTGTTACAAGTACAGGAATATTATTTCAAAAGCATGGAAACACGACATTAATAAGGTAAATTTGCCACGATAATTTTAAAAAAATGATCACAAGAATGAAAAATGCGCGTTTAAGCATTGCTGCAGCCCTGGTGCTATCGGCCCCTGTTGTTTTCGCACAGGATATCCATTTTACCCAATTCGATATGCAGCCTCTGGTAGTCAATCCCGCCTTTACCGGTATGTTTGACGGACAGGTGCGTGCCAATGCAATTTACAGGAACCAATGGGGGAGCGTTACAGTGCCTTACGTAACTTATGGTGCTTCTGTTGACCTTCCCTTGATTATTGAGCGCAACGGCGATTATCTTGCTGCCGGTTTGCAATTATATAATGACCAGGCAGGTGATGGTAACCTCCAGAATTTCACAGGTATGGCATCTCTGGCTTATCATAAATATTTTGGTGGCGGCGGGTACGGCGCTCCCGGTGGAAGTGATCTGGCCGTAGGATTGCAGGGCGGTTATGCCCAGAAAAGCATTGACCTTTCCAGGTTATATTTCGGCGATGAGTGGCTGAACGGTAATTTTGTGCAGGGCCAGTCTCAGGAGTATCATCTTGGTTTGGGCAATTCTATCAATTATTATCTGGTCAATGCAGGGGTTAGTTTCTCTCATGGCGGTAATAAAGTTTCTTATACTATCGGCCTTGCTGCAAATAATCTTAACCAGCCTAATGACGCCATTGAAAAACAACAAAGCAGCAACAACACGCTGGCAATGCGCTATACAGGTGAATTGGGGATTAACTGGATAGCTGGTGACAGGTTCAGCATCCGCCCTGCTGTGTTGTTCCAGAGCCAGGCTACAGCCAACGAAATTATTGTAGGCAGTGAATTCCATTACGAAATAAGTGGTAATCCGGGTTACGAAAACTTTTCACCTGCCGTTTATATCGGAGGGTGGTACCGTACAGGCGATGCAGTTATGATGACTGCCGGTGTTGAGTTTAAAGGTTTCCGTGTTGGTTTAGGCTATGATTATAACATTTCTACCCTTAATACCGCCAGCAATGGTAACGGTGGCTATGAACTGGCGCTCAGGTATATCATCCCAAATCCTATCAAATTTGCCAACAAAAGAACAATTCCATGCTCACGGTTCTAGTAAATTATTAAATAATATAGGTGAAGGGCTAAAGTTTTTTTTGAAAGCCCTTCTTTTTTTTAAAAGCAATTTATACTTTTATATCCATTAACAACGCTCACGCACATGAGAAAAATTTGGCTGTTCCTTTTTTTAGCAACGATAATCGTAACTGTACAATATGATTCAATTGCCCAAACTAACAATAACAGGAAATACAGAAACAAGGCTAACGACCCTGTAGGCAAGCTTTCTGATGCTAGAAAACTCCGCTGGGCCGATGATCTGGTGCGTCAGGGAAGCTACTTTAACGCCATAGATTATTACCAGCAGTTAAAGCAGAATGATGAGCGCAATCCTTATCTTACTTATCAGCTGGCTTATTGCTACAGGGCTACCCGCGATTATGTTCCTTCGGCGCATTACTACCAGGAAGCTTATGCACTCGCCTCTAAAGTCTACAAACTGGCTCCTTTCTGGGAAGGCCTCATGCTGAAGCAACAAGGCGAGTACCAGGCTGCTATTATTGCTTTCCAGCAGTTTCTGGATGACAATAAGAAAACCACTGCTTCAGGCGGAGGGCCGGACGACAGAACAGAACCGATAATTAAAAATGATCCTGAAAGGACGGTTACTGCCAAGGCAATGAAAGAAATGAAGAAAAGGGCTAAGACCGAAATAGAGGGTTGCAATATGGCGATCAAATCTATTAAAGATCCTATTGCCTGTACCATTATTAATTGCGGCCCTAATGTAAACACAACTTTTACTGAGCTTTCTCCATTGCCGCTCGGCGATACAGCTCTGGTTTTCTCTACAATGGGAAGAAATGCCGTAATCGAATCAAATGGCTATGATAAGCTCAATTATAAGGAGCATTTCCTCGTTGCTCAGAAACAAAAAGGTTATGTAGATTCTTTCCAGTGGCCTTTGCCTTTTTATGATGGCGCATTCAACGATGCTTCGGCCCACACAGGCGAAGGATGTATTAGCCCCGGTGGCGATCGTTTCTACTTTACAAAGTGCACTGAGGGTGATTCATTGATTATTACCTGCAGCATTTTTGTTTCCACATTTGCAGCACAGCATTGGGGTCCGGCAGTACTTGTTTCTGGTAACGTTAACGAACCGGGTTCTTCCAACCAGATGCCTTGGGTTGCTAAAGTGGGTAAGAAAGAAGTTCTTTACTTCTCTTCCAACCGTAAGCTTCAGAGCAGGGGTGGATATGATATCTGGTATTCTATCATTGACCCGAGAAATGGTACCTACCGCCGTCCTCAGAACTGTGGTAAGAAAGTAAATACAACCCAGGATGAAATCACTCCTTATTATGACTCCAGGGTACAAAAATTATATTTTGCATCAAATGGATTGGTATCAATGGGTGGATTGGATATCTATTCTGCCGATGGTGGCCCTTCACGCTATACAAATATCCAGAACATGGGTTATCCGATCAATACTTCTGCCGATGAGTTGTATTTTGTGAAAGATCCTATTGGCAAACCGGATGCTTATGTGGTTTCTAACCGTATCGGATCTTTTGCTTCTAAAAACCCAACCTGCTGTAATGATATCTGGCGCATACAGTATGAGCCAAAACTGGCTATCATAGGTAAAGTACTGAATAAGAAGAACAATGAACTGATGACCCAGTCTGCTGTTAAAATGATTGACCAGAAGGGCGAAATGAATACATACAACTCTGAAGATGGCAACTTTACCTTCAATATGTCAAGAGGCCATTCTTATGTGCTTACTGCCGATAAAGCTGGTTATACCTCTTCCCGCGCATCTGTAAGCACAATGGAAATTAAACGCTCTGATCCGGACGATACAGTATATGTAACTATTTACCTTGATAGTATCCGCAAAAGCTTTAGCGTAAGCAATATCTATTACGATTATGATAAAGCTAGCCTCCGCCCTGAGTCGGTTGCTTCTCTTGATTCAGTATTGCATTTCCTTCAGGATAATCCTTCAATAACTGTAGAAATCTATTCTTATACTGACTCTAAAGGTACAGATGAGTATAATCTGGCTCTTTCTCAGCGCCGTGCACAATCTGTACTTGACTACCTGGAAAAAGGCGGAGTTGACAGGAACAGGCTTACAGCCAAGGGCTTTGGAAAGAAAAATGCTGCTGAGCCTAATGATCGTGATGGTAAAGATTTTCCGGAAGGCCGCCAGATGAACCGTCGTACCGAATTCCGCATAATTTCAGATATTCCTACGCGCCGCGTTATTTATAACAGCGCCAACAAGGGTACCATGGATCAGCAGGAAAAGAACCTTCATGTAGAGCCGGAAAGTGATGACGAACCTTCTACACCGAATAAAAAAGCCAATAACAAAGATGAGGATGACAATTAATCATCTCAGATAAAAAATGTAAAATGTAAAGGTTGTACCCAGGTACAACCTTTACATTTTACAGGAATTGATTAATTCGGATTTTCATATCTGCTGTTTAAAAGTTTCATTTGCAATAATTTTATTTTTCTGATGCAATATATAAAGATTACATTTTCCAATACCACGCAGGATATTAAAGACTACCTGATTGCTCTTTTATCTGGTGAAGGATACGAAGGTTTTGAAGAAGCAGAAGACCAGTTGTTTTCTTTCATTTCACTTCCTGATTTTAATAAAGCAATTCTTGACGATATTGCCAATGAAAACGGTTTGCATTATGAAATAGATGTTATCCCAGAGCAAAACTGGAACCAGTTATGGGAATCTGAGTTTCAGCCGGTAATTGTTGATGATTTCTGCACTATCCGTGCCGATTTTCACAATATTGAAGTAAAAACACCTTTCGATATTGTCATCACTCCCAAAATGTCTTTTGGCACCGGGCATCACGCTACCACTATGCTGATGATGCAGATGATGCGGCAAATGCAGTTTAAAGGCGCCTCAGTGCTTGATTTCGGTGCAGGAACTGGCATACTGGCCATTCTGGCAGAAATGCTTGGTGCAGGCCATATCACCGCTATAGATATTGATCCCTGGCCGGTTGAAAATGCAAAAGAAAATATTGCCCGGAATCATTGCAGTAACATTGAGGTATTTCAGGGTTCGCTTGAAGATATACCTGTGGTAAAGGAAGACATTATTCTGGCCAACATCAACCGGCACATTCTGCTCAAATATATGCCCGACCTGTTTACGCGCCTGAAACCCGGTGGTAAACTATTGCTGAGCGGCTTATTAACCGATGACAAGGCTATTATTAAGACCTCAGCTATCGAAAATGGTTTTAGTTTTCTTCAAATAAAAGAGATGAACAACTGGATTGCCCTCTTATTCGAAGCCTGATTTATTAAATCATACCTGTATCATTCATCTGCAGCAAATTCAATTACAAACGAGATGTACTTGATGGTTTTGTAAATAATCCCTAGTTTTGTATCTTATGTTTTATTTATGATAAATTACATCAAAAGGTTCCGTTTTCCATTAATTGTGCTCTGTTTTATTTCAAACCTTGTTTGTTATGGGCAGGGTTCATGGGTGCCTGTAGGTAATCTTTGCCCCGGCTATGCCAATGGCGTTTCTCTGCTGATGACCGATGGTTCTGTAATGGTTAAGGTATGCACAGGTGGAGTTGATACAGTTGAAAAAATGTGGGCGAAACTGACTCCTGATGCTCATGGTAGTTATGCCAACGGCACCTGGACCATGATGAATAATATGAACAAAACCCGGTTGTTCTGTTCTTCACAGATGCTCAAAGACGGCAGGCTATACGTAGCAGGTGGCGAATACGGCACCGGTGGCCGTAACGGGGAAATCTATAACCCGCTTACTGATACCTGGTCAATGGCATGGCCTTTGCCCGCCTTCCCGTTAACCATGCCTCAGTTATATATACTGGACGGCAACTCAATGCTGCTGCCCGATGGTCGTGTACTGCAGAATTGCGTTTTACCCACCTCTTCCGATAATGTTATTTACAACCCTGTTACGGATAGTTACTCGGTGGCGCCATCGTGTTTGGGTGGTGCTGATGAGTCGGCATGGGTAAAATTGCAGGACAACAGTATATTGTTTATTGATATTTATTCCCAGCATTCCGAACGCTATATTCCATCGCTGAATACATGGCTGCAGGATGATTCGCTGCCTGTGCTGCTCTATGATGTTTTTGGATACGAAATGGGAGCCGGATTCGTGTTGCCTGACGGAAGGGCCTTCTTTCTCGGTTCCACGCCTTATACTGCTTATTACACTCCATCTGGCGATACATCACACGGCACATGGGCTGCCGGGCCTCCTATACCCGACAGCCTGGGAGCAGTAGACGCTGCGGCTGCAATGATGCCAAATGGCAAAATACTTTGCGCTTTCTCTAAGCAGGCCATTCACGATACAGAATTCCTCACTCCAGCCTGGTTCTATGAGTTCAACTACCTCACAAATACCTTTACAGAGGTAAGTGCATGTGCCGGTGGCGACAGCATTAATCATCGCTGCTCCGAAACCGGTATGCTTGACCTGCCTGACGGTAACATTCTGCTCAGTATTCAAAACAGCAATCAGTATTATATTTATGTTCCGGGTGGCACACCTGTGGCTTCCGGCGTGCCTGTTGTCAGCAAAATTACTATGCTGAATTGCGATACCTTTATGGCTACCGGTACTCTTTTTAACGGTATTTCTCAAGGTGCGGCTTATGGAGATGACTGGCAAATGCCGACCAACTACCCCATCATCCGGCTCGAAAACTATGATAGTGTGCTTGGTAACCTGGTACATTATACCCGCACCTTCAACTGGAACAGCACAGGCATTATGACTGGTAGTATGCCCGATACAACCTATTTTACATTACCTGCTGGCCTGCCTTATAATACGTACAACCTGGTTCTTGTTGCCAACGGCATCCCATCTGCTCCTGTTCCCTTTACACCTTGCAATCCGGCCGGTGTACCAATGGCAAACCTCAATGGCGATCAGCTATTTAAAGTTTTCCCAAATCCTGCTACTTCATCGGCTACTGTAGTTTTTTCAGCTCCCAATGGCAATACCTTCGATCTGAAACTGATAAATGTGCTGGGACAAGAGATTTTTAAAATTCAAGGCAATACTACTCCCGGACTCACACAACAGGTATTAGACCTTAAAGGAGTTGCTAAAGGGGTATATAGTATTGTATTACAGCAGGATAATAGCATTATTACAGCTAAACTTGTTGTAGAATAGATGTGCGGCATTTGCCACCCGGGTTAGTTTATTTAAAATCAGAGTCATTACTGCAGGTGGATATCAACCACAAAATTCACTGCCCCGATTTAAAATATTTGAAAGCTAAACTATGCATATGAACATCAGGCCTGTTTGTTTTGGATTTTGCCTCGCAATCGCTGGAACATTTATTTTCAATGCAGCAAATGCACAGCAACATCATTCTTGCCTCAAGGCGCTCTCTGACGTCAGGGCGGCACAGGGCTATTTGCTGCAAATTATAGATGGCAAAGCAATGACCCATAACGAAAAAGAAGCGCTAAGACTGATTAATGTGATAATCAGAGATATTCAGCAGGCAGCAATAGATAACGGAAAGGAACCTGGTGAACAGCTGAAGACCGCGAAGCGCTGGGATGATGCCGCACGAATCAAACAATGTATCGAATATTTGAGAAAGGCTAAAGACGAACTGAGCCTGGAAAAAGACAGCCAGTTTGCCGGCGGCCTTCGAGATCGCTCCATCAGGAATTGTGATGAAGCAATAAAATTTGTCGAACGCGCAAATCATTAAACCTGGGTAAACTAAAAGGAGCCTTTGCATTGATTGCAAAGGCTCCTTTATTTATTTATTGCTGAGAATAAAAATTACCACCTCATCTGCTGGTCATTCCAAAACCAGGAATAGAAAATCTTCCACATTGTCACATTTTCATATTTCCTCATTATCACATTGTCACATTATCAAATTGTCACATTATCAAATTGTCACATTATCAAATTGTCACATTAACTACCCCTGCAGCGCAGCAGCCCCGCTCACTATCTCCGTAAGTTCGGTAGTAATGGCCGCCTGCCTTGCGCGGTTGTAGCTAATCTTCAGGCTTTTCAGCAGGTCGTTGGCATTCTCGCTGGCCTTGTCCATAGCAGTCATGCGCGCGCCATGCTCCGATGCATTGGCATCCAGCACTGCTTTAAAAACCTGTGTATTCAGTATTTTAGGCATCATTTCTTTCAGCAGGTCGGCCATAGCAGGCTCAAAAATAAAGTCAGTATTCTTTACGCCCTTCACCTTTTCCACCTTGGGTATCGGCAGGTAAGGCTCAGCCACAAAATTCTGCGTAGCCGCGTTCTTAAACTGGCTGTACACAAGCTCCACGCGGTCGTATTTTTTCTCCAGGAAAGCCTGCTGTGCATATACCGCAGCCCGGCGCACATTATCAAAAGCCAGGTTCGAGAAGATATCCCAGAAGCTGTCAACCACCTTGAAATTATTGCGCAGGAAATACTCATAGCCCTTCTTGCCTATGGGCAATATGGTCACATTACCCTTAGCCTGTTGTGCCGCATACTTGGTTCTTATTACCTCACGCGTCAGCTTAATGACATAGCTGTTATAGCCGCCGCATAGGCCCCTGTCGCTCGTGATGGGTATCAGCAGTATCCGCTCAGCCGGGCGCTCATCAGCCAGCGCCATACCGCCCTCGCCGCTCGATCCGCTCACTATGTTGCTCAGCATATCCTGCAGCCTGCGCGTATAAGGCCGCATCTGAATGATGGCATCCTGGGCCCTGCGCAGCTTGGCAGCGCTCACCATTTTCATAGCCTTGGTGATCTGCTGGGTAGACGTTACCGATTTGATCCGGTTCCTGACCTCTTTAAGTTGTCCCGACATATTTATTTATAATAACTGATAAAATCGCGGCAAAAGTACGATAATTAGCCGTAAGTAAAAAAAGAAACGGAGATAATTTCAGAAGGAAACTCTAAGGTTTTTGGGTCCGGGCTTTAGTACTGCTATTTCGCTGCAGTGGCGTTGGCACCGTTCAGGTGAGGATTTCTGTTGAGCCTGCCCTACGCGATAGCCGAAGGGGCTATTCCTTCACCACCCTGAAATTCTGTACCTCCCCATTAGCCCCTATGATTTTCACTAAGTAAACTCCGGGAGTAAGCTGTATGATACTTACAGCTTCTTTGTTTGAAATAAGCTTTGTCTCAAGCAACTCTGATCCTAGTAAGTTGTAAATTATTAAATCGCTATTAGCGCCATTTTCTATATTCAGTTCATCAGTCGCAGGGTTCGGATAAATTTTCACATTTTCACATTTCCCCATTTTCACATTCCCCACCCCCATAGCCGTATTATAAACCATCCGTATCCGGTTGTTATCAATGTCAGCTATGTAAATTACACCATTCTTATCCACAACCACATCACTGCATTTTAATTCTGCAGCAGTAGCAGGCCCACCATCACCAGAGTATCCCCTCGTTCCGGTACCAGCTACAGTACTTATTATACCAGTGGCACCATCTATTTTCCTTATCACTCCATCGCCATATTCTGCTATGAAAATATTTTCTTTGTCATCCACAAAAATACCACCTGGTTGATTGAGTTGTGCATGAATTGCAAGTCCTCCATCACCGGTATATCCTGCAGTACCAATACCTGCTATAGTAGTAATAATGCCTGTAGTTGCATCAACTTTTCTAATTGCATGATTCCATTGATCGCAAATAAAAATATTATCAGCATTGTCAGCAAAAACCTGTATCGGTCCTGAAAATATTGCTGCAGTAGCTTGACCACCATCACCGGTATAATCTACACTTCCACCCATATATCCATGTGTGCCAATACCTGCAAATGTTGATATTATTCCTGTTAAAGCATTAATCTTTCTTATCTTGTTGTTTCCATAGTCTGATATATATAAATTAAAAAATTTATCAACGCATAAACCGGAAGGATTACTTATTTGAGCGTTTGTTGCAGGCCCGCCGTCACCTAAATCACCAACAACTCCAATACCTGAGGGTCCACTACCAGCAATTGTCGATATAACATTTGTCAAAATATTAATAAATCTAATTCTGTTATTCCCAGCATCAACAATATATTTATTATCAATTGTATCAGTAATGATACCTTGTGGTACATATAATTGTGAACTAGAAGCTGGGCCTCCATCACCAGAAAATTCAGCTGTATCATTGCCACAAACAGTAGAAATTATACCACTAATAAGATCCACTTTACGAATTCTATTATTAAACGCATCCGCTATATATAGGTTTTCAAATCGATCTAAAAACAATCTATCAGGTACATTAAGTTTGGCATTTGTAGCTTCTCCATCATCTCCGCTATATCCAGCAGTTCCTAATCCTGCTATTGTAATAATAATATTTTCCTGTGCCTGCATATTATAGCAGGCACAGGAGATAATTATTATCAAAACTAATTGTTTCATTCTACTACAAATTTAAACCTAAATTCATTTCCTTTACTGTCTCGCAATTGCATTAAATAAATGCATGGCGCTCACCACCTGTTGCAGTGTGGTGCCCGTTTGGTTAAGACCGGGTGTCATTGTTCTTGGCAAGGTGGGATACTGGGCTTTTGCAAAGTAGCCGGTGAGAGCCAGTATAAGGCAGAGAGAGTACTTGTTCATGTTTGAGTTTTTAATTGTAAGAAACATTTGTTTGTTATAATAAAAAGAGCTATTCTTTAATCAATTTGGTAAACAGTCTTAGTCCTTTATCATTTTGCCAGTACACTATATAAAATCCGCTTGCCCAGTTTGATGTACTTATATCAGTATATTTTTCGTAAGCAATAATTTTTTCTTCAAATACGATTTGTCCCATTATATTTGTAATACCTAGAAAGTCCGATTCATTAATAGATGTAGGGAACCATATCCTTACTTTATCATTTGCAGGATTTGGGTATACCTGCAGGGTGCCATTATTTTTAGAGAATTGTTGAACGCCAGCTGGCCAATAATCTAAATAACTGATAAATGCTTCTTCACCTGTTGATCTCCACCCTCTATTAGTTCCTTCAGTAAATGAATCTGAATAGCTGCTACCAGTAGCAATAAAGCCCCGTTTAAAAGGGAAAATTGAAGCACTATAATCATAATTTACACCACCAAATATTTTATCTGTCATATCATAGCCGGCATTATCAATCAAGAATACCCAGTTATCAGTCTCGCCTATAATACCTTGAGTTCCTGCCATTATTACATAACCACTATCAGGATTAAGAGTTATGTTGATCCCTCCGCATCCATGTGTTCCTCCTAAAGATTTTTCCCAAATTAAGTTACCATTCATATCCACTTTAATAGTCCACATGCTGTTACCGCCAGGGTTACCCGTAACCATATAATCATTTGATGAAGATGCTCCTGTTATTACAATGGTACTGTCTCTTGGGTCCAATACTGCGCTCTTCATCTCATCATATCTTGATCCACCAAAACTTTTATCCCAAACAACATTCCCTATTGTATCTAACTTAAGCAGATAATAATCAGTAATGGTATTTGCTCCTGAATGCCATCCTGTATCAGTACAATTAAAGTCAATCGAACTGGTTGAGCTTGCTAAATAATAACAATTGTTGGCTGTTAATATGCTCCCATAAAAATTTGGAGCTTCATCATTTGAACCACCAAGGTCTTTTGTCCATTTTTTATTACCGGTGCTATCAGTTTTCACTACAAACCAATCGTACTCAAATTCAGATCCGCCTAGATGAAAAGGCACATCCTGGCCAGCGCCATTACTGGCTCCTAATAAAATAAATCCATTGTCTTTAGTAGTTGAAATTGAAAGAGGTTCCTCATCACCTCCATTGCTTCCATAACAATTACCCCATAAAAAATTTCCAATACTATCAATCCTTATTAGCCATATATCACCACCTCCATGATAGCCTGTTATATCTCCGTTAGGAATACCAATATCTCCGGTATAGGCAATAACTCCATACCCTCCATCCGGTGTCTCGCAAATGCCAACACCTTTTGAGCCACCATATAAATTAACCCATAGAATATTGGCATTACTATCCACTTTACACACTAATACACCAGCATAAGTTGATGGGGGTATATCTCCGTTTAATGTATCAGAGGCAACATTAGCACTGCCTGTAAATATAATTCCACCATCACGTGCTGGTATTGCACAATTAAGTATTACACAGCAGCCAGTGCTTTGGCCTATAAACCGGGTCCATTCCACTGGCAAAGCCTGGCAAAATGCAGCTTGTGTATATGTGAAAACAATAAAGAGTAAAGTAAAAAGCGTTTTCATTTTTTTGAGATTTCCTAACTAAAGTTACAGAGTATAAAACTATTTAAAACACAAATGAAAAAATAATTTATAAAAATAGCACAAATTTGAATTATTTTTTTTCAATAATAATGCTTCATTTTGATTGTGGCAAAAACCTACTACAAAAATGAAAAGGGCATAAAAGCTTTTGGGGCTAAACTCCGCGAAATCCGGATTCAAAAAGGGGTAACCCAGCAGGCTCTTGCCTATGCCTCCGTTCTCCACTTTAGTCTGGGCCAAGTCTCCCCCCTGTAGTATATGCTACCACTATTGCCGAGTTTCCCACCTGTCGCAGCCCAAGTCTCCACGAAGCAATGCCTTTTGTGGGTGGGGTGGGACTCCGCGCCACACGATACAGAAGCTGATGTTATTCCCAATCAATAAAATAAACATACACTCAATGGTCTTTTTCAAAATAAATGTGCTAAATAATTAGGAATTTCCAATTATTTATTTTAACTTTGTCCCAAATTTAACCAAAAATATCAACTTATTTATCTATGAAATAATCTTTATTTCATCCTGAGTTAATCGTAGGGCTTTGTGCCTGCTCCGGATTCAGACACACAGACATTCTCGTTGATTTAGGCTATTGAAGTTATAACAACCAAATTCCCAATACCTCAAATAGGAGATATGATGAGATAATCGTAAATTATTTTATATCAGCCACCAGCAAGGGTTTCAGTGTTTGCCATTATCCCATCGAGTTTTTTTGAGACAATGGGATAACCAAACAAAATCCTCACCAAATATTCAAAACAATATTGCTTTTTACATTATGAAATTTCAATATTTTTGCGATAACA
>Ga0214164_1000932_pt1 | contig 17813 bp, 14 predicted proteins | sample TroBogepilimnion_13_FD_153003 | JGI IMG/M metagenome (GOLD analysis project Ga0214164, IMG submission 153003) | Freshwater microbial communities from Trout Bog Lake, WI - Practice 03JUN2009 epilimnion v4 | ecosystem: Environmental > Aquatic > Freshwater > Lake > Epilimnion/Euphotic zone ...
TAAGCACTTGGCATGGCCACTGGCAAATCGGTACGGCACCCTTTCATCAATTTGGCTCCCATAGCTATTTGGAGTACGTCGAGCGGATCAGTAGTCCTTTGCAAAAAGAGATCGAGAGATTGGGTTTTGATATTGTCACGCTAGCAATGCCGGTGTGGCCAAAGGGTAAGGCATAGTGGCCACTAAACTGACTGCCAACAAAGAGGTCGCACGAAATATCAAGGAAACGCAAGAGCGGTTGGCCAGTCAGTTGCGCGCGCAGCCAACGCCCCCACGTTTACTAAAAATCATTTTGCAAATCACCCGCCCTCACCAAGACGCCAGTCAAATGCTGGACGCATCTGTAGAGCAGATTGGCGCAATGATTTGCTCCAAGATTCGCGAATGTATTTCAAAGGAATATCTAGCCAATGGTGAGTTGCTTGAGGTTGGCTGCGCTATCTTGGGTATTTCTAGGCTAGCTTTAAATGAGTCTTTACAAAAGGTATCACCAGATGCCTTGCTACGAGATCAACAGTTGCGCGGTGTGGACACGCTACGATTAGTCAATCCCACCGATTACATGCGGGGCGTACAAACGCTTTTTACTAGCATTTTTACTTTAGCCGATGGTTTTTTAAGTTGGAAAAAATGGCTATTTGATGTGATTGAAGCAGACCTTGCTGACTTATGCGTTGCGCAAAATCTAGAGTGGCCTGGCCTAGGAAGTATTGATATTGTTTTGCCAGAGCCCAATCCCTATCGATATTTTGACAGCAAAAAAGCAGGGCAAGATTTGCCGGCGGGAGCCAGAAAAGAAAAGCTGGAGCGGGAGGCCAGGCAGGCAATCGCCCTTCGCCTCATCATCGCGGCTTTCACCAATCAACGTTTTGGTAAGTTTGACTGGGAGGCATTGGATCCAATGGCGCAGTTTGGCGGCTATATATTTAGCGCGATCGTTTTTTCGGGGGTGCAAAATTTTGGGCAACTCAAGCAAATTGTAGAGCTCAGCTTGGCTAAGGAGGCTTTAGATGCGCCCTATGCAAGCCTACTCTTGCCCCGAAAGCTACGGCTCCCAATTGATGCTGCCTATGTTGCTCTTGAAAAGGCGCGCAAAGAAAACAAGAATAAGGCGCCTAGGCACTCGAAAGAGTACGGCCCAAATCTATTGCGCTGGATTGCTGATCCGCTGACGGCTGCCTTGCATGTCCGTTACCGAAAAAATTGGGCCTTTACTGACCGAGGGCCTCAGTTTGATAGTGAATGTTTAGCGGCATTTATGCGTGCTTTGAAGGATGCGCTGCACATTCAAAAAGGATTTAATGAAGTGGGGCTGGATCAAGAAACCCTGTTTAACGCAGTTGATCAAATCTCTACTCGCACGGCATTGATGTATGCCACGCAATCCTGGCAAGAGGATACCCTACCCACTTTTATTGCCCGTTACTTGGCTGGAAGAATCTCTACCCAAGACTTGCAAATAGAGAGCTTGCTGCAGCTGGGCATGTCAGATGCGAAAATGCCAACGGCCAAAATTTTCAAAGAAAATCTGGATGAGTCTTGGCTCGATAGCGAAGTCGATCCCAAAGATCGGGCCGATCAATTTGAAAGCCATGAACCCTCTCCAGTGGCGATGCAGTGGATCGAGCAAATCCTTGAGGCGACCTCTCATTTAAGTCATGAAAACAAGACAAGCCAAGCGCAGTGCATGGATAGCGTTGAGGAAATAGAAAAGCGCTATCAACTTTCTAAGCAAGGCCTCACTCGTAGTTTATTGAAGTGGGTTCGCCAATTAATTGCACAAGACTGGGCGGCCAATCGTCTCGCGCAAAAAATGCTTACGAGCCATCTCCAGTTATTGTTGCCACTAGTCATGGCCGATTGGGATTTGGATGAGGATTTAAATGCGCTTACCTCTGAAGATTGGAGTGAAGCATTTGTAGAGCTTGACGCCCAGATGATGACGCTCAAAGATAAGAAGAGCTTTGGGGCAGCTTGGGAAAGCTTGCGTAAAAGTCAGTTGGCCACAGAAGAAAAAGGCATTCGGTCTGAATCAGAGGTGGATGTTGGGTATGTAACCGAATTAGAGTTTCGATGGGCTCAGATTGATCTTTACACCGTGGCCTGTCAGGGCCGGCCGCTTGAATATAAGAACGCTTGCCTGTTAATTTTTACTTTAGGTTATCGCTTGGGCATGCGTAGATCGGAGGCGCTCAAGCTGGCTACCGGGCATGTCCATATAAAAACAGGCTGGCCCACTGAAATCTCTCTGCAGTGGTGGAAGCATCGCCGTTTAAAGTCAAACGCCTCAGTTCGTATGCTGCCAGTCGAAGCTCTGCTCGAACCTAGGGAGCTCAACTGGCTAGAGTTATGGACGCTCGCTCGTGAGCAAGGTCTCTTATGTGTTGATGAATTAATTAAGATTGAAGCCCCCGAACATAATGCAAGTCCTTTAGGTGGGCAAAGCAAGTTACCTGAATCTGAGCTTTATTCAACGGCAGAATTAGAATTTTTATTTCCCGTGCCAATGAGCCTTAAGGCGCAAGCAGAAAGTCTGATGGAAATATCTAGCAATACTGAGCGCGACAGAGTTATTGGCTATATTCATGAGTCGATGAGGCGGGTTACAAACAATCCCTACATCCGCTTTCATCACCTGCGGCACTCAGCAGCGATGAATACCTTAATGCTCCTATGCGCGCCTAGATTACCAAATTCTGAGCGATTTATTCTGGACCATCTCTATGGCAATAAGGATATTGGAGTACGGATTGCGAAGGATCATAAGGCTATGGGGTTGCCGGATGCCAGCAATCCTATGGCTCAGATTGTTAACCTAAAGCGTCGTATGGGACGTGCTCGTTATTTTTTACTGAATGATTCAAGAGCAAGCTCTTCAGAGTTATATGCGGTATCAACATTACTCGGACACTCATCTCCTGCAACCACGCTCTATAGCTACATCCATGTGATTGATATCTTGACGGGCGCTTTTTTGCATGAGCGTTTGTTGCGCTTTAATTCAGGTTTATTAAATGCGCTCTACCCTGGCTCTGGACGTAATTTAAATATCAGGCGAAATCGGTGCAAAACGCCGTTTGATGACCCCAAATCTGGGATAGATAAAATGCCGGTATTGCTCAATGAGGTGATGAGTCCTGGGCCAAAAATTCAAAATCTGGCCCAGGCAAATGTTAGCCTTACACATATCCTTAATCCCGCCAATGGGCGAGGTATTGAATGGGCTTGCGACAGTTTCGAGAGGCTTACTGGCGCAGATGAAAAGCAATTATCTAAAACGGCTGCGTTACTCGATATCCCGCAGGAGCAAGCGTGTCAGTGGGTTAGTAACGGTATCAACTTTACCAGTCTGGCAAATCTTTATGCAGCAGACAGAAAATATCTTTACGAAAATTTACCCATCCGATTGCCAAAAATTTTTATTGTGAAAACGCCACGTATGCGAGGTGCAATCAAGAAGGCCGATCAATGGCTTGCAAGGGCAACTGCATATTTTGAAAAGCATCCTGACGATGTTTTTATCTTGCTTGACTACGCTAAGGATCGAATTCGAGCTAGGGCAGACACAATTAAATTTACTCAGAAGGAATTAGGCGCTGGCCAACATAAAAGAAAGGGCATAGCTATTTTAAATCCAATTAATCAGATTTATATGAAATTTCTTGATACGTTGGAGATTAAGTATGCACCGGCCGGAAAAAATAGTCTGGAATTAAAGTGTGGCGGCAAGGCGGCAGATGATTTGCCGTTTGCTTTTAGGCAGATGATGCTCTTGTTAGGGGTGTTGTATTCCAGTGGTAATGGTTAGTTAATGCAATTCATGCCCGAACTCATTTTTCAGACAAACCTTTTGCCATGGTTTTTACAAGACCTCACTTTGTAAATATCAGCAGTTCTTAGTTGTGGTAATTGGCTGCTAAGTGATCTTAAGTGGTCGCTGCATCGATCTTATTAAATCTTGGTGGGCGTAAAATATAAACATGAAGAAAGTTGTAGTAATGCTCTTTATAAGCTTTCTGGTTGGCATGGTTAATGCGAGCACAATGCCTGTTGCATTTGGCGGGTTCTCCCATAACCTGCAAACTGCTATGCATGGCCATTGCGAGGGGGTAGTTTCTCCTGTATCTCATGATGAATCTCGGCCAGATGAAAAGTTCGGCGTCAGCCACTCTTGCTGCCCTACTCTTGCGGTCTTTAATAACGCTGTTTCTGTTGCTTTAACAGAAGAGCCTACCTTCTACTTGCTTAGTGAGATATCTAAGCTCATCTCTAACATTGCTGAATCCATTTACAAGCCCCCTAAAAGTTATCTTTAATCAACTTTGATTGCATGGCAATCCCATTGCCATTTTGATAATTTACGTTTGGAGATTTAGTAATGAATATGACTCACTATATGCAGCTCTTGTCAGATAACCAACCTTGGAATCTGCTCATCTTTATGGCTATACCAATAGTGCTTGCTGAAACCTTAGCAATTACTGAGCTGTATATCCTATTCACTCGCAAGTTTGATGGCTTTGTCTATCACCTCAATCGCTTTTCAGGTACGACCGTAGGGCTTTATTTCATCGGCATCATTGCTTACTTAATGACAACCGCAGTTGTTCCGATTACCAAAGGCGGTGAATGGAGAACTGCAATTGATGTGGTTGCTGTAGGCAGTTACCTTATTGGGGGCTTGCCTTTGATTTGGATTGCTCTTCAAGAGTTTAGTTTTGTGAATAAGTCTCTAGACCAAATGGGTAAGCTGAAGATGCATGCCATTTGTGTAGCCCTATTCTTGGTATTTGGACATATCGCCATGATTGCTGGAATGCTTGACCCATCCTTACTTGGCTATAAGGGTGCTGATGCTCATCAGATAAGTCGTAGTGCTATACATGAGCAATGTGATCCAGCAATGTACTCACAAACGATGCAAATGCATCAACAGATGATGGGAAGTAAGCTGCCTGAGCAAGTGAAGCAAATGCCCATGAATAGTGGAAATATGTCCACGGGGAATGCGGGACATATCCGCTAAGTAATCAAGCTTGACATTAACCGCCCTTGAAGTGACTCCAGAAACTTGGACACTTCGGGCGGTTTTTTATTGCCAAATGTCCGCCTTTGAGGCTAATGCAGCCCTTGCTGGTAATGAATGTAGATTAATTAAACCCGTTGAGCGGTTCTTTTTGCATCCTTATTGGTTTAGGTATAGCCACCCCAACATTCATCGTCACTATATTCAGGCTCAATCAAAGCATTGGTAATAGCCTGTGTCGCTACTTTATTTTTGATCACTTAAAGCTCGGTGGTTGTATTGTTGTTGCTGGGTCTTGCTACCTACCGTTCAGCATTTGAAATTGGTATGGTCAATAGAGATGGCAACTACTTCTTTTTCTTGCTTAGAATCGGATGGGCGGGCTTGAGCAGTAATCTGTTGATGAATTTTGTACTAGTGGCCAGTGTGCAATCAATTTAGCTCTCATTAATTTTGAACAAAATTAATGAGATGAGGAAGGTCGATATCAGTGCGATAAATGCTGCCATGATGCAAAAAATTCTAAATACAAGGTTAATGCTAATGGAGTCCAAAATAAACCAACTGCTGAGGAGCGCAAACAATAGACTCATGGTTAATTTCATAAGCTCAATCTAAATGAGAATTTGTTTTTTTCAAATCCCATTTATACGGGGCTGGTAGGAGTTAGCAGTGGGTAGCTAGGTGCTGCACCGCACGTTCGCATCCCTCATCGCTTAAACATAATGCTTTAAATTGAAAAAGCGATCCAATTGCGTTTGGAGTCTAACTGGAGGCAAAGTGCTGGCGTATTAAAAGAGGTGAGAAATTAAAGCCCCCATGTGCATGGGGTAGGATATTCATGTGAGTCCAGCTATGGTTGCATCTAATTAATTTTTTGATCGGAAAATATGAGAGAAATATTTTTTGGACATTGCCACGAAGGCGGGCGTTACAAGTCGGATTACATATTGTCCCAGGGCGTTAAAAATGCCATCAAAGAGTTTGAAATGCTAACAAGCGATTTGATGAGATGGGTGGCCGAGGCTCTGAAAGAGGCATGAAGCATACTCAATTGATCATGAATGACGATGGTAGACCTGTTTTTGTAGTCCTGACAATTCCAAAATTCATAGAATTTTTGAGGAAAAGACATGCAGGGGGAGTTAATGACGATAGGCATGACTCTAAAATCTTTGAATATAGAATCTTCTCAATTCAACTTTTAAATAATTAGGCCCATAAGAGTTGGCTGGATTAAATCGAGCGTCAACAGTCTGATATCTGGCTGCCTTATAAATTACCACTATTTAGATTATCAAAGAATCGTTCTGCATTTAGGGTTCTCTCGTGCTGGGCTGTACACTAAAAACGTAACATTACCGCGGACCTCAATAGAGTTTGCGTCTCGCGAACCTTGACAACTTAAAAGTAGGGGCATTCGGTTGGCGGAGGTAGTGCGCGTTGCAGTGCAGGCCATTAGTGGCGCAGTGCATCCAACGCTTACGTATAACGCCATCCTTCCACAAGATACGCCGAATCTTTTGAGCATAAGAGTATTCCCATCTTTTTTATCAAATCAGTGCATTAGCTGCTCTGTAATTACCGCACTATTTATGCGAGTAATACTTATAAAGAAAGCTTAGTAGTGTTGCAATCCCCTGAACATAGGGTGCATCGAGTTATTTTTTCCCCACCATAGACACGGCCAGTTGATGGAGTGGATGTGATAGTGCCACGCTAACAATATCCATTTTTGCCCCATAGATATTTCGATACTCATAGGCTCTAATATTTTTACGTTTGCCTGGTGATAGCACTTTGCGGATGTACCCAGTGATGAATAATTCATCAAGGTAGCGATTGGCTGTTGCTAAGCTTAAATTAGAAATGGCCCGAATAATTGCAGAGGGCTCCATAGGGCTCTGCTCTTGTAGCAAGACTGTGATTTCTCGTTTTTTTTGCTCTTTATGCAGAGATCGTCGGTTTTGGTTGAGCTTTATAGGCATTTATATCCCCTTTATTCATTAGAGGTAAGAAATCGGATGCCTCCAAAAGAGACCTAGATAGGAGAATTGCTTGAGCCCAATGGTTCTTGCCAAGAGTCTGAAGCCATGCAATAGGCCTAATAAGCATTGCAACGGCTATGTGGGCGCCAATCGTTGAGCTACTAATGCATCTTCTCATCTTGCTGATCGAGCAAGACCTCTGGCTCCTGAGCTTCAACCCAGCCATCGCGATTGAGCGCGGCAGTAAGCTGGTTTTGATCTAACTCACCGGTCCAGCGCGCCACCACAATCGTAGCAACGCCGTTACCAACCAAGTTGGTTAGCGCACGCGCTTCGGACATGAATCGATCAATGCCCAAAATGATTGCCAAGCCAGCAACGGGTACATTTCCAACGGCAGACAGGGTTGCCGCCAACACGATAAATCCGCTACCAGTAACGCCCGCAGCCCCCTTCGAGGTCAGGAGCAATACCAGCAAGAGCGTGATCTGCTGGGTGATGGTCATTGGCGTATCTGTTGCCTGAGCAATAAAGACAGCAGCCATCGTTAAGTAAATTGAAGTGCCGTCAAGATTAAATGAGTAGCCCGTTGGAATAACTAATCCTACGCAACTTTTCTTGGCACCCAATAACTCCATCTTCTCCATCATGCGTGGCAAGACGGATTCCGAAGAAGATGTACCCAACACAATGAGGAGTTCTTCTTTGATGTAGCGCACAAACTTAAAAATATTGAAACCATTGAAGCGTGCGATAAGGCCCAGAACAATGAAGACGAAGAGCAGGCAGGTGAGATAAAAAGCGCCCATCAATTTTCCTAAGGAAAATAAAGACCCAATTCCGTACTTACCAATCGTAAATGCCATCGCACCAAATGCACCAATGGGCGCGAATTTCATAATGATTCCAACGATATCAAACAGAACATGGGATGTCTTTTCGATCAAATCAAATACCATGGTTCCACGGCCGCCGAACTTGTGCAAGGCAAAACCGAATAAAACTGCAATAAAGAGAATTTGTAAAATCTCTCCCTTTGCAAATGCATCAACTACCGTGCTCGGAATAATATTGAGCAGGAACTCTGTAGTGGTTCCTATCTTGCCGGGGCCGGTATAGGCGGCAATTCCTTTGGTATCCAAACTAGCAGGATCAATGTTCATGCCGGCACCCGGCTGAAGCACATTGACCACGACTAAGCCAACCATGAGGGCGATCGTGCTCACCACCTCAAAATACAAAAGAGCCAGGCCGCCGGTCTTGCCAACCTTCTTCATGTCTTCCATGCCAGCGATGCCGAGCACGACGGTGCAAAAAATAATAGGGCCAATCAACATCTTGATGCCTTTAATAAAGGCATCTCCAAACGGCTTCATATCTACCCCCATCGAAGGATAGAAATGCCCCAGCAATACCCCAATTACAACTGCTGTAAGTACTTGAAAATAAAGAATTTTATAAATTGGTGGTTTTTTAATCACGGTTGATGCTTTCATGTCTCTTTAGGATGAGTGCGTAGCCCATATTTGACGTATGGGATGAAGCCTGTTTACGGCATAAATATCCTCTTTAATTAAAAAATTGCCAGTAGTGCTTCCCCCGCCCCAATACTGGGGGGATTTAATGAATTAACTTGAACTGCTGGGGAAAAAATCACTTGAATGGAGATCAATTACGCTCATACCCCATATTTTGGGGGTTATATCACCCCCATAAGTGTGGGAACCTGCATCCTGGCACGCAGATAAGGGTGGGCATGGACGATCTTGTAAATAAGCTGTTGGAGTTGATTGATAAGCCAGCATTCATTAAGAATGAGCTAGGTATATATACAGCATGTAATGCTTCTTTTGAAAAATTCCTAGGCATTAGCAATAAGCTTATCTTGGGCAAGACCGCATTTGATATTGCGCCGACAACGCTAGCTAAGATTTACACGGAGGCAGATGTAGAGCTTTTTGCAAGGCGTTCGGTTCAAATTTATAGGGCTACAGTTGCAGGGCCACGATACGAGCGTACTGTTATTTTCTCAAAAACAGTCATATTTAATGAAGACGATCAGTTGGCTGGTTTCGTTGGAACTATTGGTGATATGCATGCTGATACTCCTCAGGGTACGCAGGATAAGAAAATTAATCACAATGCCATCAATTTAACGCGTCGGGAATTTGAAGTGCTACATCTGATGAGTCAGGGCTTGACGGCAAAAGAAATTGCAAAAATACTAGACATCTCGCATCACACCATAGGGGACTATATGAAATTAATCTATCTTAAATTGAACGTGAATAATAGAATTGGTGCGCTTATAGCCGCTCAGAAACTTTACTTAATTTAAATCACAACTCATAAAAAAGTGGGGGCTCCCACGCAGAGGCGCGATGTAAATATGGGCTTCTAGAGCAAATTATTTGAATTTAAGACTATGCTAATTTACGTTTTTATATAAATAAGTTTGCCAGAACTTTTGCAACTTTCGCTCTGTGATTTTAGTACCAAGCTCCTTCACCAATTCACCCGCACGTATCGCTTAACTTAAATATTTGAGCACATTCCCAACTTGGTTGTTGCTATAAGAACTGCCTGTGTGCTGGATCGAGCCCCCAATTTAATATAAATTGCTTTAATGTAGCTCGAAACAGTATGTTGGGATAGATTCAGGAGTTGCGCCATTCGCTTATGACTATTTCCTTGAATTAATAGTTGCAAAACAGAATACTCGCGAATTGTTAGGTGAATCTTTGGCTCTAGGATCGCAGGCCATGTAGTCTCTAGCTTGATGATTTCTGAGATCAGATTAGATTTTCTATCCAAAAATTTCGCACGACAAATCATGTTTTTTAAGACCGTAGACTCCATTAGCTCTTCGTATTCAAATTGAGTGCATTCTGAATTGAGTAAGTATTGATCTGCTAGATAATGAAGGTCCGCTTGAGATTTAGGCAAAAGTTCATATGCAGTATGACCCAATAACTCTGCCGATGTAATTTTTCTGAAATCAAGATAGGCTTGATTGCATGTAATAGATACCCCGTGCAAATCTTTTACAAGGATAGGATCAATGGTTGCATCAATAGACTCTTGGGTCAATAGTTTCAAATATTTTTTCGTAAGAGTTAAAAAGGAAGGTGTAAATCCGGTTGCTTACAGTGACTTGGTCAAGTCATAAATCAAGAATAATGTTTCGAGACCAAAGGCTTACATAATGAGGTCATTTCGATAAAATTGATAGTTATAGATTTTATTAATCAGAAGTTCACTAAATTGGTGCAGTGATTTTAAAAAATCCAAAATGTAAAAGCGCATTACTTATGTTGTAAATTTTGGGATCTCGCGCAGAGCTATCTACTGCCGAGGAGTTGGGCCTCAAGTTGCCTTAAAAACGCACTCGGAGCTGCAGAATAGACGGGGGATGCAGATTGGCCCTTAGTTAACTTAAGAGACCCTTAAATCTAGGACTTTTTGTATTAAAAAGCTAGGGTGGAAATGTTACTCTATGAGCAATATGCTATGTCGCGTTGAGATAGATTACTCAACCCTGTCTTGGGGCCAAAATTATTTTGACAATGGAAGTGAATATTCCATTGCATGAGGTGCCGCTTTGAGATTTGCTGTAGAACCCGCAAGGGCCCTCAGTACGCTTGCTACACCTAGAGGCGGGTATTCTAGGCCTTCAACTTCACGTGCAATGTCGTGAAGATTGATAACTATTTCGGATAATTGCGCACGCATGGCAAAGGAAAGTCTACTTGAGGATTCTTGCATTATTTATTACCCAATTGTTTTGACCTGGAGCCTAAATACCATCACCTTTTTGGCTTGATTAATGACTTTAGGTAGCACAACGTTCAGGCTATCAAAAATTGGCAGCAATTGGCATCCCTAATAATGGGGATATTTTTAAATGAAATGATCACTTTCGTGGTTATCTTTTGACATGCTTAAAAGCCACGGAAAAAATGGTGTACACAAATCGGAATTTCATTTTTCTTATGAATTGGCGGGCAGACTGCGATCTTGGAAATAAGCATTTAAAAAGAGGTTGCTAGACTAAGGCTATGATTCTTAATTACCCCCTCTTTTTTATTTGTCCCGAATGATTTTTGCTGGCGCCATCAAGTTATCAATAGCCTGCTGTTTAGCTTGGGTAATGAGATTTTTAATAATTTGTAGCCTAAGGACTTCAAAGTCTGGCAATTTATACGGTCGAATAGAGAGGATCTTCAGGATGCACCAGTTACCGCCGATGGAGATAGGTTGATTAGTAGTATTCCCATTGCTTAAACCAACGATGGCAGCAGATGCTGCTGGCACCAGGTTGCTTGGCAATTGCCAGCCAATAAGGCCTCCTGTTTGGCGGCTAGATTGGTCTAGAGAATATTCTTTAGCCAAGTACTCAAAAGAGGCGTGATTGTTGATTTCTAAAATGAGTTTGGTGGCCTCAGCCTTGCTGCTCACAACAATTTGAGATAGCTCGTACTCATTCACATTGATGGGGTTTTTGCTTGACGCAATAGCGCCATCATATTGAGATTTGATCATGCCATCTGTAACGGGATGGCTTGCTAGATAGCGGTTGAACCATAGGTCAACCAAATTGTTTTCGGCGGCTAAGCGAATTTTAAGTTCATTATTCTGCTCGGTTGCCAGATTAGTCTTCTGAGCATCTTGGAGAATTAATTCCTTGACAATCAGGTCTGTAAGCCATGTTTCGCGCAATTGAGAATTATTTTTGGCGCCATTTGATATCGCAAGATTGACCGCCTCATCAAGTTGTTTTGTAGTAATTTTTTTGCCGTTTACTGATGCGGGGGAATTTAGCTTAGTAGATGCGGGTGCGGGAGTAGATTGAGATCGCAATGAAAAATCATTTATAGCATTAGCGCAAAGTGGTGTTATTAGTGCCAATACAACCATTACCGAGACTATGACTTTAGGGCATTTGGGGGTAGCCGTTAAGAGCTGCATGAGTTGTTTATAAAAAGATGAGATTGGATCGGCCGATCCATTATTATTTTTCAATCGGATTCCATCCCATAATTCCCATTGTCCCTGAGGCAATGAATTCGGCGGATGCACTAATGACTCCCGCCCTTAAGGTCGCATGAGAGCTTGCAGATATCGTTTGATAAATAACATGAAAGAGCCCATCATTAGCCAGGGCTACATAAACAGGCTCACCATTATTTTGGTGCATTAATATGTTTTTCATTTCGAAATCTTTTTTCGCTAAAAAATTCCTCGCATTTTGAGTGAGGTACAGAGTGTTCAATATCCCAGAATGGGTAAGCTCTTTGAATGTCAACTGCCATAGCTTACTGAAATAAACGCTATTTAACACCCCTAAATTCTTGGGGTATTTCAATTGTGTTTTGCTCGCTCGAGGATGCGTCCATCAACTTTTTACGACCCACTTTATACAAAATAACCCCTAAATTACGGGGTATGTTTATGACTATTTTTCGGAGATGATGATTATAGAAAAGCAAGGACTTGTCTTATAAAGGCACCTGTTTTTTATAAGATAATTTCACGAAAAGAGAGCGTCATTTCTGAGGCGTCAGAATTAAATGATTAAGCTGGTAAATCGAAATATATGTAGTTGGGTCGCCACTCTAGTGGCCTTGGTGTGCAGCTTGTTTGCATAATTTCTGGCGCTCCATGGGTGAATCGAAAGTCTTCCTTTGCTTATTTGGAATCAAAAGGCACCAGCTCGGTAAAGGCTAAGAATGCCCAATATGCCTATGCTGCACAAATGAAGATCTACGAACATATACCTTGGACAGTGAGGTATATGTTAGGGGCCCGTGCAGCATAAGCAAAGGGCCATTAAAGATCGCGCACCTTCTTTGCGGGGCCCTGTAAACCTAAAAGTGCATCCTAATTGTAGGCAATGTAGGAGTTATGACCAAAGAGGGTCAGCGCATTGCAGATTATGCGGGGCAAGGATGTCTACTGCTTCGATTATTGCCCTGATTGTATTGGCACTTTATGTTTTCTATCTGATCCTGTGCGGTGTAGTAATCATGCTTGGTTAATAGACTATTCATTCTCTGCCTAGACCTCGTCTAAGGCCCGAGCAAGATGCGCATAGGGTTTTGATATTGAATGGGTACTTTAAAAGTAAATCTAAATAAACACCTCAAAAGAGTGAGTGTCAATATCGTAATTACTATTTGATGTTTGTGGCGGCAATACGGTTGGTTACCGACAGCTTTCGATAAATATTGGAGATGTGCTCATTTAAAGTGTGTTTAGAGACATTCAAATTGATTGCGATAACCTTGGCTGAATCAGAGCTCGACAGCAGTAACAAAATCTCATGCTCCCTAGCGGTTAATGTTGAAACCGCAGATGGGATTAAGTCTTGATCGGACAATAATGCGGGAAAACTTTTTTCTCTAGACCCCGATTTAATTTTTGAGAGAATATTTTTAAATGTACATTGGGAAAGGCAACCGTAGACGGGTGCGGTATCTATAGCGACCCCGCTCATTTGACTGGCAATTTGATCGGTCAACAAAGCAATGCAAATATCTTCTTTGTTTTGTGGGCACTTTTTGTATTCGGAGCTTGAGTCAGAATCTACCAGACCAATGGCCGGCAAAGGACTGATTGCGTGTGTATCTACTTCGTAGTGAATTTTAGGGGGCATCGGATAAGAGTAGGCTCTTATGTTGAGTATTCATACCCCCATTACTGGGGGTATGGCATGTGCTGGAGCTACTTATTTGCAGCTAACCCCTTTAAAACAAGGAAAATAGCCCTTTTTAGACTATTTTCCTTGTGGAAAAGATCTTGTTTCTAATGAGGGCGGTCGCTAAGGAGCGCCTATTACCCAAAGTTGTAATTGGTTTTATGGCTAGTCGCAGTGGTGTTGGGGATGAGTAGGGTTTGGGGTTGTTGAGCTTTTCTAGGCCATTAATTTTGATTTTTTTTGACTGAGCTAAGAGTGTTGAAATAGAGCTATTAGAGCCATTGCTATCTTGGGGTCGCAAGAATTCTTCAAAAAGTAAGGATGCCTTCTCAATTTTGACGCTAGAAATTAAAACCCCACTCCCGACTGCTGGATTAGCGCTTGCATTTGTTGCAATGGTATCGTCTGCGGTAGATTTGGTCATGACACTGGCAGGCACATTATCGGGAGTTAGTTTCGCGCTCAACTCCGTCATGTCTCCTTTGTTGGCATTATTGATGTCTGAAGGCATTGGGCTAGGAAGACTCTTTCTTTGTCTTTTATTTAAGAGTCCGAAGGTGACTATTTGTAAAAAACTGAATACGCTCAGAGCCCCAGCAATAAAGCGTAAATTATTCACCGCTATAGATTGTTGTGCCTCGATGCTTTGCATGGCTTCACCAAGTGCATCGCCCTGCTTTTTTAACTGATTTAAGGCCGCTCCTTTATCTTCAATTGCTGCAGTTTGTAAGCTAAACCCTTTGTTAATGAGCGACTTTAATGTATTGATATCCTGTTGGGTTGCTATGGGCTTTGCTTCAGGGGGCTCGCCTACACCCAAAGTTTCTGATGCTAAAACACAGCTTGTGGATATAGATAAGAGTGCTGGGAAGAAAAATTTAAAAGACATTGATAAATACGTCTAGGCTGAACAATGGCAAATGAATAAACTCAGATCGGCAGCTTAAAGTCAAAGAATTGTGAGCCAACATGCAATCTCAACTCTAGATTCAGATTACTATCTTCGAGCTGCTGTAGTTCAAGGCTATTTACAGTTAATCCCAACCTGTCTTGATTTAAGCGTATCCAGACAGGAACAGGGCTACCGTCTAACAATGAAAGGTGGGCGCTCATGCGTGATTCGTGACTGCGTAATTTTTGTGACAGATCAACGGGGAATGAGATATGAGTAACGGTTTGCGTCGGAACTCTTGGTGATTGAAAGTTCTTTGGGCCGGCATCAGCATTGCCTGGAGATTTAGAGGAAACCTGCTTGAGCTTGCCGGTTACAGTACCCCCGCTTTCTATTGCCAATGATGAATAATTGAGGTCGCCCTCAATGGTGGCATTCTCACGAACAATAACATTACCAGACTCTATCAAGCCTCGAACGTGGCCGGAGATATCTAACTGAAGACAGGTGACATTTCCAATAACCGATGCGCCACTTTCAATGACAATCTGACTTGCGGAGACATTCCCTTCGATTTTTCCGGAAATGATTACAGCGCCAAGACCGTTGATATCTCCCTTGATTTCAAATGTATTTCCAACAATGACCACTTGATCTTCATTGCTAATTGATGTCATTGGGCTAATTTTTTTTTCGATACTCACGGTTGCTGCTCCAGCTTAAAGAATATAGGGTTGTTGTATTTTTGAATCAAGCAATCATAAAAAATCTAGGCGTGCAATTAAGGCGCCACATTACAGGTTGTTTTTAGCATTTACACAATGGCTTGCAAACCCCTAAAAATAGGGGCAAAAGGAAATTCCACGACCTATGCCTGAGAGCGACCTATGATCTCAGAGGGTCCTAGGGTCGTAATCGCCCTCTCCGATAATCACTGCAATGGATTTAACCAGTCAGCGCAACACCAAGGTAGCCACATTAAAATATGGAGGCCTGCAATCGTAAGGCTTAAGGGTGGGGATGTTACTCGAACGAAAAACAAGAATTTGGATAATGTTGCAACGGGGTCTCAATAAGTCTAAGACGCTCTAATTTTCTATCGACCGAAGGGTGGGAGAAAATGCTCGAGGCATTGACAGCCGATCGAGTGCGCGCAATATTGCTAGGCAGCTTGGTGGCTGTCTAGCAATATTGCCGGATTACACAGAATCCATTTTCTCCATTGAGCCACAAATATCTTAAATCAAGCCTATTTTTGACTAGCGACCAAATGCCATATGCATTTTTTAGTGTAATTGGTGGATTTTCGCAACCCCAATGACTAGGTGGCTTAGGGGTAAAGCACCCCCAAGAACTAGGGATTTTAAATCCCCAAAGAAAAGTCTATAAATAATTGCTAAAAAATTAAAAGTATTAATGGGGGCCGGAGGATACAAAGTGAAGAAGATTTTAGGGTTAGACTTTATTGGGACCATAAAAGAGCCCATTTTTGTAAAGAATAAGTTAGGTTTATACGTAGATTGTAATCTGGCATTTGAGGGGTTAATTGGTATTCCGAGAAAAAAATTGATTGGTTCTACGGCTTTTGATGTTGCTGAAAATCTATGTGCAGAGATCTATACAGAACAGGATAAGGCTTTATTTGAAAGTAAAGAATTACAGAACTGTTCTGCCAATCTAACGTCTCTCAAAGGGAAAAAATATAAGATAAATTTTAGTAAAGTATTGCTTTACTCAAAGCAGGATGAGTGTTCAGGTTTTATAGGAATAATTACTGAAATTTTGAACGATGAATTGGGCTTCACTGAAGCATCTAGTCAAGGCTCTACTTCGCCCAGGCAGACTCATTTAACCCCACGAGAAATTGAATTGCTTAGACTTGTGGCAAAAGGATATGCGACAAAAGAAATTGCACGAGTACTTCTGATATCACCCCATACCGTGACACATCATTTAAAAGCAATTTATATTAAATTAGGCGTCAATAACAAGATTTCTGCTTTGATTGGGGCGGCGCAACTTAATTTCATCTAGGAAAATTTAATTTCAAGCGAATTCAATCTAAGACAGTGGATTATATAGATTGCGCTTTAAATTAAATTTTAGTCATCCCATGTTTATGTGATTACGCGATATATCTTCCACGGGGATACTTGAATTAATTTTTTTTAACCTAAGTTCAGAACTCAAAGCTTAGGCATACCCCCTGCCAAAAAGGGCGAAAAGTGCATATGCAATCGATTGCTTATTTGGTTTGGAATAAATTTAAGTGATAGCGAATGCGTTGCCCAATGCTCGCTAACGCCAAGAAAGGATGTTGGGGATGAGAAATATTCATTACATTCTCCCAGATATAGATTCGCCCTCATTTTTGGTGATGTATTCACTTCTAATTCGCTTTCATGGCTCCAAATCTCAGGCGGAGGAAATTTTGCATGCCGTGCAAAAAAATTATGATGATTTTAATATTACGGATGCTTTAATTTATTCTAAGCTAGAACACTTTCAAAGCAGGCTGGTAAAAATCGCAGCGGATAGGTTGGAAAATATTCCAGACATAGCGATTGCTTTTAAAAATACTGGCCATGCTTGCCTATTGAAAATAATTCAGGATGGATTTGTTATTCAAGTAGCGCAAGGGGAAATTAAAAGGCTAACTAAAGAAGATTTTTTAAAGGAATTTAGCCAATATTTTTTCCTTACAAAATCACGCTCTTCAATTTTGGGGTCGTTGGCAAAGTTCGATTTTTCATGGTTTATTCCTTCGATTATTCGTTATCGAAAAGAGTTGCTACAAGTTCTCCTAATGTCGTTAATTATTCAGTTGATTGCCCTTGCCACCCCTTTATTTTTCCAGGTGATTACGGATAAGGTACTTGTTCATCAGGCAACAACTACATTAAATGTAATTGCCATGGGGCTCTTAGTCACTATTATTTTTGATACCTCATTAAGTTGGATAAGATCTTATATCTTTTCTCATACAAGTAGCCGCATTGACGTAAGGCTAGGCTCACAATTATTTGGGCACCTGAGTAAATTGCCAAGCGCCTATTTTGCAGTACGTCGTGTGGGTGACTCTGTATCAAGAGTACGTGAATTAGAAAACATTCGCAGTTTTCTTACAAACAACTCGATAACGCTAATTTTAGATGTCCTATTTTCATTTGTATTTATTGGTGTAATGCTTCTCTATAGTCTGAGGTTAAC
>Ga0214164_1000934_pt1 | contig 17801 bp, 17 predicted proteins | sample TroBogepilimnion_13_FD_153003 | JGI IMG/M metagenome (GOLD analysis project Ga0214164, IMG submission 153003) | Freshwater microbial communities from Trout Bog Lake, WI - Practice 03JUN2009 epilimnion v4 | ecosystem: Environmental > Aquatic > Freshwater > Lake > Epilimnion/Euphotic zone ...
TTTATTGCATTATATTTGGAGCAATAAATTATTTTAATATCTACTTATATGAAAAAACTACTCCTGCTTTGCCTTTTTGTTCCTTTTATTTCCAATGGGCAGATTATTACCACCATAGCCGGAAATGGCAGCACTATTCACAGTGGCGATGGCGGTCCGGCAACTCTACCGGTATTTATGGACCGAATGGAATGGCTTTTGATACTTCTGGAAATATTTACATATCTGAGTATTATAGCAATGTAATAAGAATGATATCTCCCTCTGGCATAATAACAACAGTAGCAGGAGTTGGCTTACCTGGCTACTCAGGCGATGGTGGTCCTGCCACTAATGCACAATTATTTCGACCACTAAAGATATTTCTTGATGCTTCAAATAATCTTTTTATAGCTGATCAGTTAAATAATTGCATTAGAAAGATAAATCCATCGGGTATTATTTCCACATTTGCAGGAAACGGAACTGGTGGCTTTAATGGCGATGGTATTGCTGCCACATCTGCTGAATTGAATCAGCCATCTGGTATCACTCAGGATCAAGCTGGAAATTATTACATTGCTGATTATTTGAATTATAGAATCCGAAAGGTAAATGGTGCCGGTATTATTTCTACTATTGCAGGCAATGGTATAGCCGGCTATAGTGGTGATGGAGGCACTTCTACAGGAGCTAGTATAAATGGCGGTTTTGGAGTTACATTTGATGGATCCGGTAATCTTTACATTGCTGAGCACTATAATAATATTATCAGAAAAGTATCATCTATAGGTATCATATCTACAATTGCAGGTACAGGTTCAGGTAGTTTTAGTGGTGATGGCGGACAGGCGACAGCAGCAGAGTTGAATTATCCAGGTAGTGTTGCTTTTGATAATTTTGGAAATTTGTTTATCGCAGATGAATTAAATTTCAGAATTAGAATGATTACACCTGCAGGTATTATATCTACCTATGCAGGTATTGGCACTGGTGGTTTTAGCGGAGATGGTGGACCAGCGACAGCAGCAATGATCGAAAATTCAAATGAACTTAAATTTGATGCATTATGGCATTTGATTTTAAGCGATAATAACAATAACAGGGTGCGCGAAATCATTGACTCCGGGTGTATGGATTTTATTACTACCCAGCCTCTGAATGATACTGTTTTTGCCGGCGATACAGCAAAATTCAATGTGTTAACCTCTATGCCAGCACCTTCTTACCAATGGCAGGAAGATGCGGGAACCGGATTCGGAAGCTTGATCAATGTATGGCCCTATAGCGGAGTGAATACAAATACCTTGATAATTCAAGCTACCAGCCACCTGCTGAACGCGACCCATTACCGATGTATTATCACCAGTGAATCATCGCCTTGCGCCGATACCTCAAACCCTGCGATTTTGATCATCAAGAGTGGCGTAGGGGTTGGCGAATTGCAAACCGCCGAGGTACATATTTTTCCTGATCCTGCTCATGATCATTTGACCATATCAATTCATGGTAATACAGTTGCCGGAAATATTCAATTGTTTAATGAACTTGGGCAGCAAATATTGGAGCAAAAGTTAACCGGGAGTATTGCTGAATTGACGATTAGTGAGTTGCCTGCAGGCATGTATATCCTAAGAGTTTCTATTGGTGATCAGGTAATTGTGCGGAAAGTGTTTAAAGATTAGTTTTAATCACCGCACAATATTCACTATAGTACCAACCAACACATGGGGATATAGTTCATCAATTTCTTCATCAGTAAGCGCTATGCACCCCAGCGTCCAGTCTACTGCACTGAATTCTTTGGCCATAAAACCTTTGCCATTTGGCAATCCATGAATTTTGATATCACCTCCGGTTGGTTTTCCCTGGCTTTGTGCGTATTTCCGGTCTTCATTGTTGGGGTAGGACAAGCCCAGGCATTTGTGGTAATGGCTTTTGGCGTTCTTGCCGTTTATGAAGTATAAACCTTCTGGAGTTTTGCCATCATCCTTAAAGTGCTTTTTGCCTGTTGGTTCCGGACCCAGGCATATATGGAAGGATTTCAGAACTGTGTGGTGGTGGTATGCTATCAACAGGCGGCTGTGCTTAATGATTACAATGCTGTCTACTGCTTGGGTTATCCTGTTATAAGCTAAGGCAGGCCCCGGTTTGCTGTTTGCCGATCTGCAGCAACAAATTAAAATTACAAAGGCAGAAAGAGCCGTATAAATTGAGTTGTTCATACGTGTTTTATATTGAGATGCATTTCCTGTGTTTATTCCACATTCAGAAAAACAAGGAGCCTGTTAAGAATTATTTAAAATGTAAGCAATACTTTGTGTCTTATTTCGTTCTGGATAAGAAAAATAATTTCATTTATAATATAATTTTAACTGAAAGTTTTAAAATGAAGACGAATTATATATTCCGTAGTTTTTACTCAGCAACAATACTGATTTTATCAGCCCAAATTGTTATTGCACAAGATGTGCACAACATTCAGTTTAATGCGATGCCTATGGCTGTAAATCCTGCCTTTACAGGAATGTTTGACGGGAGTATCCGGGTCTCATCGATCTATCAGAATGAATTTGGTAATAATGAAGGTCTTACTGGCATAACTGCAGGCGTTTCAGCCGATTTTCCTGTTTATCAGAATCAATATGGCGATTATCTGGCTGCCGGCATACAATTGACACAGAACGGGGCAGGGGATGGTGACCTGTCTAACACAAGCGGGCTGTTTTCACTTGCGTATCATCATTTTTTCGGGTTAGCCAACTTTATTAAGCGCCATAAGGGTTGTGATCTTGCTATAGGGTTGCAGGGAAGTTTTGGTAACCGGCAATTTGACCCGATAAATTATTTTTTTAATGATAATAATAGCCATTATTACTATTATCCTGTAGGGTACTATTATCCTTATAGTTCTTACATTGGTAATTCCCTTGGTTATTTTATGGTCAATTCGGGAATATCTTTCACACAGTCAACAGGAGAACAATTTAATTATACTATAGGAGTCTCTGGTATCAATATTAACCAACCTTCTGATCCCGTAAAAGAAGCTACCTATGCGGATATAGGCTTAAACAGGGCCCTGACTGCATCTTTTTATTGCACTTGGGCAATAAATCAAAGGTTTACTTTAAAACCTTCTATATATTACCTTTCCAGGGGAAATTTGAATGGGGTTATTGGTGGCAGTGAAGTACAATATAAAATAGTCATGAATCCCGAACATCGCTATGGAAGCACCTCTTTATTCATAGGTGGCTACGACCGAACCGGAAAAATAGTGAGCATTACTGCAGGGGTCGAAACCCATGCATTCAGGTTTGGTATAGGGTATGATTATGACTTTTCAGGCAATAATGAACAGGCTCATAATGCAGGTGGCATTGATATAAGCCTGAGGTATGTAGCTCCATCTCATTTGTTCCTGAGTCGCTCGAGGGCCATTCCGTCGGGGCATTACTGATCCAAAAAATTATTGTGCCATCAATTCCTCCCAATACTCAGCACCCCTCCGCGTATGCGGTATCACTATAGTGCCGCCTACAATATTGGCCACTGCAAATATCTCATAGATTTCATTGGTGGTTATACCTTGCTCGTGGCACTTACCCAGGTGGTAGCGTATGCAATCGTCGCAGCGGAGCACCATGCTTGCCACCAGGCCCAGCATTTCCTTAGTCTTTACTGATAGGGCGCCATCCATATAGGTATTGGTATCAAGGTTGAAAAGGCGGTTAATCACCTTGTTTTGTTTGCCCAAAATCACTTCGTTCATTTTGGCGCGGTAGTCGTTGAATTCTTGTATCTGGCTCATTTTTTTAAGTCTTTAGTCGTTAGTCTTTGGTTGTAAGTTGGTTTTCCTGAGTAAAAAGTCTGTGGTTCCCGATAAAAATGCAAAGTAAAAATCAAAATTAGCAAATAGTAGCTGTAACAGGTTTACTTTTGATAAGTCTTCAGACATTATACTTATGACTTCAAAACCAAAAATAGATACCGAACTTACCAATCTGAATAAATATATCAGTTCATCTGGTTTCTGCTCGCGCAGAGAGGCCGATAAACTGATAGAAATGGCGCGGGTAACCGTTAACGGCGAATTGGTGCTTCCAGGTTCGAGGGTAAAACCCGGTGACCTGGTTGAAGTGGATGGTGAACCTATAAAGAAAAAGGCGGCTGCCAGGCCTATCTATATTGCATTCAATAAGCCGGTGGGTGTGACCTCGACAACCGACGTTAAGGATAAATCGAATATAATTTACTTTATCGGTCATCCGAAGCGGATATTCCCGGTAGGCAGGCTGGACAAAGATTCAGACGGCCTGATATTCTTAACCAATGATGGAGATATCGTCAATAAGATATTGAGAGCCAGTAATCATCATGAAAAAGAGTATGTGGTAAATGTGGACAGGGCAGTAACTCCGGAATTTGTTCGGCAGATGAGCAATGGCGTGCCGGTGGATGGCAAAACAACCAAGCCCTGCTTTGTGCGGCAGGAGGGTAGCCGCCGGTTCAGGATCATACTTACCCAGGGACTGAACAGGCAGATAAGGAAAATGTGTGACTACCTGGGTTATAGTGTAGTGACCCTTACCCGGGTGCGGATTATGAACATAGAGCTTGCAGGACTACCGGTGGGAAAATGGCGGTATTTTACCTTGCCGGAGATAGATAAGCTGAACCAGATGGTGGCCGAAAGCAGCAAGACAGATATTGGAGAAAAAGGTGATAAACAGGCAGGTGAGCGGGTAAAACAGTATATTCCTAAGCGGAAAAATGTAGATAATGGTGATAAGGAACCGGGAGATAAGGTGAAACAGATAGAAGGCGATAAGGGCAAAATTAAAAGGCCGGCAAGGGTAAGGGTTGAGAAGGTGATAGGGGAGAAGCGGAAGGGAGCCAAAGTAGGAAAATTCAGTGAATACCGGAATAAGAAAGGAAAGGGGGAACGGTAAATCAGATATTCCGGGAATGTAAGTCTTGCATAAGACTTAAAAATGTTGTTTTCTATAATTTATTTCAAATATGTTTCTTAAAAAACAGGTTTGAAATTTTTTTTGCCGGAATACTAACGTTTGTCTGAGATTACTCGTCATTATGTATAATCTGAGGTGGGCTTAGTTACGTATTTAAATTTTGGCACTATTTTTGATGTAATTAAATTGGTGGATTGCAGAATTGGCAGATAAGATTTATAAAGTAAATTGCCGGATATTTTCTGGATTAGGGCCCTGATTTTATAAAAATATATAGAATATGAAAAAAATAATTTTACTAGTAGCACTTACAATTCTTTCCACTTCAGGTAGGAGCCAAATATCTACCCTAAGCCAGAACTTTGACGGGGTATGTGCATCTGGTACCGGTATTCCATCATCTTGGTTGGAATATACACCGGCTCACCTTGGAACGATTCCTCAAGGTGAATGGGTTTGTACTTCAAACCATGGAAAAGGGGGAACACCGGGAATGCAGTGTACTGATACATTCAATAATGCTACACACCTTGATTCCTCATTTTTGCTTACACCCTTGCTTGGGTTAAGCAGTTATGTACCCGGACATGTATATCTGCAATTTGATACCAAGACTTCTAATTTTCTGCTCGGCGGGGAATTGACTATCCTGCATACAACCGATAGCACTGACCCTGATACCTCTACTGCTATAAATCTTACTCCGGGTATGATGCCTGTATTCACGAACGGAGATTCCACTGATTGGGTTACCCATGTTATTGATCTGACTCCTTACGAATCTACAGGCCCTTTCTATATTGCTTTTATGTTTACATCTACAGCTACTACGGGTAGTATCTGGTTTCTCGACAATGTGCTGCTTACTAGCCATAACATTACACTTCATGAGCCTGAATTAAATGCTGCTGATCTGAAAATGTCAATAATAGGTATGAGTTCTCCCAATCTGATTCAAGTTGGGATAACAAATGGAAACGGTGAATACCAGATGGCACTTACTGATATGACTGGCAGGGTGATTTATAAGGAACAGGTCAATGTGCCAAATTTAAATTTAAGATATAGTATAAAGGGCCTTAATCTTGCACCGGGAATGTATTTTCTGAAGATGGGAAATGGTCAGAGTTTTGACGTGATTAAATTAATAGTTCAATAATTGAGGCTGTGTAATAATAATCGATTAATATCATTCGCATGAAAAACATATTTCTATTCTCTGCCGCGACTCTGCTTTCTTTTACCACCTTTGCACAGGGCGTAACATCACTTCATGAAAACTTTGATGTGGATTGTGTGCTTTCAGGAGAAATATCCTCAACATCAGGTTGGACCGTATATACTAAAGAGTCCGGTAATATTCCTTCAGGCCAATGGACCTGCACCCCAACTTTGGGAAGGCCTAATGCCTCTAACCTAGCCACTCCAGGAATTATGTGTTCAGATTACTTTTCCGGGCAGTATCATTTAGATTCGTCTTTTCTTATAACTCCTTTATTGAATCTTACTTCTTTCACTGACAGTGCTTATCTGCAGTTCGATATTAAGGCATCTAATATTTACTTAGGTGCTAATGTTACTATATTGTTATCAGATGATTCCTCAATTGGAGCTTTAACTTCTGTTGCTTCTGATTCGAATCTAGGCCCTTTTTTAACACCTCTTTTGGGCGTTATAGATTCTGGTCAATGGATTACGCACCAGGTAAATATAACCAGGTTTAAAAGCAATCCATTTTATATTGCCTTCCTGTATGTAACTGCCAGCAATACCGGAGCAACCTGGTATCTCGATAATGTAAATATAAGCACTACCCGTTTGGGAGTTCCGGATATTACTGAAAATAAGCTGCCACTAACTGTAACAGGCTACAGCACACCAGATAATATTGATTTGACATTTACAACTGCAGGTGAAGGAAATTACCAACTATCTCTTACAGATATGCCGGGCAAGTTGGTATATAGCAGTAACAGAAATTTTACGCCAGGTAAGCAAACAATAAGTATGGATGGACTTGGTTTAAAGCCCGGAATGTATTTTATTAAAATATCCAATGGCTCCGAAATGGGAATAGCTAAGGTGGTTATTCATTAATTGAAGCTAAAAGGTATAACCGGGTATTTTTGAAAAAAATATGTTTAAAGAATACTAACATTTTTCTCTTTCTGTACGCCTTATATATAGTGGGTGAAACCACAATAATTGAGCCCGGCCCCTATAGTTAATATATTTTACTGCTACCCTTGCAGTCCTTATCTCAAATCATGGTTTCCGAAAATCATGCTTTTTTACCGGAATATCCCTGCCACTTGGCGGGGTTTATTTTTTATGAAGTATTGCATTCCTTCTTTCTTTTTACCTTTAATGAACTCTCCGAATCTGTTTATGCGCAAATTACCTGCAATACTGATTTATACAGCTTTAATTGGCTTTACCATTACAGCTATAACCAACATACTACACAGGCGTGATATCGGCGCCGTAACGATGGTGGCATCCTGTACTGCTTTACTGGCCGGCGCACTTACGGCAATTCTGGTTTCCGGTAAGAAGGCTGCTGATAATTCTATAAAAAGCTCAGGGCAAAGAACTCAGATTATTGCTTATGTGGGTGTAATAATTTTTGTAACAGGGATCCTGCTCAAAAAAAAATCATATAAATGGCAGCGAATTTCTGATTATAGGTGGATTGATATTAATTCTGGTATTTGCAGTTATAATTTTAATTCAGTTGATTACTACTAAAAGATTTAAGGTAAATCCCCTAGCTACTCATTATCTTCTGACCTCTGAACTTGAGCAATACACAGGGGTTTATACCAATCCAGCTTAAAAATTGTTATTACGGTCCGGATCACTGAAGATGGGGCAATGCTTGATGCACAGGTAAAAGGCCAGGCAGCTTACCTGATAAACCCGATTGAACCCAATGTGTTCAATAATCTGCAATTAAAACTGGTGATGATATTTAAGCCTGAACATAAGGAATTTTTATTGATACAGAATGGGGGGTATTATCATTTTAGCTTGCAGAGATAAAATAATATATCTTTATATCTGAGGTCATTTATAATGTCAGCAACAATTGTATTTCTTCTCTCAAATTTATTTTGAGTTATTTTTTTTAAATAAAAAGATTTCCCTACCTTTGCAGTCCTTTAAAAAATATGGCCAAACAATCACTGATTAAACAAGACGGTACAATAGTTGAAGCATTGTCGAATGCTATGTTCCGCGTACGTTTAGAGAATGGCCATGAAATCCTGGCGACTATTTCGGGTAAGATGCGTATGCATTATATCCGCATTTTGCCTGGAGATAAGGTAGGGGTGGAAATGAGCCCGTATGATCTGAGTCGTGGCCGGATCATTTACAGGTATAAGTAAGTCTTAAGTCTTTAGTCGAAAGTCTTTAGTCATGAGTCTTAAGTTAATTACCAAAATAGTAATTTGAAAGTCGTAAGTTAATATATAAAGTAAAAAAACAAAATCATGAGAGTAAGAGCATCCATTAAAAAGCGCAGCGTTGATTGTAAGATCGTGCGTCGTAAAGGCGTTTTATACGTTATCAACAAAAAGAATCCCCGTTTTAAACAGAGACAGGGATAAAATTCAAATTTCAATTATTAATTATTAATTATCAATTTTTTGCATGGCTCGTATAGCTGGTATTGATCTTCCGAAAAACAAACGTGGCGAAATAGCGCTCACCTATATATTCGGAATAGGTAATAGTACTGCCCGTTACATCTTGGACAAGGCAGGCGTTCATTATGATAAAAAAGCACTGGACTGGAATGACGAAGAGCAGACCGCGATTCGTAACATTATCAATGCTGAATTCAAGGTTGAAGGACAATTGCGTTCTGAAGTTCAGATGAACATCAAGCGCCTGATGGATATTGCGTGCTATCGCGGCGTTCGTCACCGTAAGGGTTTACCTCTGCGTGGACAGCGTACCCGTACCAACAGCCGTACCCGTAAAGGTAAACGTAAGACAGTTGCCGGTAAGAAGAAAGCACCTAAGAAATAATTGAGCTGCTGTTGCCGGATCCATAGGTGAGGGGAGGAACAGCATGCAAAGTCAAAGTCCAAAACTCAAATTCCAAAAGTGCAAAATTGAATTGCAGTGTTTGTTATTTAGTTTTTAGTTTGGCTTATTGAAAATCCGGGAAGAACCGGTAATATTTATTGACTACCTTTTTTAAAGATTAAAATGGCAAAAGCACAGCAGCAGGCATCCGCAAAGGCCGTAGCAAAGAAGCGGATAGTAAAAGTAGACACACATGGAGATGTGCATGTAAATGCAACCTTCAACAACATCATCATCAGCATTACCAATAAAGCCGGACAGGTTATTTCCTGGTCTTCGGCTGGTAAGATGGGCTTCAGGGGCAGTAAGAAAAATACCCCTTATGCAGCACAGACAGCAGCTCAGGATTGCGCGAAAGTAGCATCTGATGCAGGTATGAAAAGGGCTGATGTATATGTGAAAGGACCAGGATCGGGCCGTGAAGGCGCTATCAGGGCTTTGAACAATGCAGGTATTGAAGTTACTTCCATCAAGGATGTTACTCCGCTGCCGCATAATGGTTGCCGTCCGCCCAAGAAACGTCGTGTATAGTTTTCAATTGGCAGTTTACAGTTACTGCCGAAATATAAATAACAATTTTATTCATCAAGCTGCTCCGGATCGGATTTTACGATTTTTAAAGGAGACGGGCAGCTAAAAACAAAAAATCGTAATGGCACGTTACACAGGACCGAAAAACAGGATATGCCGCATATTTGGCGAGCCCATCCTGGGATCAGGCAAGAGTCTGAGCAAAAACAGTAATCCTCCCGGCCAGCATGGCCCGACCCGCAAGCGCAAAGCTGCGAGCGAATATGCAGTTCAGCTTAAAGAAAAGCAGAAAGCCAAGTATACTTATGGTCTGCTGGAAAAGCAATTTGCAAATACCTATGTTGAGGCTGCACGCCTGAAGGGAGCTACCGGTGAAAACCTTATAAAGCTGCTGGAAGCACGCCTGGATAATACAGTATACCGTCTGGGTATTGCACCTACACGGCCTGCTGCTCGCCAGCTGGTATCTCACAAACACCTTATGGTAAACGGAGAAGTGGTAAATGTACCATCTTATACACTGAAGCCGGGTGATGTGATAGAACTGAAACCTAAGAGTAAGGCAAACAATACGGTTATTGCCATGATTCGTGGTAAGAATACAAGGATCAACTGGGTAGAATGGAATGAGAAGGATATGAAGGGTACTTACCTGGCACATCCTGAGCGTGAATCAGTTCCTGAAAACATTAAGGAGCAGCTGATAGTGGAATTGTATTCCAAGTAATAATATCGGGGCGGGCCATGTGCCTGCTCATTTGTTTATCCAATTTTTTAAAATCACAATCAAAAATAAAATATCAATATGGCCATATTGAATTTCCAAAAACCGGACAAGATAGCACTTCAAAAAACGACTGATTTTGAAGCGCAGTTCGAATTCCGTCCCCTGGAACCGGGGTATGGTGTTACCATTGGTAATGCTTTACGCCGTGTTTTGCTTTCCTCACTGGAAGGGTATGCGATCACTGCGATCAGGATCCCGGGTGCAGACCACGAATTTGCTACTCTGAAAGGTGTACTTGAGGATGTGACTGAAATAATTTTGAATCTCAAGCAGGTTCGCCTCAAAGCAATTGGCGAAAATGCGGAATTTACCGGAGAAAAAATAGATCTGAATATAAAAGGTATTGAAGTATTTACTGCAAAAATGATTGGTGAAGCATTACCTAATTTCCAGGTAATGAACCCTGACCTGGTCATATGCAGCTTACATCCTGGCGCAAGTTTCCAGATGGAGGTGCACATTGGCAAAGGCCGTGGTTATGTGCCTGCAGAAGAAAACCATCCTGAAGATGCGCCTCTGGGCCTGATAGCTATTGACTCTATTTACACGCCTATCAGGAATGTAAAGTATACTATTGAGAATACCCGCGTTGAGCAGCGCACCGACTTTGAAAAGCTGATAATGGAAGTGAATACCGATGGTACTATTCATCCGGAAGAAGCAGTGAAAGAAGCATCGCGCATACTGATCCAGCACCTGATGATCATCACTGATGAGAACATATCGCTGGACAGCAAGCGTGAAGAAAAAGAAACAATTGTAGATGAAGAAACATTGCTGGTTCGTAAAGTTTTGAATACACCGCTTGAGGATCTCGAACTTTCAGTTCGTGCATTTAATTGCCTGAAAGCTGCCAAGATCAATTCACTGAGCGAACTGGTACAATATACCCAGGAAGAACTGATGAAGTTCCGTAATTTCGGTCAGAAATCATTGTCGGAAATTGAGCAGGTGCTCCACGAGCGTGGCTTGCATTTCGGAATGGATATCAATAAATTCCGCAGGGGAGAAGATTTAATGTAATTTCTTTAGAGAGAGGTAAAGAGCGGGTAGCTGTTTTTTACCTCTCTCTTTTTTATTTAAAACTTTAGACTAAATACTTAAGGCTAAAGACTTTTTTTAACAACTGCCTCATAATTCACTGACCATGGTATGAGGGAATAAAACACAATAATTTATGCGTCACGGAGATAAGATCAAGAATTTAAGCCGCACCGCCTCGCACAGGGCCGCGCTGATGAGCAACCTTACCTGCCAGATCATTGAGCACAAAAGGATCATTACTACACTGGCCAAAGCAAAAGCTTTGCGTGTATATTTCGAGCCTTTCGTTACCCGAAGCAAAACTGACAGTATGCACAACCGTCGTATTGTATTCAGCAAGCTGCAGGACAAGGAAGCTATTAAGGAATTGTTTGGTGTGATAGGCGATAAGGTAGCTGACCGTCCGGGTGGTTATACCCGTATCATCAAGTTGCCACGCCGTATGGGCGATGCTGCTGATATGGCCATGATAGAGCTGGTTGACTTTAACGAGATATACGGCAGAGACGCTGAAGCAGCTGCAGCCAAGAAAACACGCCGCAGCCGCAGAGGAGCCGGCCCTAAAAAAGCGACTAATGCACCAGCTGAAGCGGTAACAGTGGAAGCTGTACATACCGAAGCTGCACCAGAAGCTACTCATACAGAAGCTGCCCCAGAGCATACTCCGGAAGCTACTCATGAGGCGCCTACTGAAGCGCCCGCTGCAGAATAATTGTAAAAGCATAATGAATATGATTGAATGGCTGCCTTAATGGTAGCCATTTTTTTGCTGTTGTGGTGATGCTACCTGCTTATAGTAAGATTTCCGGTTAACTACAGATTCGATGGGTGATGCCTACAGCCAGGGGTTGATGGCCGATGTGGCTAGGCTATTGCTGCGGCGGCATGCAATAAGACCGATTCCAGAAGTTATTTGATAGGAAGTGATTTTTTTTTAAACTTCCCGATTGCAGCACCAGACATCCCTTTTGCTTCACTAAATTACTCATTTGCTTCCCCAAAACTACCCATTTTACTTCCCATTTTGGCTTGAAATTTCCCATTGTGTGAAGATTTCCCTTTTTAGTATTTCTATTTACTCTTGAACGAATGACATAATGGATATTTTCCTCTCCAATACTGCTTAATCGCTCATAAATATCTCCTTCTCTATCCTCAATAAAAGTAAGCATAGACGCCTCTTTTAACATCGATTTACTTTTTTTGCTGCAGTAATCCATTTGTTCGATTCCTTATCTTCTATTGGCAATGATTGATATTTGCGCTCCCAGCGATCCGGCATCGTTAATGAATGGGCGATGCCATAACTGTAAATCTGAGAATCTCAATATTTCGCTACTAAAGGCATCTATCATTAATGTACTATGCATCTTAAATCCCAAAGTTGGCTTAGCGCCATCTAGTCTTCCGAACCCTGTGTCATCCTTGATTCTATGCTTCTGGGTAGACCCGATGGGGCATAATGGAGTTTAAGGATGGGTGCGAATGGCATAGTCCCGGATGGTGCATATACAAAGAAATGATTGATTTTGCTACAAACAGATAGCCCCGATGGGGCATACTGGAGTTTAATGATGGGTGCGAATGGGATAGCCACAGATGAGGTTTGGCAATGAAATGATTGATGTTGCTACAAACAGATAGCCCACTCCTATCGGGGTATAATGGAGTTTACAGATTGGTGCGATTCGATCTCTCATGGTTGCACTCGACATTCACCTCAGAATACCACTTCCCCGTTCGGGTTGAGGTGCATTAGTGACCTGGCAGGCATCCTTGAAAAAAGAGGATGAGAGTTTGCGAATGGTAGAGCATTTCCTGCTAATTGCTTTTTAAAATTTTATGTTTAGGGCCTGGATAGAAAGATTCCATTTGTCCTCTAATTAGATTCTCATTATTATTTCCTGCTATGAGATGGTGATAATTGGCTTTTATGCGTTCCGCCTATCCTTGTTTTGAAGTGTTACTCAGTGTTAGCTATAAATGGTATATTATGATGTAGATCGTTGCAGTTAATAAAAAAATATAGTTTATTGTAGTTTACCAAAAGATACTGAAGTTAATTTTTTCGAAATTACAGTTTACATGGGTATGCAGCTATACTTTTTCATCATTATTTCCGTATTTTAAATCTTCTTTTCTTAAATAAAAATAATAAATAAAAATATAAAAAGAAATTATTTGTTAAACTGATTTAAATCATTTGTTAATAAAATGTTTTGCGCTTATCTTGCACCGGTTTAGTATTAAAATGCAGCAGATAATAATAGTGATAATTATAAAATTAGTAAAACAAAGTTTAAAAATAGAATAAGAGAAATGATTAAAAGAATATGATAGTTATACAACACTTACTTGTTCGTAATTATTTTTTTATAGCGTTCATTTTCAGGAATGAATCTTAATTTATAGATTAAAAAACAACAAATATGTTAATGATTATTTTTTTGAAATTATCTGGTTTTATTAAAAATGTGCACTATTAACTTAGGGCAGAACTGAAAAAATTAGAGTCACTTCATTTTAAGCCTTAGGTATACAAATTGAAATTATAATTAATTAATTGCTTTAAATACACTGAATTAATACTTCTGTACAATATAAAATTAATTTTATGCGACAATTAATCTTACTCCTATCTGCTGCCCTAATAGCATTAACCCAATACGGTAATGCCCAGTGTTTTCCGGAACAATTGTATGACAAAATTATCAGCGGATATCATGGCTCAATTGCGCTGCTACACGACGGGTCTTATCAGTGCTGGGGAGAAGATCTGGATAGTACCGGAGGTGGTAACCAGGGTACGCCTGTAACGATTAATGTAGCCAACTATCCTCGGCTTACCGGGCTTCCGCTTAAGGCGGCAGTGGGTGGCAGGGGCAGCACACTTGATCAGTACTTTCTTCTGACAACTACCCACCTGTATGCATGGGGGCCTAAAGGTAATGTGCTGAACTCGGCATTGACTCCGAGCAATACGTTTCAGAAGGTAACAGCGGGATCATTTACCAATGCAGATTCGACAGGGTTACCGGCAATTGGCGGACCTTCGCATGTAACCATGTTATTTGCAACCTGCCATACTCTGGCCATTGTGACAGACTCAGGATTTGTGTATGTGATAACCCAGGCTGATCTCAATCTGCAGGGGGATGGATCGGGCACGCTGACAAGTACTACATGGCATAAGGTGAAAACTAATTCAACAACCTACCTTACCGGGGCTACTGCTGTAAGGGGCGAGGTAACAGGTGCCGGAAACGGTGCCATGATGGCCACCACCGCATCAGGTAATGTATATGTTTGGGGCCCTTCTGTTTATCTTGGTGACGGAACCTATGCCAAGGCGAAAAGTTATGCCACACAGATGACTTTGCCATCAGAATTCAATACAACCAATATCCCATTTATGATAGGTGTGAGTGGAGGCACTTCAACTACCTATACCTCTGGAGGTGGCGCAATAGCCCCTGCCACCAATGATACCAACAGCTTTTATGTATTGAGCGCTTCAGGAAATTTATATTCGCTGGGTTATAATGCCGACAGGCAATTGGGCGACTTTACCACCATAACTCGAACTACCTGGGTACATGCAAAAAAGACGGCTACTGAAAATTTCACAGACGTTAATTATTTTTCTGTTCAGGAATCAGACAATACATTTCCGGCAGTTGCTGTAGTATCTGATTCAGACAATATTTTGTTCTGCTGGGGATACAGCAGTTATAATATGCTGGGAACAAGCGTTGATTCTGCAACAAATCCACATGTAGCCGAAGGATTTTCACCGGGTGGTGATATAGCTCTTTTCCCGGAAGTGGGCGGTCATACCCTGGTATATCTTAAAGATGGAAGTTCTCAATTCTGCTATATAGGCCATAAGATAAACGGGAGTATGGGAGACGGCGTTATAACCGGTATGAGTGTACCGTCATTTGATTGCTCCGGTACCCCCACTGTATGGGTATGCGGAAGTGTGCCTGTAGCCGGAAATGATACCAACTCAGTTATCTCTGCAAGCCCCAATAATATAATAGCTGACGGCCTTGCCACAACTACTATAACCCTCCAATTAAAGTCATCGGTGAGCCAGGGCGATACTAACCTGACCACTACAGGTGGTTTGGTAACCATGTCTTCAACGCACGGGACACTGAGTGCAGTAACAGATAACAATAACGGAACCTATACAGCAATCCTCACAAGTACGGTTACGGCAACACCAGCTGTTATTTCTTTCACGTTGCTTGGCGCAACAGATGTTTTAAATACCTGCACAGTAAACTTTACGCCTGATGAAATACACGGGCCAACATCTGTATATATTGGAAATTCCATAAACTTAACCGATACTACTGTGAGTGGAACCTGGACGAGCAGCAATACGGCATATGCTACAGCCGGATCAGCAACAGGTATGGTAACCGGAACCGGAACCGGATCTGTGACCATAACTTATACTGCAGGTGGTAATTCTGTTACTTATTCGGTAAGCATAAGTTTGGCGCCTGTTACCGGGCCGGCAACGGATACGGCAGGGCAGACCATAACCCTGGCCGATGCCAGTGCCGGTGGCACCTGGAGCAGCAGTAATACCGCTATTGCGACAGTAAATTCATCAGGGGTGATGACAGGGGTTGCAGCAGGAACGGCTACTATTACTTATACCCTGGGAGGAAACTATGTGACCTACCCGGTAACAGTAAATGCCATGCTACCAATAACCGGGCCAACATCGCTTTATGCCGGAAATACCATTACACTTGCAAACGCCAGCCCCGGAGGCGCCTGGAGCAGCAGCAGCATTGGTACTGCTTTAATTGGAACATCGGGAATTATATCAGGAATAACAGCCGGGGCCGTGACGCTTACCTATACCAAGGGCACAGCTTATGTAACCTATACAGTTACGGTAAACACAATTTCGCCTATAACCGGGACAGCGAGTGAATATGTGGGGTATTATATGACAGAGACTGATGCCAGTGGCGGCGGCACATGGAGTAGTTCTAATACTGCGGTAGCGGCTGTTGGCCTGTCTGGTGTAGTTCATGGCATTTCGGGGGGGACCGCAACAATTACTTATGCCATCGGGTCGGCATATGTAACTTACGCTGTTACTATTAATCCCTTGCAGCCAATTACCGGACCAAATTCGGTATATACGGGAAATACAATAACCCTTGCTGACGCGACAGGAGGGGGCACATGGACCAGCTCAAATGTTTTTATAGCGACCGTCGGAACATCGGCTGTGGTGACTGGAATAGCATCAGGTTCTGTAATTATCACCTATACCGTGGGATCGGTATATGTAACTTATTTAGTAACTGTATCTCTGGCGCCGATAACGGGGCCAGACTCAGTATATAAAGGTAATACAATAACATTGGCTGATGCCAGTGCCGGAGGTATCTGGACCAGCAACAATATATTGATAGCTACCGTTGGACTTACAGGCATAGTTTATGGGGTTGGTACAGGGGCTACTACTATTACCTATACGCTTGGAAGCAATTATTCAACTTATACTATTTCAGTTAACCAGGTTTCACCCATTTCCGGACCAACCACGGTTTATGCAAGCGGTAATATTAATTTAATAAACGTTATACCAGGTGGAACCTGGAGCAGCAGTAATACCATAATAGCAACTATTGGCACATCGGGCATAGCATCGGGAATTTCGTGCGGTGCAGTTACCATTACCTATTCAATAGGCCTTGCTTATGTTACTTACGGAGTAACAGTTAATCTTGCACCGGTAACAGGCCTTTCAACAGATACGGCAGGCCAGGTAATTACACTGGCCGATTCAAGCGCCGGTGGCAGCTGGAGCAGTAGTAACACAGCAGTCGCCACTATTGGCTCTACCGGTTTGATGACAGGAGTTGCAGCAGGCAATGCTACCATTACCTACTCTTTGGGAGGTAGCTCTGTAACCTATCCGGTAACTGTAAATGCTATGCTGCCTATAACCGGCCCGACTTCAGTATATGCAAGCAGTACTATTACAATTGCAGATGCAAGCACAGGAGGAACCTGGAGCAGCAGCAATATCATTATAGCAACTATTGTATCAACAGGCATGGTAACTGGTGTTTCAGCTGGCCCGGTTGTAATAACTTATACCAAAGGCAGCTCTTATGTAACCTATGGTGTGGTGGTAAATATTGCACCGGTAACAGGTCCGACATCGGATACCGCAGGCCAGGTAATAACACTGGCCGATGCAAGTGCAGGTGGCACCTGGAGCAGCAGCAATACAGCAGTCGCCACCATTGGCTCTACCGGTGTGATGACCGGGGTCACAGCAGGAAATGCAACAATTACCTACACACTGGGTGGTAGCTACGTAACCTACCCCGTAACAGTAAATGCTA
>Ga0214164_1000935_pt1 | contig 17792 bp, 21 predicted proteins | sample TroBogepilimnion_13_FD_153003 | JGI IMG/M metagenome (GOLD analysis project Ga0214164, IMG submission 153003) | Freshwater microbial communities from Trout Bog Lake, WI - Practice 03JUN2009 epilimnion v4 | ecosystem: Environmental > Aquatic > Freshwater > Lake > Epilimnion/Euphotic zone ...
CGTAACACAACAGCACATATTAAAAGTTTAGGCACTAATGATGGAGTTGCTACACTTGCACCTGCTAAAGTTTATACAGGATCTATGGTAAAAGGCATTGCAACTATGCATAAAAGCAATGCCGTGCCTGTTTTTAGCGACGAACAAGCCGTTGACATTTCTAAAATGCGGCGTTAAACTGTGGCTAAGTATAAACATAGTGCTTTTCATCTAGAAATAGAAGATAACTATATATTGCACCCCAAAAAATTGTGTGCAACACACGGCGTTTTGTTAAGGAGAAACGGATACAGCCAAACAATAATTAATGACGGTAGTAGCGATACCTCATCCACCGCGTAAAAGGAGAAAACAAATGATACGCATTGTCAAAGTAGTAATTAATTTTATTGTTATATTAGCAATAGGATTTACAGTTCAACAAGTTGTAAACTCAAAGTTTCAACGTCTAAAAGAAGCAAGAGATTCGGCAAGTCCAATCACAGCTCAAATGAGACAAACACAATTAGATTGTTTAGCTCGAAATATATACCACGAAGCAGGATCTGAACCTTTTGAAGGTAAAGTAGCCGTGGCACAAGTTACAATCAACCGTACAGAAAGCGGACAATTTCCCGGAGATATCTGTAAGGTTGTATATCAAAAGAATGTAGTATACGAAAAAGTACTATGTCAATTTAGCTGGTATTGTGAAAATCCAGCAGGTGCATTAAAACCTATGAATGGTGCAATGTACTACGAAAGTATGGAAGTAGCAAAGAAAGTGTTATTAGAAGGATTCCGGTTGCCCGATTTGAAAAAAGCGTTATACTTTCATGCTGACTACGTAAAAGAACCTAGTAATAAACAACCTGTAGCAAAAATTGGTCATCATATTTTTTATAATTAAGGAAAACAAATGAACGTTATTATTACCAAAGTCCGTGACTTGTTTGATTTGAACTTGTGGATGCAGAATGTCAAAGAACATGCTCCACATGTTAGTGCAGAAACAATGGGCTGGATTGCTGTAATTTTGTTGCATCTTGCTACAATTCCTACTGAATTAGCTGTGCTTACAGGATTGACTGAAAAAATGCCCCCTGTAGACATGGTTTTGTTTAGTTGGGCTGGATTATTCTGTTTTTTCTTAAAAGCCACAATCCAAAAGGATTTACTTAATATTGTAACTATTGGCTTGGGCTTTTTTGTACAGGCCGCTATGCTGGCTTTAATTGTATTCAAGTGATCCTTGCATAAATATACTATAAACTAGGAGTAGGCAAAATGGCCGGATCAGGATATCAACAAGACAGTAACCAATTAACACAAGGGCTATATCGTGTAACAATCGATACTTCGAGTAGCACATATTACCCACTAGCATCTGGAACTACAACACAGAACGGTGGTATTAACCCATACGATTGGGATTCATCTCAATATACAAATGCAACATCTATAACTGCTACCCAAGCAACTTATCTAGCACAAGGTAATTTGCGTTGGTTAAACATTATAGATCAATTAGATAACACTGCGGATTGTCGTATTTTAGATGTAGTAATCACAGGCGGTGGATCACCAGCTGGTTCCGATGCTACTGCACAAAATACAGGAGTCGCATTTACTGTTGAGTTCGATCGAGATTCTTTTGTGTTAGGCGAGTGGAACAACTACTTAAAGTCACAAGGACAAAGTGCAAATGGTACTTTTACAGCCTCTGACGGTTCAACACAAACTGCATATACTGGATTTGGTGGTACAGCAATTACTACTAATCTTTTAGCAATTAAAGATCTAGTTGCTACAGCTATTTCGGCATCAAGAAGCAGAGCATATAGAGTTTATAACCCGGCACAAGCTGGCGACTCACAAGTTAAAGTTTCAATCACAGCACCAAATTCTACATATTCAAACATCTACGGTACTGTAACAGTTGCACAAATTGCAGGTACAACTTTAGCAGGCACACCACTATAACTTGATTGAGCAAATAAGGACTTGCAAAAGTCCTTAGTTACAGTATAATTAACGGATGATACTAGCTTACTTACTACTCCTAACAGGTTTAACAATTTCAGCGGTCGCAATCTATTATTCAGTGATAGGTTTGACCGCTATATTTTCTGCCGCGGCAATTCCAATTATTATTATGGGGTCAGCTTTAGAAGTTGGCAAACTTGTCTGCGCCTCTTGGTTAAAATCAAATTGGGATCGTGCTCCTGGATTTATGAAATATTATATGACTACCGCAGTAGTTGTACTAATGTTAATTACATCGATGGGAATATTTGGATTCCTTTCAAAAGCTCACAATGATCAAAATCTAGTATCGGGTGATGTTCAATCTAAACTGGCAATATATGATGAGAAAATTAAGACGGCAAAAGAAAACATCGAAGTTGACCGCAAGCAAATTAAACAAATGGATGACGCGGTGGACCAAATCATGGGCCGAAGCACTGATGAAAAAGGTGCCGATAAAGCAAACGCTGTACGCAAATCGCAGCAAAAAGACCGTCAGGCTCTTGCCCGTGATATCGAAGCGAACCAGAAAACAATTAGTCAGCTTAATGACGAAGCGGCACCTATACGTGCAGAGAATCGTAAAGTTGAAGCTGAAGTAGGTCCGATTAAGTATATCGCGGCATTTATATATGGCGCAAATCCAGATAGTTCAATCTTAGAACGTGCGGTAACTTGGATTATTATCTTAATCGTTATTGTGTTCGATCCCTTAGCAGTTATTATGTTACTAGCTAGTCAGATGACTTTCGGTTGGAATAAAGAAGAAAAAGGAGAACATACTCCTGTCTATGTAGCTGATGTTACAATGCCCGATTATGACCCAGATGATGGTCCACTAACTGAACAGCAGATAGCACAAATCAAAGAAGAAATCGATCATGAAGCAATGGAAAGATTAACAGATCCTAATGCTCCAACAGAAGAAGAACTTAAAATCAATGATGAATCGATAAAGGATATAGGAGATATTATTCCTGGTGATCACGTTTCGACAGAAGATGAGTTAACAGCTAATACAAGCGAGCTAGATAAATGGAATAAAATGATCGAAGAAGCCGAGCGTGAAGCGGCCAAAGCTCAGGATGATCAACAATTAAAAGATAGACTAGCTTCCGGAGAAAGTTATATTAATGCAGAAGGATCTGAAATATCACTAGACATAGATCTTCCAGAAGATGAATCAAAAAAAAAGACGTATATGATAAAGGACGAATTGGGACAGATACAAACCAAAATCAAAGAGTAGAATATATTCAAAATGCAGAGCAATTAAAAGGCTCAACTCTTTGGAACAGACTTAACAATCGAGTATACACATGAATTTAGGAAAAATAACACTTATAACTCCTCCCGACAAACTATTCAATATGAATTTAAGTTACTTATTAGTTAAACCAAGTAACTTCATTAAAGAACAATTTCAAATTATTCTAAGTAAAAGCATAGATGATTTGAATGTATTCATATATGATAACGATGACATGGATACTAGCTGGCTATTAAGTATAGCTATGCAAGTAGATTGTGTTATTATAGATATAGATAATTGTGATTCTTTAACTCAAAAGTTTGTTACATTCATGCTGGCATATCCAAATTCGCATTATATTACTAATGATGACACAACTCCTTATCGATTGATAAGTAAAAATCGAATCTACGATTTGGATTGGATAGTAGAACAGCTTACAAAAGAAGAATCTCAAAACGGTGATGATGATGTACAAGAAGAATAAAGGTACAGGTATTACAATACGTGACGGTGAAAACATAAATGTTTCTCTTCGTCGATTTAAACGTAAAATCGAAGAAGCAGGTACGTTAGATACGTTACGAGCTAAAGAATTCTACGAAAAACCAACTACTGCCAGAAAAAGAAAGAAGGGAGCCGCCAAAGCTCGCTGGAATAAAAAATTACGAGATCAACAACTTCCACCAAAACTCTATTGACATTATAATATTTTTATGCTACAATATAAGTTCATAATAAAGAAAGAACTTAATGGCTAAAACAGATATAATGATCGATTTGGAAACACTTAATACTACTCCAGATTCGACAATTTTAACAATTGGTGCAGTAAAATTCGACCCGTTTGGTGCTGAATTGAAAGAGCCCAATATGGACAGTTTTTATGTCAAGGTTGATTTAGATAGTTGTGATAGAATTGGATTAACCACTAACGATGATACGATTGCTTGGTGGGCTAATCAAAGTAAAGAGGCACAAGAGGCCGCTTTCGATCCCGAAGGAAGAATTGATATTGAAGATGCTTTTCAGCAACTTTATAAATTCTGTTGGGGTGCTAAACGTGTGTGGTCCAATGGTAGTTGTTTTGATATTATCATTTGCGAGCATGTATTCCGTAAAATCGGTAAAGCTATTCCTTGGAAGTTCTGGGAAGTACGCGATGTACGCACAGCATTTGATCTCGGAATCAATCCACAAAGACCTCCCGTAACTGCTCATCACGCATTAGAAGATGCTTGGAATCAGGCAGTCGGCATTCAAAATGTCTACAATACACTAAGAACTAGTACAACAGCAGAAGGCAAGTATATTGCTCCATTTGCAAATCAGAGGTAATATGAACAATCAAGAACGTGAAGTTATGAACATTCTTTCAGAAGAATGTGCTGAAGTAATTCAGGCAATTAGTAAATGTCATCGTTTTGGCATTGACAATTATAAACCAGGCAAACCAAAAACCAATCGTGAGCACTTAGAAGAAGAGCTAGGCGATTTGTACGCTATGATTGAAATTCTCCAACAAATGGATGTAGTTAGTTGGACTAACATTGAACGTGCCGCAGAAGCTAAGCGAGAAAAACTTAAAAAATGGTCAACTATAGAAAACTTGTAATTTTATTAGGATTATTTTTTAGTTTTCACAGTTATGCTTTTGAGTGGCCCAATGTCACTGCTAAGAGTTGGATTGTGGCAGATGAAAATGGAAAAATAATTCAAAGTGAAAATCCTAATCAAATACGCAGTATTGCTAGTATTAGTAAACTAATGACAGTAATGGTAGTATTAGATGCACATCAGGATCTTGCAGAACCCATTGGTCTTTTTACAAGAGGACAACTTATAGACATGGCATTAGTTAAATCTGATAATCGTGCCGCTAATTTGTTATGTGAGAATTATCCTAATGGAAAATCTGCATGTATTAATGCTATGAATATTAAAGCTCATTTTTTAAATATGCCTAATACCAGTTTTGTAGAACCTACAGGACTTAGCGTTATGAATGTCAGTACCGCTATTGATTTAATCACGTTAGTAAAAACTGCAAGCACATATCCTGAAATAGTACATGCCGCAGATACTAGTGAAATTAAAATACAAATACGTAAAAAATGGCTTGTATTTCATAATACAAACCCCATCATAGGCAAAAGGCATAAATTCATAGTAAGCAAAACAGGCTTTATAAATGCGGCAGGCGGATGTATAGTCTTAATGCTGGATACAGAAATAGGCAAAAGAATAGTAATTGTACTAGGCAGTAAAAATACCCATACTAGGATTCCGGAAGCAGAATTTATTTTCGAAAATATTAAAGAATAATTTGTCAGGGATAAATATTTACGTGCTGAAACGCCTTAAGGGTTTAGTACATAGGGCAAGGTGCCCAACATTACTCGCTTAATTAAAGGAGAATATTATGAGTAAAATTATCGGTATCGATTTAGGTACAACAAATAGCTGTGTAGCAATCCTAGAAAACGGAGTTGCAAAAGTAATCGAAAACAGCGAAGGTGCTAGAACAACACCATCAATCATTGCATATACTGACAAAGAAATCTTAGTAGGTGCAACAGCAAAGCGACAAGCAGTCACTAACCCAAAAAATACACTATACGCAGTTAAGCGTTTAATCGGACGTAAGTTTGATGAAAAAGAAGTACAAAAAGACATCGATTTGATGCCTTATGAAATTGTCAAAGCAGACAACGGTGATGCGTGGGTTGCCGCTAATGGACAAAAATTAGCTCCACCGCAAGTATCAGCTGAAGTACTTCGCAAAATGAAAAAGACTGCTGAAGACTATCTAGGCGAAACAGTAACTCAAGCAGTTATTACAGTTCCTGCTTACTTTAACGATAGCCAACGTCAAGCAACTAAGGATGCAGGTAAGATTGCTGGCTTAGAAGTTCTACGTATTATCAACGAGCCAACAGCGGCCGCACTTGCTTACGGAGTAGACAAGACTGATAAGAAAGATCGTAAGATTGCGGTATACGACTTAGGTGGTGGTACATTTGATATTTCAATTATCGAAATTGCCAACATCGATGATGATAAGCAAATCGAAGTTCTTGCTACTAACGGTGATACATTCCTAGGAGGTGAAGACTTTGACCAAGTCTTAATGGATTATCTAGTTGAAGAATTCAAGAAAGACAATGGTGTTGACTTGAAACAAGATGTACTAGCATTACAGCGTTTAAAAGATGCGGCTGAAAAAGCTAAGATCGAATTGTCATCAAGCCAAAGTACAACTGTTAACTTGCCATACGTTACAGCAGATGCAACAGGTCCTAAACACTTAAATGTAACTATTAGCCGTGCTAAGTTTGAGTCAATGGTTGAAGACTTAATTGCTCGCTCGATTGAGCCATGCAAAACTTGTATGAAGGATGCTAAAGTTACAGCCTCAGATATTGACGAAGTTATTTTAGTTGGTGGTCAAACACGTATGCCTAAAGTACAAGAAGCAGTTGAGAAACTATTCGGTAAGGCTCCACGTAAAGACGTTAACCCAGACGAAGCAGTTGCCGCAGGTGCTGCCGTTCAAGGTGCTGTTCTAGCAGGTGACAAAACAGACGTTCTATTGTTAGACGTAACTCCATTAACATTGGGTATTGAAACAATGGGCGGTGTGTTTACCAAGTTGATTGCTAAGAATACAACAATCCCAACTAAACATAGTCAAACATTCTCAACAGCAGAAGATAATCAACCAGCTGTAACCATTAAGGTTGCACAAGGTGAACGCGAATTGTTCAAATACAATAAACAATTAGGTGAATTCAATTTAGAAGGTATTGATCCTGCTCCACGTGGTATGCCTCAAGTTGAAGTTACACTTGACATCGATGCTAATGGTATTTTGAATGTTAGTGCCAAAGACAAAAAGACCGGCAAAGAAAACAAAATCACTATTAAATCTGATTCAGGTCTAAGTAAAGATGACATTGATCGTATGATTCGTGAAGCTGAAGAAAATGCTGAAGCAGATAAAAAACAAGCAGATTTAATTAATGCACGTAACCAAGCTGAAGGAACTGCACATAGTGTTCGCAAAGATTATGCTGAATACAAAGATCAGTTATCTGAAACCGAATGCACAGCATTTGACACAGCTAGTACAGCATTAGATGATGCTTGTAAAGGTGAGGATCTTGAGGTAATCAAAGAAGCAACACAAAAGTTATTTGAAGCCGCTGGTCCAATTATGACTAAGAAACAAGCCGCTGAAACAGCTAAAGCTGAGGCTGAAAAGAAGGCTGCTGAAACTGGAGAACAAACAGTAGATGCGAGCTTCACAGAAGTTGACAAAGACTCGAAAGAGTAATATAATATACTTGTAGGGTGCCGATGGTCGGGCCCTACTTATTTCTTGCTTAATAAAGGAGATTTAAAATGGCAACAATGCAATTAAGAACAGTAACACCGGCGGAATTCGCCAATCTAAGTAGAGCCTTAATCGGCTTTGATCAAATCTTTAATCAAAGAGTACAACAAGCAAACAGTAACTATCCTCCACACAATATTGTAAAATATAGTGCCAAGGAATATGCTATTGAAATTGCTGTCGCTGGATTCAAGAAAGAAGAAATCACTGTCGAAGTAGATCAAGATCAACTAGTTGTTCGTGGTGTACAAGGCGAAGTAGTAAATGAAACTAAAGAATATTTGCACAGAGGTTTAGCATCACGCAACTTTGAGCAAACATGGACTTTAGCTGAGTATATGGAAGTTAAAGATGCACAAGTTAAGGATGGTATGCTAATTGTTGAAATTGAGCGTATCGTTCCAGAATCTTTAAAACCACGTACTATTAAAGTTAAATAATCAACCGGGGGAGGAAACTCCCCCTCTTTTGAAAGAGAAAATATATGTCAGGTACCGATATCCAACTAGATGAAAAAATTAAGATTAAGGCTACTGAGCCCAAACGTTGGAAAGTGATTTTGCTAAATGATGATAGCACTCCTATGGAGTTTGTTATTAGTGTTTTAGTAGAAATCTTTAGACATACACCTAGTACTGCAAGTGATATTATGTTACAAGTACATGAAACTGGCAGCGGTGTTGCCGGAGTTTATAGTTTCGAGATTGCTGAAGCTAAAGCAGTAGAGGCAACAAATCTAGCTCGAAATAATAATCATCCACTACAAATTAAATTGGAAGAAGAATGAGTTTAAAAGATTTAACTAAAGATGCACATAATAATGCAGAACGTAGTGCATTTGTAAAAATATTATTTTCTGGATCAATTGATCCAAAATTATATGCGTTGTATTTAAAAAATCAACATCCACAATATGAAATACTCGAAGTAGTTGCTATGGCAAAAGGATTGTTGAACGGACTTCCTGACATTCGTCGTGCCCCAGCAATTAATTCAGATTTTGAAGAATTATGGGATAAAGAAAAATATGGTGAACCGACTATACTTCCAGTAGTTAAAAAATATATTGATCATATTATGTCAATTAAAGATGATCCTAATAAACTTATGGCACACGTTTATACACGTCATATGGGAGATCTTGCTGGCGGGCAAATGATTGCTAAGAAAGTTCCGGGTTCCGGCCGTTATTATAAATTCGAAAATCCTGATGTTCTTAAAGATGCTATACGTGCTAAAATAAATGATGATATGGCAGATGAAGCAAAAGTATGTTTTGACTTTGCCAAAGAATTCTTCCAAGAGATGATGACTTTGGTGCCAAATGAGTGAAATATTTGAAAAAACTATTGCATGTGCCGATGCAATAACTAAAAGATTTACCGAAACAGGATCACTCGATTCAGTTAATCGTTGGGATTTTCCAAAGCTAACAGATACAGTTTATAAATCTTTAAGATATCGTAGAGCTCACATTTGTACCGTAGATGCTAGAGAAACTAAAAAGTTATATTTGATGCATGTTACTGTAATGCCGCACATTAATGATAACAGTCCAATTTATGGATTTGATTTAGTGGCCGGACCAACTAAAGTTAGTGGCGCCTTTTTGGATTATAGTTCAGGTGGCAGTCCTTCTCATTATATGATGAATTGGTTTGCCCATAACACTAAAGATTTAGAATGGAATAAACCCCGAGAATTACCAGACTGGGCTAAAGCTATCTTCAGCCCTAGTTTTGTAGCAATAGGTGCAGTAGGAGCTGAAGAATTAGATGCTTGTATTAATATAGGGCTAACTTCATTAGATCATTATTTAGAAAATGTGGGCAATACACAAGAAAGCGGTGCAGATTACCATATGGCCCAAAATCGCTATTGTCAATATCAAAAGATGAATCCACGTACCCCAGCTAGTTTACAGCATCTAGGGTTTTCAGAACACGAAACTAGGGATTTTGTAGCCAACATTTTGTTTCCGGAAATAGTATAAATATTGTACTATGCATATTAATGATATTGTTAAGCCTTTAGTAACTGAGGCGAAAAATATGGCTTCTAGCGAATGGCTAAATTCAAGTTCGGTGCCTCAATTTTTATCAAGATTGGCTTCCGGCAGTACAGGCCCGCTTACATTTAGAATTGGTAAAGTTGATTTCGAAGGCGAAATTAATATTACTGACAAATACACTCATAATTACAAAGCGTATTTAGGGTTGAAAACCGCTATAGAACAAAAGAATAAAAATATATTACCAGCAATCGACTTTCGTGTTACTTTATACGATGACGACGGCAAGCCAACTACCGCTTATGAATTAATAAACATTACTAAAATTGTTAAAGATGAATTATTCAGCGGTAAATTACGTGTTAATAAAGGCAATATTGCAGAAATAGTATTAGGTTGCGCAGTTACTGCCAAATACGAAAATCCTTTAAAACATATCGATGCTAGTCATGTAATCGATGTTGCTAGACGTGTGGCACAAGGAAATGGAACTGCTAAAGGAACAGCAGGAAAAGATACAATTTCATTTACTGTTATAGTTCCTGCGGCAGACAAAAAAGGATTCAATGCGTATATAGGCATGGATCCAGATGGTAAGAAACCTGAAGACTATGGCATGAGTAAAGACCTATTAAAAGCCATAAGCGATCATATCGACAATGCTGTCAAATATGTTAATACTTCGCCAAGAGTAGCCGCCGCAGTTGATAAAGCCGCAAAAGATCCTAGAAAAAATGAAATCGATGTAGTAAGTGATGGCGGCAATGCAGAAGAACAAAAAACTACTAAAGCAGATTTGAAGATTTTAATAGACGGATCTAAAATAAACTTAATAAGTATAAAGGCTGGGGATGTTAAACAATTCGGCCAAGTAAGCGGATACGAATTTGAAAGAATTAATGATTTCTTCTTATCAACAGTTCATATGCCGTTAAGCGACAAAGTAAAAAAATCATTTATGATGGTTGATGAAAAATTAGCCACTAAAGAAGAAAAAGAAGAAAATAAAGAACAAGTTAGATCCGCTAATTATTCAAACGGATTTAAACAAGCATACGATGAAATCTTTAAACATTTGACTAGGTTAACAGGTAGCGAATCTGGTCAAGCAGATTTAATAAAACGTGTATATAGAGGATTATTATATCATGCAACACGTAACGATACTAATGTTGAGATGATCATTTTAAGCCCTAATGCCAAAAAAGCATTTCACGAATTAACATTCGGTGCCGAACTAGAAAATGCATTAGACGATTATCAGCTAACTGTTAATCGTGGCACAACACAAGCTATGCATGAAATATACATATACGGTCATCCTAAAACTGCTAATGCTAAAAAATCCCAAGGTTCTAATAAAGAACTATTAGTTAAACTACGTTCATATGCACAGAAAAGAGCAGTTCGTAATATTGTCGAGATGGGAGATTTACTTAAAGATATTGCAGACTGGGAAAAAATAGAAGAACGTAAAGCCACTAAAGCCTCGACAGCTCCAACAGCAGATCAACATTTAGCTAAACAGACAAAAATATCACCAAAACCTGAGATTAGTGAACCTATTACACCACCTCCAGTAACTCCTAATCAAATTCCTCAATCCACTAATTTACAAGGTACTGAATTTACTTCATCAACACCGGAAAAATATGGAATGCCCGAAGAAGAACCAGCGGCAATGATGGAATTAAAAACTATTCTCAAATACGCCGGATTAACCAGCTAATTCTACCAATCTATTTGCTTTTTCTGTTAAGTGATAGTATTATAAATACTAAACATGGAAATAATATTATTACTTTTGGTATTACAGATTAAACATTGCTATGCTGATTTTGTAATACAAACCTATAAGCAAACGGTGCATAAAGGCATCTATCGTGATCCTATTGGCATCAGCCATAGCGTTGACCATGTCTGGACAAGTCTAGTAGCATTACTTGTCTTTAGTTTTTTCTATACTACAAATCCTTTTACAATCATGTGGTTATGTATTGTAGAAGGTATACTACACTATCACATCGACTTTGTCAAAGTTAAGTTTGGCAGTAAAGATCAAACAAGACCTATATTTTGGGCACAGTTTGGTCTTGATCAATTAGCACATCAAGTAACATATTTGTTGATGGCCGCTCTCTTATTAAAATTATAATATTACTGTCGTATTAAAGTACTACTTTAATACCGTTCGGATGTACTTAAATAAAGTATAGAGGAGCGAAACTCATGAAAAAAATTATATTAGCCAGTACTATTTGCATGTTCCTTGCAAATTCTGCATGGGCTGAATTAGTACAGCAGTTTAAAGATCCAACCTTTAGCGGAAATGGTTGGAGCACACAAGAATTAACTATTATTCAAATGGAACAAAGTGCTAAAGCCACACAGGCTAGCCAACAGGCGGCAGCTCAGGCATCGGCACAAGCGGCAGCCGCAAACACACCAATAGCACAGTTTATGAGTTTGTTTACTAGTCAAGTGTATAGTCAGTTAGCTACTCAATTAAGTAATAATTTATTTTCTAGTTGCACAAGTTCAAGTGGTGCGGCTATTCCAGGATGTACACCGAGCACTAGTGGTACAATGAATATTAATCCAACTACAACTATTAGTTGGTTTAAGACTGTTAGAGATCCTAATTTTGGCGGTCAAAATAGTGTTACATTAAAAGTTGTTAATACAGCAGACACAGCACAAAACACAACAGTAACAGTTCCAATTTCAACATTTGCATTTTAAGGTGACCTATGAAATTATTTAAACTAACATTAATTGCCTTAACAATCACAGCTATGGCAGGCTGTAGTACAATACGTCCTTACGGAGCAGTTGATATTAAAGATCAGCCAGAATTAAGTAAAACATTAACTAAAGACTTTGATAAAGTTCCTGCACCAAGCGGCCCTCCAATTGCTGTAGCAGTTTACAGTTTTAAAGACCTAACTGGCCAACGCAAACCTAGTCAGACATTAAGTTTGTTTAGTACAGCCGTTACACAAGGTGCTGAATCATACTTGATTAAAACACTACAAGAAGTTGGTAATCGTCAATGGTTCACAGTTGTGGAAAGAAGTAATTTGGATGACTTGTTAAAAGAACGACAAATGATTAAACAAACTCGTGAAATATATGAAGGTTCTAATGCTAGATTATTACCACCGATGACCATGGCGGGTGTAATTATTGAAGGCGGTATCATTGACTATAATAGTAATGTCCTAACTGGCGGTACTGGCGTTGCTGTATTTGGAATTGGTCCGTATACTCAATACACACAAGACCAAGTTGTAATCAGTTTGCGTTTAGTAAGTGTACAAAACGGTGAAATATTAACCACTGTCACAGTACAAAAGAATTTACTGAGTACTATGGATGGTGCAACAGCAATGAGATTTTTTAATCAAAACACAGAAGCATTTGAATTTGATTCAAGCCAAAGTTTCAATGAGCCAGGAAACTACGCATTGCGCAGTGCTATTGAACAAGGTGTTGTAGAATTGATTAAGAAAGGCGAAAAGCAAGGCTTATGGAAATACAAAGGTGTTGAAAATCCAACACCAGGTGTTGAAAATCCAACACCTAATGTGTTAGAAAAATAACAGCAGAGTATAATTAAATCAAAAGTGAACTTAAATATTTAAGGAAGGCAGGTTCGTAGAAGTTTTTTTAGGGTTAATAGCCCACAGGAGCGTAATAAAATGAAAATAAAAATAATAGCATTAGTATCAACAATATTGATCGGAAATGCAATGGCGCAAAATGCACCAACACAACCGGGAAATGTAACAGCGGCAACACCAGTACCAATGGTATCTACATCAGATACTAATTTCAGTATTGGAGTAACTAGCGCATTGAGCAACGCAACTACTAATATTGTATACTTACAACAAAATGGCAGCACACCGACATTTAGTATTTTACAAGATGGTAATAGCAATCGTTCAGGTGCAACATCGGCCGGTGTAATCAATCCAATGATTATGCAGGGGGATAACCAAGTTCTCACTATTGAACAAACAGGTAATGGTAATTTGATTAACACCTTACAAGTTATTGGAACTAGCGCACACGTACAGATCTTACAAAACGGTAACCTAAATAGTGTTAACGCAATTTGTGGAGATTCTAGTACAAACTGCAATGGTGCTATCCTAAACTGGAGTTTTGACAACAGCGCAGGCGGTGCAAGTGCCGCAGGCAATGTGTTAAACTATACTGGTAGTGGTACAAACTTAATCAGCGGTATTAATGTAACTGGTGGTGGAAATAACATCACTGATTTACAAGCTGGTAATGGACAACAACAATTATTAACAGTTACTGGTAATAACAATGTGTTCAATGTTACACAAAGTAGTACTACAGCCGCAAACAGTTTAGTTGTATCACAAAATGGTACAGGTACAACATTTAATATTAGTCAAACTGGTTTATATGTCAATGTGGCCAATATTCAGGCAGGACAAGGCGCTGGCGGTCAGACCAACGGTGGAACTATCACCGTGATCCAACACAGTCACTAAGAGGCATAAATGCAAAAATGGCCATTGTTACTTTTGCTAATCTCAACAGTTTCATTTGCTGATATAGGAAATGTAACTGATATAACTGGAACTGCTACTATAAAGCGTGGCAGTTCCATTATCACGATTGCAAAAGGTACACTGGTTGAAATGAATGACCGTGTTGAAACAAAGAATGGTGATGTAAAAATAAAATTCAAAGACGATACAACCGTGCGAGTCACGGCAAGTAGCGCATTAGTCATAGACGATTTTGTTTACGATCCTAAAACACAGGGCGGTAAACTTGGCCTTAAGGCCGCAGAAGGCACAGTTCGATATGTGTCTGGTAATATTGCTCACAATAATCCAAATAGTGTGAACATTAAGACCCCCACGGCCGCTATTGCAGTTCGTGGGACTGATTTTGTCATGAGTGTAGATGAGACTGGTAAAAGTCTTGTTATGCTCATGCCCACATGTGAAGAAAATGTACAGATAGTTAATCTTAAAGGCTTGGTATGCGGTAGTGGTGCTATTGATGTAGAATCTGGTGGCCATATTATACATATGAATCAACCTTACCAAGCAGTAATAGCAGAGACCGAAGGCGATGCTCCTGTAGGGCCTGTAGTAGTAAATCTAAGTAATACACCAATTGGTAATAATTTGCATCTAAGTCCCCCACAAACTATGACAGGTCATAGTATACAAACAGCCGCAAAAACTGCCGCTGAAAAGACTGGCGATGCTAAAAAAGACGATAATAAAAAAGAAGATTCAAAGCAAACTACAAATGATCAAGTATCAAATGGTGCTACAGATTCGCAAGCCTCGGTAGTTCAACAACAGCAACAGAAACAACAGCAACAGCAAGAAGAACAACAGCAACAAGATGCACAAGCGGCCGCTAAAGCAATTACAACAGCAACTAATGAATTAAATGCATTACAATCTAGTGGCGTATCAGTAAATAATACACAAACAGGCGATCCAAATGTTTTCGAAATACATCAAAACAACAATCCTAATCTAGTACAAATTGGTTGGGGATATGCTAGTTTAACAGGCCACAACTATGCTAATGTAGCCTTACCAACTGATAGTCAAGTTTTAGTAGTTGTATCACAGGATAGACAAATAGATGCTTATAATTTTGCATCTGGTGCAAAAGCATTTGGCAGTATTACCATAATACAAAATTACAGTAATGCAACACCTACTCATTAAATGAAAAAAATATTTCTATTATTATTAATGTTTGTAAGTGTTTGTGGTTATGCACAAACTAGTCTTGCACCTCCGAGTGGTTACGATAAAGTTGAAACAAGTTATACACAGACTACTATTAGTCAAGATGTTGTATTCAATAGTACTATGCAAGCTGGAGGCACATTAATATTTACAGTTAATGCTACATCAGGTGGTGGCCATACTGGCGCTAGTGAACCAGTATCATTAAGTCTAGTATTTTATAATTCAAGTGGTGGTATAGTTAATACAGTTAATAGCAGTACAACGGAATTACCAACACCTAGCGCAGGTTGGGTAACAGAAAATGTGTCAGCTACTAACTGCGGAGGAAGTTGTGCTAATGTAGCTTATGTACAAGTCCAGATGCATGGTATTGATGGTAGTTATTGGGCAGGTGATTATGGCCCTCAATATTACGGTCCTAGTTTAACATTTAATGGCGGTGGCAATATTTTATACAATCCACAATTCGGGCCAGCACCTAACGGAACAAATGTTCAAGGCTGGAACAGCACAGCAGGATGGGGTGTTTGTCAAGGAGCATACGGCGGAAGTAATGACTGTGTGAATAACTATACAGGTGTTACTGCCAATGGCGGCAATTATGTAGCCAACGGTGGTACATCTAGTTCTCAACCGGGTGGCTACACTATTACTAGTTCTGGGTCAACTGCGGGACTAAGTGGTATTAAGTTTGGTGCCGCGCAAGTAGCAGATGCGCAATGGAATGTATACGCTTGTACACAAACTACCACTTGTCAAATATACAGTACTAATCCTGGGGTTACTTATAACACAACAAGCCCCACCTATATAGGAACAGGACAATATATAAGTTTTACAGCAAATACGGGATCAGACAGCGCAACTAATCCATGGACTATGATATTATACAACTCTGATGGAAGTGTAGCAAAAAACTTAGGAACAGGACATATACTAATCGAAGGAACTGATTCTTCTGGTAATAGTTATTTTTTCTTTAGTAACAGCTCCGATAACGGAACACTATTCAGCGGTAATTTAGGACTATCCGGACAAGGTGCCACATTTACTGGAACGCCAAGTCCTTCAGTATCGGACACAAATACTTTTTCTGGTAGCATGAGTACTAGTCCGTTGGCCGCAGGTCAAACAGGTGGATCTACTTCTTCGTCACCGACTGTGACCAGCACTAGCACAACTGATGTAGTTACTACAAGTTCAACTACAGGTGCCACAACTACAACTACTAATCAATATCTATTCGATAACCAAACATATAATGTAATTGGAACCAGTACTCCTACAACTGTAACTACAACTACTACTCCTGTAACTACTACAAACTACAGTGATGGCACATCGACAACTACTAATGGAACTGCTACATCTACTTCTACTACAACTTACAGTTACACAGTAACTGGACCCGCTCAACAGCCTACTAGTCCTTATATAGGAACCAATACCAGTGGTGTTTATATTACACAATCAGGTAGTGGCAACAATACCGGTGCATACCAAAGCGGCCGCGGCAACTATATGGAAATCAAAGTATCTGGTAATAGCAATACAGTTAGTGCTGGACAAGGCTATACTTTTAACACAATTGGTGTTGCCAGTGAATCATTAACTCCTAGTAATTACAATGTGCTTGGATTAACTTTATCCGGTAATAGTAATACAGTGGTCAGCTCTCAAGTAGGATTATCTAATAGTGCTATTATCAATATATCAGGCGGAACTAATACAGTAACAGTGAATCAAACTGGTAATAACAATCAAGAATACAACATTATAAATGGTAGCGGAAATGCACTATCAGTTAGCCAAACTGGTAATGGACATATAGCTGCCGCTAACTTGTATGGTAATGGAAATACGGCCAGCATAACACAAAACGGTTCAGCTCCAATGGGTGCAGTATTAAACTTAACCAATGCTGGCGGTGCTAATAATGTTATAGTAACCCAAACTGGTTCAACTACACAGGCTTATAGTTTACAGCAGACTTGCACTACACCTTCTGGTTGTAATGTAACTGTAACACAAGGACATTAACAAAATTATAAATACAGTACGGGCACAAGATAAGGTGTCGTGGGAATCCGTAATCCACAAAGGACCCCGGTCCTTTTTTTATGACTAAATATTTGTCAAGGAGGAACTTGCCATGAAACAATCGAAATTAGTTCGTAAGTTGTACAAGGCTTGCTTCCGACACGATGAAGATGCAATTATGGAACTTCGTAAAGAAGAATTCCGTAAGATACTAAAGCACCGCGCCGAAGGTAAGCCATTCGATACAAAATGGACGGTGGTTAGGATTTAACCAAATAGGATCTTAGGATCCTATTTTTACGGGCCGGCTAAATAGTAGCA
>Ga0214164_1000936_pt1 | contig 17790 bp, 20 predicted proteins | sample TroBogepilimnion_13_FD_153003 | JGI IMG/M metagenome (GOLD analysis project Ga0214164, IMG submission 153003) | Freshwater microbial communities from Trout Bog Lake, WI - Practice 03JUN2009 epilimnion v4 | ecosystem: Environmental > Aquatic > Freshwater > Lake > Epilimnion/Euphotic zone ...
CGTTACTAAGAACTTTTAAAAAGCCCCCAGGGATTTCCCTGGGGGCTTTTTTACTTCTGAATTACAAACTTACTTAGGTTGTGTGCGAACACTCCTACTCCAATAAAGAATGCAAGTGGAAGCGCGAAGACTATTACGTGTGCCATTTGGGCTCCTTTCTCTGTTGCAACAAAGATAAGAGTCCAACTTTTAATACAAATTAGACGCGTCTAAATGAAACATAAGTTTTACGGCGATTAAGAAAATCTTAGAAACGCTTTTATCAGCAATTTATTATCCGAGACCCATTACAAGAGAAATCGCATCATCCAAACTCCAGAGTTCTTCTGCGCTCAGACTGCCTACTTTCCTGCCAAGTCTTTGCGAATCTGCAACGGCAATTTGTTCAACGAGGACTTTTGTTTCCTCACCTCCAATGTTTATTAGAGGACGAAATGATGCTGCACGTGCGCTCTTAGAAGTTGGCGCTACCAGTACCGTTGAGAGCTTGTTCATCAAGTCAGACTGAACTACGACACCCAATCGGACACCACTTTGCTTATGTCCTTGTGTCTTCTGAACACGAAACTCGAATACATCGCCCCTATTCATGGAGTGAATTCATGAACTGTGCAATATCCAACATCTCTTGGCGATCGTCTTCGTCTGCTGCGAGTGCCTCAACTTCAAGACGGATTGCATTGTGATGCCTCTTCTTAAGCGCCGCCTCCAAAAGGGCTGTGCGAATAGCTTCTGAGCGAGTCATTCCAGCAGACTCAAGTATTTTTAGTGCGCGAACTGCGTCGCTATCAAGCCTTACTGATACCGCAATGCTCTGATTCTTCACCATGGTTTAATGTATCACAATTTGTAGTACATTTGCTCCTTGGTAACCCAACTGTCGTTGATCTATCGGTATCCAGCAAAGATGTCATCAACGCAGCCATCAAGCTTCTTTGGATTCGTAACGCGAAAGAACCATTCATTAACCATTACTTCCATGAACTGTTCCTTGCCCATCTTCATCCAAAAAGAATCGGCGATCTGTGACGCATGTGCTGCAAGTGCGTCAAACTTACGAGAGCTCGCAGTTGAAACGTCGACTCTCGCGCCAATCTTGTCGTCCGGAGTTCCCATGTTGAGCGGTTCTTCAGGTTCTGGTTCAGGAGCTCTGACAATCCCCTTCTTCTCGTCTTCTTCACGCTTCAGGCGGTCTTCTTCTTCCCAGCGTGCACGGTAGATTGCCATCACTGAGTCTGGGACTGCGTTGTAATACAGCGTTGGTTCGTAGTCAATCAGCTCTAATGCCGCAAGAGTAATTCGGTTCGCCTGAATGTGGTCAGGGTGTCCGTAGAAACCAATTTCGTTGTACGTAACAATGACCTGTGGACGCTCCTCCATGATGATGGCTGCAAGTCGCTTGGCTGCATCATTCACGTCAGCTGCCCAAAAACTGTCTGGATCAGTGTTTTGTGGCCACCCCATCATTCCTGAGTCGCGGTATCCAAGACGCACAAGCCGGTCAATGCCGAGAATCTTTACCGCGTTATCGAGCTCGACTCTGCGAATCTCTGCAACTGCGTCCCCGTCGTGGTGGTCAGCGTCAGGCTTGGCGCCATCAAGTGCGTCACCACATTCTCCATTGGTGCACGTAACAAGCACTGTTCGAATCCCTTGGTCGTGAAGTAGCGGGTAGACGCCACCAGTAGAGCTGGCTTCATCATCTGGATGCGCGTGCACCGCTAGAAAGGACAAGTTACTCAACGGGCATTCCTCCAAAAAAATCGGTTGCATCTTGATCAGTTGGGAACCGCGTCCAAGCACGGTGGTAGTACTCAGTGCCAAATAACAACGTAAAGAGTTCTTCGTCCATGTTCGCAATGTCACTGTTGTCAATCTGTGACGCATGAGTAAGGATCGCCTGCTGTTTGATTTTTGCAAATTTACGAACGTCCATTGTGGAGTCAACAAACTCATCCGGTGTATCTGTCACTGCGCGAAGAATCCACTCAGGAAGCTCAATTCCCTTGGCCTTGGCTGCTGGCAAGAACTCTTCCATAATGCGCTGTGGCATCACTGGATAGTAAATACGTTGTGGGCACATTGCGATATATGCAGCGCGGCCAGTGACTCGATTCGCCATGATGTGATCTGGGTGTCCGTAGAAGCCATTCTCGTCGTATGTAATGAGAACCATTGCTTGAACTTCATTGATAATCGTACCCATTTTATGTGATGCTTCTTCGAAGTCGGCATTAACAAAAGCTTTTGGATTTTTGAACTGTTCCCACTCAGGGAGCCCCGAGTCGTCGTAACCGAGGTTAAAGACACGGTTAAAGCCAACTAACTTTGCAGCTTTTTCGAGTTCGTCTGCACGAGTAGCAATTGTCCACTCGGTGTTGTGTTCTGGGTGATTACCTTCGCGTCCCTGGTCATCACGGCCTAGAGATCCATTGGTGCAGGTAATTAGCGTTAGGTCAAATCCAAGTTCGGCGTAGTGAGATGAAACACCCGCGGTGAAGAGTGCCTCGTCATCTGGATGCGCATGGATAATTGCTATTGATTTTTCGTACGCCATAGGACAATGTTAGGACGTAGCGAGTTGAATGATTCGCACCACCAAAAGCACTCCCGCAACCAAGAGGTATGTCCCCACGCAGCGCAGCAGAAGTTTGCGAGCCCTAGATTTTGGCACTGGAGCTAGCAATGTAAGTCGAGGGGTTCGCCAGTCGCGCTTGTTTACGTCGTAGTGAATCTTTGTAGGCGCACGAAGTAGACCGATTGGCAATCCAATTACTAGCCCCATCCCTCCAATGACAGACAGGGCTGTAAGTAGCTTGACCACGTTTATCCCAGTAAACAGTGTCGAAACCATCATGGTTACTGACAGCACCACCAATACGGTCACAATGATTGTCGCAACCGCGTTTAACCACTTTGAGTTGACCCACGGGCCAAGGATTTCACGGTCATTGCAGAGAAGCAGCACGAAGATCGTCGTGCTCGGCAACATGAGTCCACACATTGCCTGCACCGCGAGAGTAATTATTCCAAGAGGAGCTCCTGGGATAAGCGTCACAATACCAGCCACGCTGAGTAGTCCTGCAAAGGCTCCAAAGAACCCCTTCGCGTCACGTAGTCGAGCATTTAGAGATTGACGTGATCCTGATAAGTCTGCGAGTGCGTACGAGCTCGCGAGAGTCACTGCAGCGGCTCCAATCACCGAAGCGTTTAGCAACAAAATCGCAAAGATTGCCCCAGAGCCGTGGCCCACATAGTGCCCAAGACCACGGGCCACGCCAAGTGCATTAGTAAACGAACTAACGCCACCGTGATGTGAAAGTCCTGCAGCGCTAGCGGCCATTAATGCTGATGCGCCAATGACCACAATGAATGATCCAAGCACCGTGTCGACACGTTCGTAGTTAAGCCATCGCGGCGTGATCTTTTTGTCAACAATGTTTGACTGCTGAAAGTAGAGCTGCCAGGGGGCAACCGTGGTTCCAATAATTGAAATGATGAGTAGTACAGCGCTCGATGATGCCCCACCACGAATTCCAGGAACAATCGAGTGATGAATGGCACTTGCGTAGTGAGGCTTTGAAAGAAGCACCAGCGGCACAACGAAAAGATTGACCGCTACAAAGAGCATCATGAAGCGTTCCCAGCGCGCAAATGAACCAGACGCCGTTACTACGAAGAGAAGAATTACTGCAGCCGGCACAGAAATGTAAGGACTCACACCGAAGTAATCCATAGAGAGTGAGATTCCAATGAACTCAGTAATGATGATGAGGAAATTAAGAAGAAGAATTGAACCAATGGAAACAGTGCCCCAAGTGCGACCAATGCGTTCACGAATAAGTCGACCATGGCCAACACCAGTGACTGCACCGAGACGTGCGACCATCTCTTGGTTGATGATGAGAACAGGAATGAGTAGAGGTAGTACCCACAAGAGTGTGTACCCGAAATTTTGACCCGCTTGGGCGTAGGTGGAGACGCCACCGGCGTCGTTGTCTCCGACCATCACAATGAGGCCGGGGCCAATAATGGCCATCAACGTAAGGAAGCGCGCGCGAAGTCCCTTGCGGCTTGTTACATCGTTTTCTGAAATAGTGCCAAAGGCACCGCTGATCTTCTGTTCCTTGTGCTGCTCGCTCACGCTCCACCTCCTCTCGTCTCTGTGTGGTTTGCGAACAACCACGCAGAAACCAGGACAGGACTAGAGCGCTGTCAGTGGAATTATGCGAAGTTGCGTAGTAATTGAGGTGACCTGACGGTCACAACTGGGGGGTTTCAGAAAGGCCCCCTTTGAACGAGACGAAAAATAAAGCGGTTCATTATTCCTCCACCGCAGTCATTCCAAACTCGCGGCGCCATCCCTGAGGGAGGAGCTCTTCGAGCAGGTCGTCAACCGTTACTACACCAATCATCTTTCCGTGCTCTGCATCGAGCACCGGCAAGACAGTCAGATTGAAGTCACTCATCTTTCGAGCAACGCGGTGCATGTCCCATTCGGGGTGCACGTGCGTTAATTGTGTGCGAGCAACACTGAGCGCCAGGTCAGTGTCACGAGCGCGAACGAGTGGAGCTAGTGAAGAAGCACCAATTGGTTGTCCATTTTCATCCAAAACAAACACGACGTGCAGCGACTCACCGGGAACGTTAGAGCTACGAACTGCGTCGAGTGCTTCTGCAACCGTTGAAGTTGCGCTCACTGAAACAAAGTCCGGGTTCATTAGCCCACCAGCGGTGTCTGCGTTGTAGGAAAGAAGGTGTCTTACCTTGGACTGCTGATCAGCAGGTAGCGACTCAAGGATGGTGAGTCGACGGTCCTGGTCAATTTCGTTAATGAGGTCTGCAGCGTTATCTGGCTCCATGCGAGATAAAAGTCGGGCCGCATCAACATCGGTGCGGTCTTCTAGGAACTCCAACTGATGCTCGGTGTCGAGCTCTTCGAAGACGTCGGCTTCGAGTTCACGGTCGAGTCCAACTGCTTCAATAATCTCTTCACCCTCTTCGTGACTTGCTTGTTCAACGAGGTCAGCAATTTGTGCGGGGTGAAGTTTTGCGAGCTTGCGGTACGGGATGCGAAGTCGAGCTGAAGGAACGTGTCCAACGAATGGTTCAATCGACGCGAAGTCAACAATGGCGTCAGCTTCAATGCGCTGACCGAGGTTGGTGCCAAGAATACGTCGAAAGAACGGACGGCGTCCTGGGTCAACACCAACAACTTCCCACTTACCTTCCATTTCAGCAATTTCAATTTCGTTAGCGATAATGAGACGGCCACGCACCAAGTTAATGAGGTGACGCGAAAGTAGGTCTTCGGCGAGCAATAATTCGCCGGGGCGGCGCTCGAACCTACGAAGGTCGAGTCGCTTTCCTTCAAAGGTCATTTTTCCTTCGCGAAGTCCACCAATTTTTTTTATCGGAACAAAAAGGTCACGACCTTCAATCCGAATTACTGCGCCAACGATTGGTGGGTGTGCATCATTGCCGAGTCGCGCGACCAGGTCTTGGACGCGTCCGATTCGCTCGCCGTTCGAGTCATAGATAGCTCGGCGCAGAAACGTTGAGAGGTGGAGAATTTCAGTCATAGAAAGGCCTTTAGAGACCCTCCAAGGCTACCCGTTTATCCTGATGAGCACCAGTGCGAAAAGATGAACTTGTCGTGAACCCTTGTACAACAAGGAATTCGCTACGAAGGCTTGAAATTCTTCAGCACTTCAGCAACGAATGTAACGTCATCGTCACTTATGCCAGCGTGCGTAACAAAACGAACGCGACGTGGACCAATCGTGCCACCAACAACACCCAGTTGGTCTAGTTCACCAATAATTTGTCGAGCCTGCGGATGGTTAAACGCAACAATGTTTGTCAGACAGATTGCTGGATCGTAGTTCGATTCTGGAAATGATTGTGCAAAAAGAGTTGCTAGTTGTTTCGCACGTGCGTGGTCTTCACTCAGACGCTCAATCATTGTGTCGAGTGCGACGAGTCCCGCAGCGGCCAAGATCCCTGCTTGGCGCATTGCACCACCGAGTCGCTTGCGCTCAATGCGTGCAGTGTTCATGTCAATAGAAGATCCTGCGAGTAGTGAACCAACTGGGGCGCAGAGCCCCTTCGACATGCACGTCATAACGGTATTGGCTGGTGTTGCGAATTCTTTTGCAGATGTTCCAGTTGCGACAACAGCGTTAAAAAGTCGAGCGCCATCAAGGTGAAGGGGAAGATTTCCAATTGCTGATTTGAGTGCGACGAGGTCACGCACGTTCCACGGAGTTCCACCAGATGGCATGTGAGTATTTTCTACCGACACCATTGCAATGTGAGGCTGGTGATCTGCTTCGGCGTCGATGATCGAAAGCACGTCGTCTATATTCAGTTGACCAGTTGAGTCGTCAACGGTTGCAAACTGCACGCCAGAATTTCGCGCCGCAGCTCCAAGCTCGAAGCTAACTACGTGCTGATCGCGTCCAGCAATGATGACGTCACCTGGCCTGGTGTTAACTCGTATTGCAATTTGATTCGCCATCACGCCGGAAGGAACAAAAACTGCAGCTTCTTTTCCGACAATCTTCGCGTAGCGTGCTTCAAGTTCGTTAATAGTGGGGTCTTCACCCGAGCCGTCGTCACCAACAGCCGCATTGGCCATTGCGTCACGCATGGCCTGGGTGGGCTGAGTCACGGTATCGCTTCTGAGGTCTACGCGCCTGGTCATCTAATGAGGCTACAGGCCAACTTCTAGACTGTCTATATGACTGATCACATCCCCCAGCAAATGAATGTGCATGACCAATTGGGGATTGAAATCATCCACGCGAGCCCTGAAAAAGTTGTCTGTCGAGTTGAAGTGAGCCCACGTGTTCATCAACCCTATGGAATTCTGCATGGAGGCGTTTCTGCACTCATGGCAGAAAGCGCCGGCTCAATTGGTGGCGCTACAACTGTTGGTCCAGAGTTCATTGTTGTAGGAACAGAACTCAACATCTCACACCTTCGATCAATGACCAAGGGCACGCTAACGGCAACGGCAACTCCTATTCGAACTGGAAGAAGTGTCCACGTATGGAACATTGACCTTACCGACGAAAGAGACCGTAAAATTGCCATTGCACGCCTGACTTTGCAGGTATTGAAGGCTCCCAATTCTGCCAAGCCTGAGGCCTAGACTTTCATCTAGGAAAAGAGGTCTCTAATGGGTGTTCGCTTTACTGGCTGGGGTATTGGTCTTCCAGAAAACATTGTGACCAACGACGACCTCTCTAAGACCCTCGATACTTCTGACGAGTGGATTAGCGAGCGAACTGGGATTCGCGAGCGCCGTATTGGCAGCTCAACTCGTGAACTCGCCGTTCTTGCTGGAACTGAAGCAATGAAGGACGCTGGCGTAAGCCCCAGCGACATTGACGTGCTCATTCTCGCCACCACCACCCCAGAGCGCATGGCCCCAGCCACCGCGCCAATGGTCGCTAACGACCTTGCTATGACCTGCATGTCTATGGACCTAAACGCAGCTTGTAGTGGATTCATGTACGGCGTTCGCACGGCTCAGGGCCTGCTCGAAACTGGAGCCAAGCGAGTGCTACTGATTGGTGCTGAGCACCTATCGGGCTGGGTTGATTGGAGTGACCGCAATACAGCAGTCCTTCTTGGCGACGGTGGCGGTGCAGCAGTGCTTGAATACGACGAAAATGTTAATGAAATTCTTTCCTTCGTACTTGGATCAGATGGAGCATCTGCGGACATTCTGACTGCCCCGCACGGCGGGTACTTCTACATGGACGGACCAGAAGTCTTTCGCCGTGCTGTTCGAGTGGTTGTTGACTCCGCAGAAAAAGCAATGGCCCTTGCTGGAGTATCAGCTGACCAGATCAGTCTCGTAGTTCCTCACCAGGCCAACATCCGCATTATTCAAGCCGTTACCCAGCGCCTCGGTATTGATATGGACCGCGCAGTCATCACACTTGACCGCTACGGCAATACTTCAAGTGCATCAATCCCGCTTGCCTACTACGACGCACTTAAGAATGGTCGTGTGAAATCTGGCGAATACGCACTCATGACTGGCTTTGGTGCTGGGATGACGTGGGCCTCAGCAGTTATGAAGTGGGCGTAATGAATAGTCCAGCTCTCGTTATTTTGGCTGCGGGCAGGGCCCGTCGCTACGGAGGCACCAAGCAACTTGCCCCTATTGGCATGCACGGTGAAGCCGTTATTGACCTCATTGGCTCAGACGCTTTCGCCGCGGGATTTGACGACATTGTCTTTGTCGTTAACGCAGAAACTGGACCATCAATCATGGACCACGTCGCAAAGTTCTGGCCCAAGGGTCACAAGATTTCATTCGTAATTCAAAAAGAAATTCGTGGAACTGTTGATGCGGTGCTCACCGCGAGATCGGTGATTGATGTTTCGAAACCATTTGGCATTTCAAATGCTGACGATGTTTATGGTCGAGAATCATTCGCAACACTTGGTAGGCACCTGAAAGATTCAACCAATAACTGTCTCATTGGTTTTCAACTCGACCGTGCACTCGTTGGGGACCTTCCAGTTTCACGAGGAACATGCAATGTAGTGAATGGACACCTCACCGACATCCACGAACGTAGAAACGTGCAGGCAACACTTGATGGATTTATTGCAGACGATGGAGTCAAGCCACGTGTGCTTCACCCCCAGTCGACTGTTTCAATGAACCTCTGGGGCTTTCGACCACAGATGTGGGAGCTAATGGCTGAAGCGGTCGCGGTGCATGACTTTGCAGCAGAGCCAGAGATTCAGCTCTCGACATTCGTGGGCAGCATCTTGCACCGCACACCGCTGCGCTTTGATGTTCTTCCGACACCTTCTCGCTGCATTGGCGTCACCCATGCCGACGATCTTCCACTGGCACAGTTGCTGGTTCGCGAAGAGATTGCTGCGCGACAGCGTCCCGAATTCGCGTTTAGTTAATTTCGCGCTTAAAAAGCCGAAAAACCCGAGTGACCAGTGAGCGAACTCGCCAGCCCCTCGGGTTTCTCGAAGGCACATCAACGTATCCCGTGTCGGACAGGCCTACATCAATGGCGTGCATTTCACGTCATTTGTCTTTGCACTGATGGACCGAACTCCATTTTGTGCCTCGAAGGCTCTGTCCCTCTTGCGAGGTCCCTCACCTTTTCAGTCTTTCCTCTCCTTGCGGATCAGTCCAACTAAGACTGGTACTACGTGAACTACTGATTGCACTCTGCCAGAGCTTTCAACCAAATGTGAGGGGTGAAGGGGAAATCAAAAGGTTATGCCCAACACAAAGTCGCTTATCCACCGAAGTTTTTTACTTTCGCAATGTAATCAACTAGTAAACCTCACGTTACCCACAGCTCAGAAGCACCCAGAAACAAAAAATTCTGTTGATTCTTGGGCGAAGACAACTAAAAATCACCTTTTCTCATGACTACTTCTAACTAGCCGGGCGAGAGAGAAATCGAGCAGTGCTTCCGATACTTCGACAAGTTCTTGAGCGTTCAAAAAAGCAAGAGCGAGGAGACCAGGGCTACGAACGTTGATTTATTTCCGTTAGTGGCTTAAATCAACCGTGTGCGCGGCGAGGTGCTTCGTGGCGCCAGTCGTCAGCTTCTGGCTCGTAGAACTCAGAATCAAACTGCTGTGGTGCTTCATCGTAAAGAGTTTCGACAGTCGCAAGCGGGCGGAACTGCGGTAGCTGAGGCATCTTTGGCAGGCGAATTGGCAGTGATTCTTCGCTCAGGTAGCCCTGCGAAACCGAATAGAAAGCCATAGCTACAAAGCCAATAACGCCTATCCAAGCAAGGATTGCGAGGTCTTGAAACAATGAGAATCCGACCATGAAATCAAGAACGCTAAGTACAAGTGCACTGATCAGTAGGCGTGAGAAAACCTTCTTACGACGAAGCTGCATTGCGTTGCGAGTTTGTGGAGCTTGGTAGCGATCGTTAACGGACCGAGCATCGTAGGAATCTTCGCGTGGGGTTGATGCGTACGCAGACGCGTAGCGATTTTCGACTGAACGAATCACATATTGATTCGACAAACTCTGACCTGGTGACTGGTAACGCTCAATCGAGCCATTGGATTCATTATCGTAATTTTCATCCCAGTCCTGCCACTCACGCTGAATCTCTGAACCAACTCTTGAGCCGTCAGCGTGGACAGCCGTAAAATGAGGCTGATTCAGTAAGCCACGAACTTTTGAGGTAAACGAATCTGCCTGATGAAGTCGGTGAGCGGGCTCTACGGCGTAGTTCTGGCGAGCAAGTACTTCGTGTTCTGCGTGAAATAAGTTGATTGACTTTTCAGTTCCGCTGTCGCGAAAGTGCTTGACCGCAACTGGCGCCAAAATAGCTACCCAGAAGAGCGCAATAATTATTAGAAGCATCCGACCTACCCCTGTACATTCACCGTGAACATTCATACAAATGTAATGTAAAAAGATTTAAATATGGTGGATGTTATGCCTCGTGAAGACCACATTCCTCTTTGTCGGCACCGACCCATCGACCCGAGCGTCGCTCACCCGCGACGAGAGGCTTGACGGTCATCTTCTCGCAGCCAATCGATGCGAAGCCCTCGGCCCACAGTGGGTGCTCTGGAAGATTGTTCGATGAGATGTAATACGCCACGTCATCATCGCTCCACAGAGCGAATGGATTGACCTTAACGAGTCCGAATTTATCGTCCCACATCAGGGTTTTCATAGATGCACGGCTCGGTGCGTCGACGCGCTTTACAGAGGTGATCCACGCCGCCTTCGTCTCGACTGCGCGCTTCAGCGGCTCTACTTTTCGAAGCTCACAACACCGGTCTGTGCCGCATTGGAACGCATCGGCGTCGGGTCCAGGAGATGTCCTCGTGAGATTGAGTGACCAATCCTTTTCGATCTGTGCGACGAAAGAAAGTGTCTTCGAAAAGTGGCCCAGGGTGTCGAGGAAGATGATTTCAGTCGCTGGGCGAAGCTGCGTGACCATGTGCAAAAGAGCCAGATCTTCGAATGAGCAAGCCATTGCCACGTCGTCACCAAAGCGCTCGAAGGTCCACTTCAAAATCTCAAGCGGACTCGAAGTCTCAAACGTAGCGTCCATGTCGTCAAGTTCACGAAGCAGCTCAGAAGTAGGCATAGTCATAAAAATAGCCTAATGCCTAACATTTCCTAGTGATTTGGTAGACTATTGCTGTCTATGTCAACAACTCCAATGCAGACACCGAAGTCAGCCAGTCACCTCGATCTTCTCGAGTCACACGCCATCTTCATTCTGCGTGAAGTCGCCGCCGAATGTGAGCGCCCGGTTCTGTTGTTCTCGGGTGGAAAAGACTCAGCGGTTCTGCTGCACCTCGCTAAAAAAGCATTTGCCCCACAGCAGCTCCCCTTCCCAGTGATGCACATTGACACCGGACAAAACTTTAAAGAGGTGCTCGACTTTCGCGACGCCGCCGCTGCTAAAGCTAGAGCTCGTCTCATCGTCGCCAAAGTTCAAGATTCAATTGATCAAGGCAAGGTTGCGGACCCGGGTCCAATGGGGGTGCGAAATCGTCTACAAAGCGTGACGCTGCTCGATGCGATTAACGACAACAAGTTTGATGCCGCCTTCGGCGGTGCACGTCGTGACGAAGATAAGGCTCGCGCTAAAGAGCGCATTTTGTCATTTAGAGACGCCTTCGGACAGTGGGATCCACGTGCGCAGCGACCTGAACTTTGGCAGCTTTATCAGGGAAAAGTCAACTCTGGAGAACACCTTCGCGCCTTCCCACTTTCTGACTGGACTGAACTCGACGTGTGGGAATACATTGCCCGCGAAAACATGGAGCTGCCATCGATTTACTTTGCACACCAACGTCACGTTGTGCTGCGAGACAACATGTGGCTCGCTGTTGGTGAATGGGTTGTTCCAAGTAGCGACGAAAACATCGAAGTACGCACCGTTCGCTTTCGCACTGTAGGTGATGCGAATCTCACGGGTGCTGTTGACTCTGATGCTGACACCATTGAAAAAATTATTGTTGAAATCACTTCGGCAAATGTCTCCGAGCGTGGGGCAACCCGCGCCGACGACCGTTTCAGCGAGACCGCTATGGAAGATCGCAAGCGTGAGGGCTACTTCTAATGAGCAACATCACAAAGGATCTGCTTCGACTCGCCACAATTGGCTCCGTTGATGACGGAAAATCAACACTTATTGGCCGTTTGCTCGTCGACACCCGCCAGCTCTTTGATGACCAGTTAGACGCTGTCCAGGCCGCTTCAGAAAAGCGCGGTGTTGGTGACCTCGACCTCAGTTTCGTCACCGACGGACTGCGCGCAGAGCGCGAACAGGGCATCACAATTGACGTTGCGTATCGATACGCAACTACCCCTAATCGAAAGTTCATTATTGCTGACTGTCCTGGGCACGTGCAGTACACGCGCAACATGGCAACCGGTGCATCAACCGCCGACCTCGCACTCGTGGTGCTTGACGTGGCGAGTGGGCTCAAAGAACAGACTCGTCGCCACCTCTGCATTGCAGCCCTACTTGGTGTTAGGTCAATCATTGTTGCTGCGAACAAAATGGACGCCGTTAACTGGGACGAGTCTGCGTACAACAAGGTTGTCGAGCAGATCAACACCATCGCAAGTGAACTTGACATTGCTTCTGTAAAGGTCATTCCAGTTTCAGCACTTATTGGTGACAACGTGGTGGAGCGTTCTGCGAACTCACCTTGGTACAACGGCCAGACGGTCATTGAAGCCTTAGAAACAAGTGACGCTGGCGCATGGGCTGGGACCCAAGACGGAGCACGTCTTCCTATCCAGTGGGTGCTTCGCCAAAACGGAGGCGGCAGAACATACGCCGGCATGTTGTGCGGCCACACAATCAAAGTTGGCGACAAAGTGACGCTTCTGCCCCAGGGTGTTGAGACAACCGTGAAGTCAATTACTAACGCCACTGGTCCAACGAGTGAAGCTGGCGTTGGGCTCTCAATTGACATCGACCTCGAAGCAGAAACTGACGCCGGACGTGGCGACATGATTGCGACCGCACCGCTTCCGACCGTGAGCAAAGAAATCACCGCAACGATTTGCTGGTTCGGCGATAAACCACTCGCAAGTGGTCAGCGACTTCGCCTGAAGCACACTTCTAAGGTGACGCCAGTTCGCATCGCTGCCATCAATGGGGTTGTCGACATTGAAACATTGAAGATTGAAGACGCAGATTCACTAACAACAAACCAGATTGGTCTCGCCACTTTGCAAACAGCTGATCCGATTGTCGTTGATGACTACCGAGAAGGTCGCGTTACTGGAAGTTTCGTTTTAATTGATGAAGTAACCAATGCCACGGTTGCTGCGGGAATGGTTGGAAGAGCTTCGTTCTTCTAGATCTGAGTAAGCATCACAACAAAGCCCACTGCAACTAGTGCGAGCAATGTGTCAACTGAGATCATGAATTTGCGACCAGCCTCTGGTGAAGCAACTCCCTTTTCTTTAATGGTCTCTGCCAAGTGACGCTCACTAGGCAGCAGTCGTGCTTCTAGGTGACCTGCAGCGAGAATGTAAATAAGAAGTCCGGCACTCACCCACGGCTTTGAGAAAGAGACTTTGGATCCACCAATACTGCTCATGATGATGCCAGTAATTGGCAAGAGGTGAAGAATGCGGGCGGCCCAGTTACGTCCACCAGGGAACTTGGCCTGCTGCACGGCGCTGTCGGCACCACGGGCAACTTTCTGCGCTGAGTAGTGCATGGTGATGAACACCGCGAGCACAGCAACACCAGCAAGTAGGTGAATCAAGAAGACAATGTCGTATCCAACTGAAGTAGCAATCATGCTTCTGAGAGTAGTGCCTCGGCGGCCTTGTAGGGGTCTGTAGTGCCAGCAATAAGTGCAGCAACTTGTTCTTCGTAGCGAGATCCGTTGCTAATTCCAGTAACTCGTGAGCGCAACATCGCAGCTAAAACCTTCTCGAGTTCAGCCTTGGTGCGCTTTTCAATGTGAGCATTTTGTGAGGAAGATTCAAGGTGGCGTCGGTGTTCACAAATTGCTTCGAAGAGTGCTTCAACACCGGTGCCATTGCTTGCAACAGTTTCAAGAATTGTTGGTCGCCATTCGTGCATCCCACCAAGGTCAAGCATCTGTTCTAGGTCACGCCTAGTTTCACGAATGCCAGCACGGTCTGCTTTGTTGATGACAAAGATGTCAGCAACTTCTAAGAGCCCTGCCTTGTTGGCTTGCATTGCGTCGCCCCATCCGGGGTTGGTGACAACAATTGTCGTGTCCGCAGCTGAAGCAATGTCCACTTCCATCTGGCCAACCCCAACTGTTTCTACGAGCGCGAGCGAGAATGCTGCGGCACCAAGAACTCGCACTGCGTCTGGAACAGCGAGTGAGAGTCCTCCAAGGTGACCTCGTGTTGCCATGGAACGAATGAAGACGTGCTCGTTCGTGGCGTGGTCTTGCATGCGGATGCGGTCTCCCAAGATGGCCCCACCAGTGAAGGGCGAACTCGGGTCAATACAGAGAATGCCCACCTGGCTGAAAGGGTGCTCACCGTCGAAGGATCCACGCTCTAGGGCGGTCGTAATTAGCTGGTCCGTCAGGGTCGATTTTCCGGCCCCAGGAGGGCCTGTAATGCCCACAACGTAAGGCGAGGGGGCTTGGTAAGCCAAGGAGACAGTTTGGCGATGCTGGGCCCCTCCAGACTCCACATAGGTAATGAGCCTGGCAAGCGCAGTACGTGAGCCAGCCCTGGCTTGTTCTACCAAAACAGTGGGGTCGCGCGCAATCATGAAGTCCTCTCAACCACGGCTCCGAGACTCGTGAGGTGGCCAACGAAGTCATCGTACCCACGATCAGCGTGCTCGAGACCTTCAATGGTTGTTTCACCGTTCGCAACTAGTCCCGCCAATGTGAGTGCCGCGCACGCACGAATGTCAGTTGCACGAACTGTTGTGCCTGTCAGATGATCAACTCCTCGAATCATGGCGTGGTGACCCTCGGTGGTGATTGTCGCTCCAAGTCGAACAAGTTCATCCACGTAACGAAAGCGACCCGCAAAAAGATTCTCGGTTACAACTGACACGCCGTCAGCAACACTCAGCATGGTTGTAATAAGTGGCTTGTAGTCAGTTGCAACTCCTGGATACGGCAACGTCGCAACGTCACACGCGCTGAGCCTTGAAGGTCCACGAACGCAGATGCCTTCACCAGAATTGTCAACAACCCCACCAATGGTTTCAATCTTTCGAAGCAGCATTTCCATGTGGCGAGGATTGGCGTCAACGACGCGAACTTCTCCTGCGGTAATTAGCCCAGACGCCAGGTAGGTGGCGGCGACAACGCGGTCTGGAATGACTTCGTGATGTGCAGGTTCTAGCTTTTCAACCCCGTCAATAGTGAGCCTGGAAGTACCGAGACCTTCAATCTTTGCGCCCATTGCTTGGAGCTGGCGACCGAGGTCTTCGACTTCTGGTTCACGTGCTGCATTATCAATAACTGATCTGCCTTCTGCAAGCACGCACGCCATAAGTAAGTTGTCAGTTGCGGTGTGACTCGGATACTCGAGTGTGATGCGAGTTGCTTTTAGACGCGCACGTGGAAGTGTCGCACGAATTGAACTGCGGTCGTTATGAAACTCAGCACCCATTGCACTGAGTCCATCGGTGTGAAAGTTGATTGGTCGTTGTCCGAAATCATCGCCACCAGGAAGCGCCATATTCGCTTCGCCACATCTCGCTAGTAGTGGGCCGAGTACAACAATTGAAGCTCTCATTGCTTCAAAGAGGTGCGCTGGTGCTACTGGATGCATGTCCTTTGCTTCAGGGACAACAATGCAGAGTTCGTGGTTGTTAGGACGCTTCACCGTGCAACCAAGCGCCACGAGAAGTTCGACCATCATGGTGACGTCAGTGATATCTGGGACATTGGTGAGGCGGTGTTCTCCACTCGCCAAGAGACACGCCGCCATTTGCTTCAAAACAGCATTCTTGGCGCCGTAGGCCTTCACCTCTCCCGACAAGGGACCAGATGGCTTAACGACAAGAGAACTCACCCCTCAAGTATTGCCGCAAAAACACCTAGATAAAGACTCGTTGTTTAGGTGGAATCTGGGGCTCGGAGTACCATCTGTATGTGCAGCCACCTCAGACGCCAGACCGCAATATCGCCCTTGAAATGATTCGAGTCACCGAAGCAGCGGCCATCGCCGCGGCACGCTGGGCGGGACGTGGAGACAAGCTCTCCGCCGACGGCGCAGCAGTTGACGCTATGCGATTCGTACTTGGCGGAATCCCTATGGACGGTGTTGTGGTCATTGGCGAAGGCGAAAAAGATGAAGCCCCAATGCTCTATAACGGTGAGCGAATTGGCGATGGCACAGCTCCACAAGTTGACGTAGCTGTTGACCCGGTCGACGGCACCACACTGACGGCCATGGGTCGAAATGGGGCGCTCTCGGTTATTGCACTTTCTGAAAAAGGAACCATGTTCAACCCTGGTCCTACGTTCTACATGAACAAGATCGCCGTTGGCCCACGTGGTCGTGGCGCCATTGACATCAACGCATCAGCAACTGACAACTTAAAAGAACTCTCGAAGCGTCTAAAGAAGAGTGTTCAAGAACTAGGCGTTGTCATCCTTGACCGCCCTCGCCACGACGACCTCGTTGCAGAAGTTCGTGAAGCCGGTGCCCGGGTGATTTCAATTTCTGACGGTGACGTTGCGGGAGCGATTGCAACTGGGTGGCCAAACTCTGGTGTTGACATCTTGCTCGGCATTGGTGGAACTCCAGAAGGTGTTATTGCTGCAGCCGCACTTAAGGGGCTCGGAGGAGAAATCCAGGGAGTGCTCTACGCACGTAACGACGAAGAAAAGAAGATCGCCGAAGCCCTCGGATACTCCTTCACCAAAGTTTTAAAGACTGACGACCTCGTCGCTAGTGACAACTGCTACTTCTCGGCAACCGCCATTACTGATGGTGACATCCTTCGTGGTGTTCGCTTCCACGACTTTGGAGCCACCACGCAGTCACTCGTTGTTCGCTCGAAGTCGGGAACGGTTCGCACCATTGAAACCTTCCACCGTCACGACAAACTCCAGGAATTCACAACCGCTGGCTTCTAAAAGCCTTAAACAGTGGGCCTTGTCCACTTGTTCACAATGTGACCTTTTCGCTGGCTAGCAACTGCAAATAGTCCTATGGTCAGTTCTAGGACCAGATTGATCCGCTTGGAGGTTCGTTATGAACGTCTCGTTTTTATTGCAGACAAAGGGTGGCGACGTCGCCACAATTTCTGAAAACCGTTCGGTTTCTGACGCATTGCACATTCTTCGAGAACGAAGAATTGGCGCATTGGTTGTGACTGGTCTGACTGGTCCACTCGTGGGGATATTTTCAGAACGTGACGCCGTGAGAGCTATTGCAGAACATGGACCGGACTCACTGAAAATGAAGATTCATGACTTAATGTCAAGCCCTGTTACAAGGTGCACGCCAGAAACTACAGTGAACGAATTAATGGGCATGATGACCGCCGAAAGAATTCGCCACGTACCGGTTGTTGAACACGGTGCACTCATTGGCGTAGTTTCGATTGGCGACGTCGTGAAGGCTCGTTTTGAAGAACTCGAGCACGACAAAAAAGAACTGCTCGACTACGTAAACGCTAGGTAGGCCTTAGTTCGCTGAAGCGGCGAGTTCAGCTGCTTGATTAGCTGCGAGCTCAAGTGCTTCTGTGCGGTTCGTTGCAAGCTTTGCAACACCAGCAAGAACAGTGGCGAGTGTTACGCCCTCTTCGTCACTAGCGCCAA
>Ga0214164_1000937_pt1 | contig 17773 bp, 25 predicted proteins | sample TroBogepilimnion_13_FD_153003 | JGI IMG/M metagenome (GOLD analysis project Ga0214164, IMG submission 153003) | Freshwater microbial communities from Trout Bog Lake, WI - Practice 03JUN2009 epilimnion v4 | ecosystem: Environmental > Aquatic > Freshwater > Lake > Epilimnion/Euphotic zone ...
ACAGCATTATCCAGAACACCATCAAATACGAACTTCCTGCAACCGTCAAAGTTCATATTGGCATTCAATAGATTGCCAACGGTACAATATTTCTGCCAAGAGGCCAATCTTCCTGGTGTAAGTATTGGAACCACCGAATTCGCCACTCCATTGGTAAATGTACCTATTGCAGGTACAAAAATAGATTACCAAGAGTTTGATATTACGTTCTTGATTGATGAACAAGCACAATCATGGAATGAATTGTACAAGTGGTTATTGGCCATTGCATCACCTAAGAGCACGGCCGATAGGTACAATAACAATGCATTGCAGAATACATTTTCTGCCACAAACAGTTATTACTCAGACTCCAATCTTACAATAATGTCAGCGCTAAATAATCCATTGATTAGTATTAACTTCCACAGAATGTTTCCAGTCTCATTGTCTAGTATACAGTTTGATACCAAATTAACTGCGGATACAATACTAACAGCAACAGCAACCTTCAGGTACGAGTATTTCGAAATAACAAACTACTAATTCTTTTATTATATTATGGAAAACATTGAACAAATTTTGAACTTGTGGACAGCCGACTCTGATATAGACCAGACAGAACCAGGCAAAGAACTTCTAAAGATACCAAAGTTACACAACAAGTATCTCACCATTCTTACAAAGCATAAGATGGCAGGCAAAAAGGCCAACTTTGATTACCTACGTATGCGTAAGACCAAATGGGAATACTATACTGGTAAATTATCCAAAGAAGAGTTGGATCAATTTGGATGGGAACCATTCCAGTTTACGTTGAAGTCCGATATATCGACATATTTGGAATCAGACCAAGACCTAATCAAACTACTAGAAAAGAAGATATACCACGAAGAAGCGGTGTCTGTTATTGAAGCCATTATGGGTGAATTGAAACAGAGAACATGGCAATTACGTGACTTCATCACATGGGAGAGATTCATTGGAGGACAATAAAGAACATATTCTCTGTGAAAAGGTCAATGAGGTATACGTCAAAATAAATTGTGAACGTCATATTGCACAAGAACTATCAGAGTTCTTTACGTTTTTTGTACCAGGTCACCAATTTGTTCCAGCTTTTAGAAACAAGATTTGGGATGGCCGTATAAGGCTGCTAAACCTACAAACTCAACAACTATACATTGGACTTATTCCATATTTGGAAGAGTTCTGTAAAGAACGTGACTATACATATTCACACGATGAAGTAGAAGAAGAGTACTCAGCCTATCATGCCAAAAAGTTTATAGAAGGTTTAAATCTTCCGTTTGAGGTTCGAGAATACCAAATGGATGCATTTATCCATGCAATGAGAAAACGTAGAGCTTTGTTATTGTCTCCCACGGCATCTGGTAAATCACTCATCATCTACTTGATTGTTAGGCAATTATTGGATTACCAACAACTCAAAGGTCTAATCATTGTGCCAACCACATCTTTGGTAGAACAATTGTTCAAAGACTTTCAAGATTATGGTTGGGACTCTGACCAACATGTGCATAGAATTTATCAAGGCAAAGAAAAACACACAAACAAATCTTTAACCATATCAACGTGGCAATCTTTGTATCAATTGCCTAAAGATTACTTTGAACAATTTGATTATATTATTGGTGACGAAGCGCATCTGTTCAAGGCACAATCGTTGACCACAATATTAACATCGTGTATTAATGCCAAGTATAGGATTGGATTGACTGGAACACTCGATGGCACCAAAACACATAAGCTTGTACTAGAAGGTTTATTTGGCCAAGTCAGACAAGTGACAACGACCAGAGAGTTGATGGACAAGAATCAGGTGTCAGACTTTGAAATCAAATGCCTTGTGTTGAAACATCCAGACGAGGTGTGTTTGGAAATGAAAGATAAAGACTATCAAACCGAAATACAATACCTGATTGCATGTGAAGCAAGAAATAAGTTCATAAAAAACCTTGCAGTTAGTTTAGGTAATAATACGTTAATACTCTATCAAATGGTTGCCAAGCATGGACAGGTCCTGTATGATATGATTCGGAACACAGAGAAAATTGGTGACCGAAAAGTATTTTTCGTCCATGGTGGAACGGAAACGGAAGACCGAGAAAAGATTAGAGAAATTATGGAAAAAGAAAATGACGCTATTATTGTTGCTTCTTACGGCACCTTTTCTACAGGTATCAACATTCGTAACCTACACAATATCATCTTTGCATCACCTTCTAAGTCCAGGGTTAGAGCATTGCAATCGATTGGTAGAGGCTTAAGAAACTCTGAAGGTAAAAACATTGCTACTTTATATGATATTGCAGACGACCTCAGATACAAAAAACACATGAATTTTACCTTGCGCCATTTTGTGGAAAGAGTGAAGATATATACGGAAGAGAAGTTTCCATTTAAAACCTACAAGATAGGACTCAAAAAATGAACAATATTAAACTAGTTCGTATGCAAGATGGATCTGATATCATTGGTATCGTTAATGAAATAATGGAAAGCCATTACGTTATCGAACAACCAATGTTGGTGGAAGTTTATCACAGAAGTAATGTGTCAAACATATCAATGGCTTATTATCTTCCAATTGAATTAGTGGAAAAAAATGAAGTGGTATTAAACAGTAAGGACATTGTGTTCATCACAAATCCAACAAAGGCCTTTGCAGAGTATTATGAAAATGCAATTGACAGGTTGGAAAAAGACTCTGTGGACACATCTCTTTTGGATGATGAAAAAATACAAACGGCATTAGCCGAAAGAATTAAGGAGTTTATGCTCCAAGAATTTAATGACCTGGAAGTTCCTAAAGAAACAACATTACATTAATATCATTGGGCAACACCGAGACCTTAACACTTGTCAAGCCCCTTTGTCAACCTTTATTATGGTATACTTAACATGAGTTCAAAACATTACATCAACAATGCCGATTTCTTACAGGCATTAATTGCCTACAAGCAACGCAAAGAAACCAATTCACAAGAACCTATTCCAAATTACATAGGTGAATGTTGGATGAAGATTGCCGAAGGCCTGTCACACAAACCAAACTTTATCAGTTACACATACCGTGATGAAATGATTTCGGATGGTATTGAAAACTGCCTCATGTACTTTGAGAACTTTGATCCAACCAAATCAAAGAATCCATTTGCATACTTTACACAAATCATCTACTATGCGTTCCTAAGACGAATCCAGAAAGAAAAGAAACAATTGTATGTCAAGTATAAGTCTACTGAGCAAATGGGCATCCTAGACGAGTTTGAGATGTTGGATCATGATGGAAGTTCTGTACAGTTCGAACTATACGACAATATAGCTGAGTTCATAGAGAACTATGAGATTGGCCAAAAGAAGAAGAAAGATGAGAAGAAAGTAAGTAAGAAGCCAAAAGGCATTGAACAATTTTTGGAGAATTGATATGTATAAAGTAACATATAATAAAGTGGATGGTTATAATTTTTATAAAGTTTTTAAAACGTTAGACGAAGCTTCATCGTTTGCTTCATCACAAACAAAAGTGGTAGAAATAAAATATATTGGAGATTGATATGAAAGTTGGATTTACTTGTTCATGTTTTGATTTGTTTCATGCAGGTCATGTCATGATGTTGAAAGAAGCAAAAACACAATGTGACTTTTTGATTGTTGGTATGCAAACTGATCCTACGATTGATAGACCAGAAAAGAATAAACCGGTACAATCCGTGTTTGAGCGGTATACTCAACTTGAAGCCTGTAAGTATGTGGACCAAATTATACCATATGCTACAGAAAAAGAGTTGATGGACATATTGACATCCTATCCAATTGATGTTAGAATCATTGGAGAAGAATATCGGGATAAGCAATTCACTGGTTATAACTTACCAATGGCAGTTTATTTCAATTCTAGGCAACACAGCTTTAGCACCACAGAGTTAAGACAACGTGTATTAACCATTCACCGTGAGAAAGAAAAGTCTGTTTTGGTTCCCGTCAAATGATGATGGTAGATTATACTCCAGAGAACTTGAAGAAGATTTCTGGAATTATAAAAAGAAACCTAACATACGATTTGTTGCCTAAAAAATGGTTTATCAGGAATGCCTCAAATCCAATGTTTGGGCATTGCCACAATGCTGCAGGATGTTTGTATAAGATTTTTGGCCATGAATCTATGCATATGTACCGTGCTTTGGATGATGAAGGCATTTATCATTGGTGGTGTATAGACAAAGAGAATGTGATTATTGATTTGACATCAGAACAATACACAAACTTTGGAAGAACACCACCATATGCAGAAGGTCAGAAAGCAAATATTTTGGGGTTTGAATACCGCAAAAGAGTTATGCGTTTGTTTAATAGGGTAATGAATGAGTATGAAGGAAAACCGTAAAAAAGGGGCAAATATATTATGAAAGTAGCTATTATCACCGACACTCATTTTGGCGCAAGGAATGACTCGGCTCATTTTTTAGATTATTACGAGAAGTTTTATAAAGAAACATTCTTTCCTATGGTTGATAGTGAGGGCGTTGATACTGTCCTCATTCTTGGCGATACATTTGACCGCCGTAAATATGTAAACTTTTTTACTCTGAAACGTGCCAAAGAGATGTTCTTTGATGTCCTATCAGAACGTGGCCTTGATGTTCATATGTTGGCCGGTAATCATGACACGTACTTTAAGAATACCAATGATGTGAATTCAGTTGACTTGTTGTTGCGTGAGTATGGTAACATCAATGTGATAGATGATCCTACAGAAATTTATGTTGGTCCTCATAAGATTTGCATGATGCCTTGGATTTGTCCAGAAAACTTCGATGACAGTATGCAGATGTTGAAAAAAACTGATGCACCTATTTGTATGGGACATTTTGAGATTGCAGGTTTTGCCATGCATCGTGGTATGCCATCAGAAGAAGGATTGAATCGTTCATTGTTCAATAAGTTTGAATACACCTTTTCAGGCCATTATCACCATAAATCTGATTCTGATGGCATTTATTACTTGGGTAATCCTTATGAACTCACTTGGCAAGATTACAATGACCCTCGTGGTTTTCATTTGTTTGATTTAGATAAACGTGAGCTTACTTTTATTCATAATCCTAATGTAATGTTCCACAGATTGGTGTATGATGACAAAGTATCATCTATAAGTGATGTCCTATCAACATCATTGGAAGATTATAAAAACAAATACGTCAAAGTGGTAGTGGTAAACAAAGCCAATCCATATCTGTTTGACCAGTATATGAATAAGTTGTATGATGTTAATCCTGCCGATATTACCATTGTTGAAGACGCTTTAGACTTGACAGATGAAGCAGAAGATGATAAGATAGACGAAGCGGAAGATACAATCACAATCATTAACAAGTATGTGGATGCTCTCCAGAATGATGGTATCGATAATACCAAATTGAAAAACATGATGCGTGAGTTATACGTTGAGGCTTTGAATTTAGAACAGGCATGATAAAATTCCAAAACATAAGATGGAAGAATTTGTTATCTACGGGTAACACTTTTACCGAGATTAAACTGGACAAATCTACCAATACATTGATTATTGGTAATAATGGTGCGGGCAAGTCTACCATATTGGATGCATTATGTTTTGGACTTTTTGGTAAACCATTCCGTAAAATCAACAAACCAAACCTAATAAACTCAATCAACAACTCGGATGCTGTAGTTGAGATTGAATTTTCTATTGGTAAGAAACGATACAAAGTTATCCGTGGTATCAAACCAAATACGTTTGAAATCTTTTGTAATGGTGTAATGCTTAATCAGGATGCCAAGGCCAAAGATTACCAAGACTTCTTGGAAAAATCCATACTCAAGTTTAACTATAAGTCTTTCACACAAATTGTTATTCTTGGTTCAGCATCATTTGTTCCTTTCATGCAGTTATCTCCTGCCGACAGAAGAACAATCATTGAAGAACTGTTGGACATCCAAATCTTCACATCAATGAATGGCCTGATTAAAGAAAGAATGTCTGGCATCAAAGAAGAATCTTCCAAAAACAAGTATTCGATGGAGTTGGTTTCCGAAAAGATTAAGATGCAGAAACAAAACATCGAGGAAAACAAAAAACATAATGACGAAGAAATCCAAAGAAAGCAACAAGAGATAGAAGAATCACAGAAACAAGTATCTTCTTTGAATGTAGATATTGTCCTTATCCAAAAACATATTGAGTCTTTGAACAATAAAATTAACGATAAACTTTCCATAGAAAAAAAGAGTTCCAAGTTGATTCAAATGGAATCCAAACTTGGTTCACGTTTGAAAAAGTTAGAAAGGGAGAAGGAGTTCTATGAAGAAAACCACGACTGTCCAACCTGCAAGCAAGGTATCGCTGAAGAGTTCAGACATAGCCAGCTTAATGGAATCAATCAAACAAAAGGAGAAGTTGGAGTTGCAATCGTTGATATTGAAAAACAAATCAAAGCAACAAACAAAAGGATCGAAGAAATCCAAAAAATAGCTAAACACATCCAAGAACACAACAACGAGGTTGTAAAACATAACTCAACTATATCTGCCATCAATACTTTTATTGGCAAGTTGAACAAAGAGATAACAGAACTTGGTACAAAGAAACAAAACTTGACAGAAGAGAATGACAAGTTAAAGGAATTAAAATCTGAACTAACATCATTGATTAAGGTACAAGAAGACTTGGCCGTAGAAAAACATTACCATGAATATGCAGCTGCATTGTTGAAAGATAATGGTATCAAAACCAAAATCATTAAACAGTATTTGCCTATCATCAATAAGTTGGTAAACAAATATCTAAAGGCCATGGACTTCTTTGTTAACTTTAACCTGAATGAGAACTTTGAAGAAACAATCAAGTCACGGCATCGTGATGAGTTTAGTTACTCTAATTTTTCCGAAGGTGAAAAGATGCGTATCGATTTGGCACTATTGTTTACATGGCGTCAAGTTGCTAAGATGAAGAACTCTACAAATACCAATCTACTAATACTAGATGAGGTGTTTGATTCCAGCCTAGATAGTGTTGGTACAGATGAGTTTTTGAAACTGATACATGAGATGGGAACCGAAACAAACATCTTTGTTATCAGTCATAAAGGTGACCAACTCTTTGACAAGTTTAGGTCCATTATTAAGTTCGAGAAAAAGAACAATTTTTCACAGGTGATTATATGAGCGAAATTAAACCAATAGAAGGTGTCTTTAAATTAGATACCAGTGACGCCTTAAAAGGTGATGTCAAATCAGTAGTAGAGAACATTGAAACGTTCAAACTAGTTGCTGAGAATGATCCTGTTCTATTTGAACCATTGCCTTTGTTTGACTTTGCAAATCCTCCAGTGGATCCAAATAAGTTTGCTTCTTCATTAGTGGAAACTTGTAAACGTGAACAAGGTGTCGGCCTGTCCGCAAATCAATGTGGTTTTAAACACCGTGTTTTTGTTATGGGTGCCAATGATGATTATGTGGCATTTTTCAATCCTAAGGTTCTCACATCCGAAGGTGAAGCTCACATGATGGAAGGTTGCCTTTCTTTCCCACTCCTAGGATTACATATCACAAGAGCCAAAAAGATTACCGTGGAATACCAAGATTTCCAAGGAGAAACAAAGAACATGACTCTGGATGGCATATCTGCAAGAGTTTTTCTCCACGAGCTTGACCATATGAATGGAATAGTGTATACTCAACTTGCAAAACCTCTTGCATTGAAATCTGGAATGAATAAACGCCAGAAGACATTTAAGAAGTTGGCAACAGCATATGCACAAATGATGAAACGTGAAAGTAATACAAATGGCACAAACGCCTCCAGAACTCGTTGAGAAACAATGGCAAGCATGGCAGGAAAAGAATCCTGTCATTGAACACATTGATACTGATGAACTTAAATCCAAGTTAATAGAAGACTTGACCTATGCTTCACAAATGGATGTAAAAGAGTATACTCTATATCAAAAGTGGTGTGAAGTCAAAGAACGTTATCCTGTACAAAATGTTTCTACATTATGGGGTGATGAACTCCAGATGGTCAATAAAAACCAAAAAGAAATCATCGATGAAGTTAAAACAAACTTTTGGATGCCAAAGAATCCAGATGATTATGAAAACCTAAAACCTAAACTTGTATTACATAATGGACCATTGGCAGAAACATGGAATGCCATTCGTACATTTTCTTCCACAATGAAGAACAATTCTAACATTGGCCGTAATCTATTCTATGCGGTCGTTGATGAAGTCACAGGAAACTATCTTGGTGTCATCTGTATTTCATCTGACTTCTTAGACCTGACGCCTAGAGATACTGCAATTGGATGGTCTAGGGATGTTAAAACACAACAAGGTATGATTAACCATACTGCAATCGGTTCTACAATCGTTCCATTGCAACCACTTGGTTACAATTACATGGGTGGCAAGTTGTTGGCCTTATTGTGTTTGGCTGATACAGTACAGAATGATTGGAAGAAACAATATGGCGACACTCTTGTTGGCGTTACTACAACGTCACTCTATGGAAAAACCAAAGCAGGTGGCCTATCACAATACGATGGCCTCACACATTGGAACGCTATGGGTTTCTCTTCAGGATCAGTTGCATTTGAACCTAAACGTTCTACTGCTAACATGGTGTATAATTGGATTAAAGAAAACCACACAAGAAAATACTTTGAGTGGTGGGAAGCAAAGAACACACAAGGCCTTCCACTGAAACGTGACCATAAAAACAGGTCATTGAACTTTGCCTATCCTAAACTTGGTATTCCCAAAGAACTTATCCGTACTGCTCACCAACGTGGAATCTATTTTTCTCCTTTGTATAACAATACTAATGAGTATCTCCGTAAGGAAATTGGTGAAGATGCTTTGGTAAAATCCTTTGATACAAGTGAAGGAGCATTGACAACAATTTGGAAGACCAAATATGCCAAAGGCCGAATCAGGCAATTACAAAAGAAAAACATGGTATCATATGAAAACCTATTCTATGATGACCTAATCTATTTGACTTGGGAAGAAACCAAGGCCAAATATTTGCCACAAGTTGGCAGATAGTCAAGTATACCACAATTATGCTTGACAACTCGCATACATAAGTGTATGATGGTGATTCTAGTGACGCAAAACTAGGAATTTTTTTATTTTAATTGGAGTTATATTATGAGCAAACTATCCGCAAAAACACGTATGTTGAACACTTTGAAAAAATCAGAGGGTTACAACACTTTTACTACCAAGCAAGCACAACACCGCTTTGGTATTACTAATGTTTCTGCTCGCATTGACGAACTTCGCCAAGAAGGTCATTGCATCTATACAAACACTCGTAACCTAGAAGATGGTCGTAAGATTACTTACTACCGTTTAGGTACACCTACTAAGGCTTTGGTTCAAGCCGCTTTGAGAACTGGTTACTCACTAACTGCTTAATCGCAGTCTTGGGGTCCACCATCTAATGGTGGTCCCCTTTTTTTATTTTATCTTGGAGTCTAGATGGAAATTTCAATCAAAACGGAAGAACTAAGAAAGTATAGTATCTTCGTTGCCACACCAATGTATGGTGGGCAAAATCATGGTCTATACATGAAAGCATGTTTGGACTTACAAGGTCTTTGTATGCAATACGGCATTCAAATTAAATTCTCATTCTTATTCAATGAGTCCCTAATTACTCGTGCAAGAAATTATCTTGTTGACGAATTCATCCATCGTTCCGAATGCACACATTTGTTGTTCATTGACTCGGACATCAACTTTAATCCACAAGATGTTGTGGCAATGTTGGCATTAGACAAAGACGTTATTGGTGGTCCTTATCCTAAGAAAGCAATCAAATGGCGTGCAGTCAAAGGCGCAATTGCAAAGAATCCTGATATTGAACCTCAACTACTTGAAAAAGTTGCTGGTGACTTTGTGTTCAATCCTGTTAAAGGTACATCACAATTCAACGTTACAGAACCATTGGATGTACTAGAGATTGGTACAGGTTTCATGATGGTCAAACGTGAAGTGTTTGCTAAGATGACTGAAGAATATCCAACTATTCGTTACAAACCAGACCACGTTGGCCAAGCCAACTTTGATGGTTCACGTTACATTCATGCCTTCTTTGATACAGTTATTGATAGCAAAGATTCTATCACAGGTGGTGGTTCTGACCGTTACTTGTCAGAAGACTATATGTTCTGTCAAATGTGGCGTAAAATGGGCGGACAAATCTTCTTGTGTCCTTGGATGAGAACTGCACACATTGGTACATATCACTTCCATGGAGATATGCCAGCAGTTGCCAATTACGTTGGAGAAATGTGATGGAAAAAGGTCGTAAGTTTGACGGTGGTAAGTTAGAATACGGCCTTTTACCTCCTTTGGCGCTAAAGGCAACAGTAGATGTGTTGACCTTTGGTGCTCAGAAGTATGAGAGAGATAATTGGCAAAAAGTGCCAGATTCTAAGCGTAGATACTTTGATGCCTTACAGAGGCATATTTGGGCTTGGAAAGAAGGCGAACAAATTGATGCAGAATCTGGTAAACATCACTTGGCACATGCTATGTGTTGCTTGATGTTTCTGTATGAACATGATATAATGTATTCTTTAAATGATGGAGATGTGAAATGAAACTTTCAAACGAAACACTAAGTGTGTTAAAAAACTTTTCTGGAATCAATCAAGGTATTGAATTCAAAAAAGGTAACAAATTGTCTACTGTGTCCTCAGGTAAAACTGTACTTGCACAGGCCACAATCAAAGATGATATTCCACAGGATTTCTGTGTGTATGATTTGAATCAATTCTTATCCGTGCATTCTATGTTTAAGAATGGCGTTGAATTGGAATTTGATGAATCGAATGTTATCTTCAAAGGCGACCGTAGTAAGATTAAATATCGTATGACTGCCAAGAATATGATTGTTACTCCTCCAGATAAGACAATTAGTTTGAATCATGCAGATTGTGAATTTACATTGACAGACTTGGATCTTGCGGAAATTATGAGAGCTGCAAGTGTATTGTCATCACCTCACGTTGCTGTTGAGTCTGATGGTGAAACAATTAATATTGTTACATTTGATGCTAATGATGACGCACAACACACCAATTCAATTCATGTTAGTGGTGTGGCAAATGGTAAACAATATCGTGTTGTATTTAAGACAGAAAATCTAAAGTTGATTCCTGGTTCATATAACGTTCAAATCTCATTCAAAGGCCTTGGACATTTTAAGCACACAACAGAAGACATTCAATATTGGATTGCCTTTGAGTCGAAAGAAAGTAAGGTGTAATATGGTAGATAAGGTAACAACATTGTTTGGTGACTTCGATGAAAAGCAATTGAGGTCACTCAAAGGTTACGTTGATGAATTGGTTGTTGCTATGACTAATCAAAAGTCTACAGCACAATCGATGGCTGATATCATTGCTCTTGCAAATGATGAGTTGAAGATACCAAAGAAGATTATTCGTAAAATGGCTAAAATTCAGTACAACCAATCACTTCCAGAAGAAGTTGCTGAATTCAAAGAACTAGAGGCACTTATAGAAGGGATTAAAGATGTTAGGTAAATTTTTTAATATGTTCAAACTTAAACCAAAGCATGTTGAACAACCAAAACCAGTAGACGTTGAGAAAGAAGAGAAGGCTGAAGTTGTACATCAAGCAATGATAGCACCATATGTTTGTGAACCTGCTAAACCTATTGTTACTATTGAATCAATGGATGAACCTAAATTTGTACATGCAAAAGTAGAAACAAAAGTTGAAGAAGTGGCACCGGTACAAGAACAAAAACCTAAACCTAAACGTAAACCTGCTACTAAGAAGCCTCCTACAAGGAAGGCATCCAAATCTACAAAGTGATTGACATTTTGTATTGAGTGTGTTACAATGAATTTTTATATTATGAGGTCTTTGAATGAACGAACACATTTTGTGGGTGGAGAAGTATCGTCCTAAAACGATTGAAGATTGTATACTTCCGGACTCTTTGAAATCAACTTTCCAAGAGTATGTAAATCGCAAGGAGATTCCCAATCTCCTGCTTTCTGGTTCTGCTGGCGTTGGCAAAACCACAGTCGCAAAGGCTCTCTGTGAAGAGGTTGGTTGTGACTATATTGTAATCAATGGTTCTGATGACTCAGGCATTGATGTCCTTAGAAATAAGATTAAGAACTATGCATCATCCGTCTCTTTGATGGGTGGTCGCAAAGTTGTTATCATTGATGAGGCAGACTATCTAAATCCTAATTCAACACAGCCTGCGTTTCGTGGAGTGATTGAGGAGTATGCATCTAATTGTTCCTTTATCTTCACATGTAATTTTAAAAACAGAATCATGGATGCAATCCATTCACGTTGCACCTGTATTGATTTCAAACTCAATGGTTCTAAGGCCAAGATGGCATCGGCCTTCTTTAAACGTGTTGAAAATATTTTGGAAATAGAAGGTGTAAAATATGATAAACCAGTGGTTGCGGAAATCATTACTAAGCATTTCCCTGATAATCGCCGTATTCTTAATGAGCTTCAGCGGTATAGTGTTGGCGGCACAATTGATAAAGGTCTTCTCGCATCAGTTTCCGATGTGCAGTTGACTGAGTTAATTAACTCACTAAAGGTCAAAGACTTTGCTGGTGCTCGTAAATGGGTCACCAATAATCTGGATAATGATCCAACTAAAATTTATCGTAAGTTGTATGACGGTCTCTATGAACTACTTAAGCCTAATTCTGTCCCTCAATTGGTATTACATTTGGCTAAGTATCAATACCAATCTGCGTTTGTTGCAGACCATGAAATCAACATGATTGCCTGTTTGACAGAAGTGATGGTAGATTGTGAATTTAAATAAAAAAAGGAGTTATATTATGCGTAAGATGAGAAGTTATCCATTAAAAAAGAACATTAATTTAGAAAAATCAAAAATGTCTATTGAAGACTTTTTTGAACTTCGTGCAGTTCCAATGCAGAGAAATACAGAAGCTCATGCACAAAACAGAAAAGTTAAAGAATCTTTATCTATATTAAAACCAGAACATTTAGATATTGCTCTGGCCAAATTGACAAAAGATATTCATCACGGAGATGTATTTTATCGTAAAGATTCTATTATGATTCTAAACGGAAATACAAGGAAGTATTTTTGGGAAAATGGATTATCGGATTTTATTCCACAATATGTTGATATAACATATTATCCAATAGAAACAATAGAAGAAATGAAAGAAACTTATAATAGTTTTGATAGTACTGTTGCATTGGAAACGAATGGTCATAAGATTTGGGGTTTGTTAAAGTCTGACCATAATTTTACGCCTAAATCAAATAAGATATCGAGTGGTAAATTTACTTCTGCTTTGCATTTTTCTAATCACGCTTTGGATCCTGTAACTTATAATGAGCCAACAGTCAACATGGAAAAAATCCAAGATGAACTTGCCATGTTCATCAATGAGATTAAAGTTATGGATGAAATTTGTGATAACAATAAAACAACCAGAAAGATTATTTGGGATCAACCTTTATTAGCTGCCTCATTTTTAGCACTAAAACATTATGGTACAAATAACACAAAGTTACTAAAATGTTTGAATGACATTAATGACCAAAAAATGATTACAACGTCCGTTTATCAAGATGGTGTGACTCATATTGTTTATGAATGGTTGATGAAACTAAAATTCAAACAAAGAACAACTTCTTGGGATAAAGACTGCGGATTTTCAAAAACAGTTCCTTTTGTTTTATTTTGGATTGACAAATACATGAATGATATTACACAAAAACAAATTGGTGGCGGATGGGATAATATACTAATTGATTGGTTTGGTCCTAATTCAAAAGCTATTAAAGCTAATACGATTATGGCCAATGCATTTGATGTTGCTGCGTTTGATGTAATCTGATGGTTGATTTATTCAAAGAAATTATTCCATCTATTCTTCAAACTAAGAAGAATGTCTTTGATGGTGATTATAAAGACTACAAGGCCTTTATGGTCAACCGTGCTCTATCCTATCACATGGATTGTATTCTATATGCCAATGAGATGAATATTCATCCTGGCATTGATCCAGACATGCAATATAGCTATCTTCTAAATACCATCAGGTCTGTAAAACGGAAGTATCAACCGTGGCAGAAGTCAGAGGTTCTGAAGGATTTAGAATGTGTGAAGATATATTTTGGTTATTCCAATGAAAAGGCCAAAGATGCTTTGCGTATTCTTACTGAGGATCAAATCGCTGAAATAAGAGCAAAAACAAATATAGGCGGAGTTAATAATGATAGGAATACAAGACTTAGTTGAGGTGACATTAGTAGAACCAGATGATTTTCTTAAAGTGCGTGAGACCTTGACCAGAATAGGAGTTGCATCCAAAAAAGACAAAACCTTGTACCAATCTTGCCATATACTACACAAACAAGGCAAGTATTATATTGTACACTTTAAGGAATTGTTTGCATTGGATGGTAAACCAACAGACCTTACAGAGAATGATTTGTCACGCAGGAATGCTATCGCTAAGTTATTACAAGATTGGGGTTTGATTACTGTTGTTACACCTACACAGATAGAAACACCTACCCCAATCTTTATTAGCCAAATCAAAATCATTTCTCACAAGGAAAAGAACGAATGGCAACTCGTTCCGAAATATAACATCGGTTCTAAGAAAAAACCTTGACAAACTAGTATAAATACTAATATGATTATGTGCCGTGCTCTCTGAGGCGGCAATTTTTTTAACTTGCTTTTTAAAAGGAGTCTATATGACAAGCTTACTATTTCCCAAATTGGATCACTTTATGATTGGTTTTGATCCTATCATCGATATGTTGCAATCCGCAGCTAAAGATGTTAGCAAATATACACCATCTTATCCACCTTATAATATCAAACAGGTCAAAGAGAACAAATACGTCATCGAGATGGCAGTTGCTGGTTTCTCCAAGTCTGACATTGAAATTACATTAGAAGGTAATAAAATGGTCATCAAGGGATCCACACAAGACGATGACGACCAAAATTACCTTCACAAAGGTATTGCCAACCGTGCTTTTGAACGTGCGTTTACATTGGCCGATAAAATTGAAATTAAAGATGCTGAGATTGCCAATGGCATGTTAAGAGTATGGCTCGAAAACATGATAGCAACACAGGACCTGGTAAAGAAAATTACCTTGAAATCCAAAGATGAAGAAATCTCTAAGAAGAATGCTTAGGATTATTATGGTAAGAACGATAAGATCCAAACAAGCACAAGCTCAACGTTATGTACAGGAATTTAAAAATGTGTAATTGGTGGCCTGTATCAGACGAAGAGTGGGATAGATTAAACTATCCAGAAAAATATAAAAACAAATGAAATACTTAATCCAAGGAACAACATCGAAAGGTAAAGTTTTTAGGCCAAGTGATTGGTCTGAAAGATTATGTTCCGTAATGTCTTATTGTCAAACAACAAAAAAGGCATCGTCCAACTCACCAGGATATTCTCCATACGTCATGCCTACCATAATAGATAATGTTAGGTGTGTAATTCTAGATGATAAACTAGGTGAAATTGAACCGAGAGCCTTGGATTTTGTATTCAATTTTGCAAAGGATAATGACCTTACAGTCATAAGTGACTACCAAAAAGTAGTTTCTATCCGAGATTACCAATTTGCCTAAAAACAAAATGTGGTAATTAAAAAGAGGCCTCTTGACAGGCCTCTTTTTTTATGGTATAATAGTTACTGTAAACCTTGGAGTAACTATGTCTAAAAAATTATATCTTGTGGAAACAGTATCAATCTTTCGTATGCGTTATGTTATTGAAGCCAAAGAAGAAGAACACGCTTTGGATGAGGTAACAATCCACTCTACTGGCGGAGAACAAATCACAGAGTTTTCACAAAAATGGATTGATGAGGTGGTTGTATCCTCACAAGAAATTTCCGATAAGAAATACATGAAATTGTTTGATGAAGATAATCATTATTTGTCCAAATGGACAGATGAAGAAAAACGTAAGTACATCAACAAAATAGAATACAAGTAACATTATGAAACAAAAATTTGTTGATGCCTTTATGGATGTTGCCAAAAGGTTTGCTGAACTATCATCCGCCAAGCGTCTAAAGGTTGGTTCTATCATTGTGAAGGATGATAGGATCATATCGATTGGTTATAATGGAATGCCATCTGGATGGACCAATGAATGTGAGATTGAGAAATTCGATGCCTACGGTCGTTCGGAATATACCACAAAACCAGAAGTTATTCATGCCGAGGCCAATGCAATTGCAAAATTGGCCAAATCGAATGAATCTGGTAAAGATGCTATAATGTTTTTGACCCATGCACCTTGTGTGGAATGTGCCAAAATGATTTATACCGCAGGTATAACTAAAGTATTATATGGTGAAGACTATAAGAATGATGCCGGTGTTGTATTTTTGCAACAATGCAATGTAGAGGTTGACAAATACTCTAAATAGCGGTATAATCGTCCTTTTGAAGGAGGGCCTATGTCTATTAAGATAGTTGGAAGTCCAGATAAAGATTTTACGCCTTACATCCATAGGGCCGCTAAATTCTTTTCAGATAATTTGCTCACAAAGCAAATGCAAGATTACACTACCATAATTGTAAAGTTCAATAAAAAGTTGGATGATTATGGCTCGGCTCAAGTTGAGGGTTACAATTCTAGGAATATGCCTAGAGAATTTTTGATTGAGATAAACCCAAACATTGGTGCTCATCAGATATTAAGAACCTTGGCTCATGAGATGGTCCATGTAAGGCAATTTGCCTATGGTCACACAAATGAAACATTGAGCAAGTGGCACGATTTAAAGATTGATTCGGATGACCTAGATTATTGGGATCATCCATGGGAAATAGAAGCACACGGCATGGAATCAGGTTTGTTAACCAAATTTGCCGTACAAGAAAAACTTTGGGAAGTATTGGCCGACTTTAAGAATCCTGCAAGTCCAATAAGAAAACAGAAAATTAAATGGAAAAACGTAGGTTAAAAGAAAAAAACACCTATATACTAACATGAATAACATAAAACACTCCTTTAATCAGCCGATGTACCACACAGAGTCAATTTGTGCGGATACGCTGTGGCTCGTCAAAGGGGTTTGTACCTGTTAGAATCTAAAAGTTAAGACAAAAATACTACAAACCCCACCCTAAAAAGTGGGGTTTTTTGTTGTTCCAATACAACATATGAGTTGACAAAGACCATCGAGTATGTTACACTCCAACCTGTTCATTAAAAATTTGAAGTAGTTACACCCTCTTCGCCAAGTTGGTAAGGCATCGGATTTTGATTCCGACATGCGGTGGTTCGAGTCCATCAGGGGGTGCCATATAAAAGTATATTAGTTCTAAGGGTTGTTCCGAAGGTAATAATCTCCCGACCATAGGAGTCCTAATATACTTTTATATGACAATGGAAAGTAATGCAGCTGGGAAGGCCGGCGACTAGCCTTGAAAACTAGGTTCTCAGAAATGGGATGGGGTTCGACTCCTCTGCTTTCCGCCAATTAAAAGGAGTTTATTATGCCAAGTGTATTTCTTGTAAGTGACACACACTTCGGTCACGCTGGAGTGTGTCGTTTCACTGGTAAAGATGGAGTTACAAAGCTTAGACCATGGGAAAATCCAGATGAGATGGATGAAGAAATGGTAAAGCGTTGGAACGAAAGAGTAAAGCCAACTGATAAAGTTTATCATCTTGGTGATGTGGTG
>Ga0214164_1000938_pt1 | contig 17756 bp, 16 predicted proteins | sample TroBogepilimnion_13_FD_153003 | JGI IMG/M metagenome (GOLD analysis project Ga0214164, IMG submission 153003) | Freshwater microbial communities from Trout Bog Lake, WI - Practice 03JUN2009 epilimnion v4 | ecosystem: Environmental > Aquatic > Freshwater > Lake > Epilimnion/Euphotic zone ...
AACATGTACTTGGGTCGCGAGGTAAAGAAGGGTATGACCTTGAACGAGGCGGAGATGGAAATCTCTGCTCGCAAGACGCTCGACTCGCTCAGCGTTCGGACCGTGAAGTCGATCCGCCAGACCGTGGCTTCACTCTCTGGCGGACAGCGCCAGACCGTTGCTATTGCTCGTGCAGTTTTGTGGAACAACAAGGTGGTTGTGCTCGATGAACCAACCGCCGCGCTTGGCGTTTCCCAGACCGAACAAGTCTTGAACTTGGTTCGTCGCCTCGCCGACAACGGCATCGCGGTTGTATTGATCAGCCACAACCTAACGGATGTTTTTGAAGTTGCTGACAATATTTCTGCCATGTATCTCGGCCAGATGGCTGCGCAAGTAAAGAAGAAAGATGTCACCACAAATCAGGTCATTGAACTTATTACTACCGGCAAATCTGCTGGTGTGACACCGGTTGGAGCTCGCTAAATGACGACTGTTGATACCCCTGTAAAGCCAAGCATCAAGAGCGCGATGAACGATTATTGGTCGCGCATCCGCTCGGGCGATATCGGTTCGCTCGCGGCAATCCTCGGATTGGTCGTACTTTGCGCGGTCTTTACCGTCATGTCACCGACCTTCTTGACTCCAATCAACTTCGCAAACTTGTTGACTCAGGCCGCCGCGGTCATTGTCATCGCCATGGGCTTGATTTTCGTATTACTGCTCGGCGATATCGATTTGTCGGCTGGATACGCATCGGGCGTTTGCGGCGCGGTTATGACCATCTTGGTGACCAACCATGGTTGGCCTTGGTATGTCGCATTTGGTCTTTCGGTCATCGTCGGAGTTGCGCTCGGAACATCAATCGGATGGTTGGTCGCCTATCTCGGCATCCCCTCCTTCGTTGTAACCCTCGCCGCCTTCCTTGGATTCCAAGGTCTCTTGCTTCTTCTCGCTGGAGAAGGCGGAACAATTCCTATGACACAACCGACGGTGTTGAAGATTGAGAACAGCAACATCAGCGTCACCAACAGCTGGATCTTCTTTGTCGTCTGCGCCGTTCTATACGTGCTCTCCGGACTTCGCAAGATGCAGTTGCGTCGTAAGCAGGGTCTCAAGGTCGAGCTCATGCAGCTCTGGGTGTTGAAGACCGCTTCATTGCTCGCTTTGTGCGCCTTCGCCGTCTATGTCTTGAACCTCGAGCGTTCGAACAATCCGAAGCTGATTAGCCTCAAGGGAACTCCTTATATCGTTCCAGTGATTCTCTTGATTTTGGTTGTCGGAACCTTCTTCCTGCAACGCACCGCCTTCGGTCGTCACTTGTATGCAGTCGGCGGTAACGCTGAAGCTGCTCGTCGCGCCGGTATTAACGTCAAGCGCGTTCGTACCATGGCATTCGTTATTTGTTCAGGAATGGCCGCGGTCGCAGGCTTGATTTTCGCTTCGCGCCAAAACTCGATCTCACCAACAACCGGTGGTTCTTCCACTCTCCTCTACGCCGTCGGCGCAGCGGTTATCGGTGGAACATCTCTCTTTGGTGGCAAAGGCAAGCTTCGCGATGCAATCCTCGGCGGTTTGGTCGTATCAGTTATCGATAACGGTATGGGATTGCTCGGATATGCAGCTGGTATCAAGTACATCGTCACCGGCTTCGTATTGTTGATCTCCGCCGGTGTCGACGCAATTTCTCGTAAGGGTTCTGTTTAAGCCTTCACACCCATGAGGTGCTCGATTGCAAGCTGGTCGAGCGCCTCATAACCCATTCCACGCTCTGCCGCGCTCTCGACGTCGAATGAAGGATCGTTGAGGTCCTTCCACGTCTCGCCAGCTGCCATCGTAGGAATTTCAAGCTGATCGATGCGAGATTCCTTCATCGCTGCGACCACGCGTGGGTCACTTCGGAAGGCGAGCGCGCGCTCCTTGAGAATCAGGTACGTGCGCATATTTGCCGAAGCCGACGCCCAAACGCCCTTGTCATCCTCAGTGCGTACCGGCTTGTAATCGAAGTGCTTTGGTCCGTCATACTTGTAACGCTCAAGTAAATCAACCAAGAAGAAGGCCGACTTCAAGTCGCCGTGACCAAAGACCAAGTCTTGATCGTACTTTGGACCATGTTGGCCGTTTAGGTCGATGTGGAAGAGTTTCTTGTGGAAGAGCGCTTGCGCGATTCCGTGCACGAAGTTGAGGCCAGCCATTTGCTCGTGACCAACTTCAGGGTTGACGCCAACCATCTCAGGATGATCGAGCGAATTGATAAATGCAATTGCGTGGCCAATCGTTGGCAAGAAGATGTCACCACGAGGCTCGTTTGGCTTTGGTTCGACCGCAAACTTGATGTTGTAACCCTTGTCGATCACAAATTGGCTAAGAATATTGAATGCATCGCGCATACGTTCAAGCGCGACGTAACCATCTTTAGCTGCATCAGATTCGGCGCCTTCGCGTCCGCCCCAGCATACGTAGGTGTGCGCACCGAGTTCTGCCGCCAAATCGATATTGCGCATTACCTTAGAGATTGCATAGCGACGGATATCACGATCGTTTGAGGTAAATGCACCATCCTTAAAAACAGGGTGCGTGAAAAGGTTCGTTGTCGCCATCGGAACCTTCATGCCGGTTTCATCCAAAGCCTTTTTGAACTTTGCGATGTGGCCAGCGCGCTCGGTGTCGCTTGAACCAAATGGAATTAAGTCATCATCGTGAAACGTAACGCCATAAGCGCCGCGTGAAGCGAGCTCGTTCACTGATCGAACCGGGTCAAGGGGTGCACGAGTGGCATCACCAAAGGGATCACGCGCCTGCCATCCAACCGTCCACAGGCCGAAGGTGAATTTATCGGCGGGTTTCGCTTCGTAAGCCATGGTGCACGCTCCTTGAGAGGTTGAGTATTTCTGGTCAGTTTGTCTTGTTCTTGAACTTACTTTAGCCTTCTCTCATCCCCAGCGGGAGTGGTGAAATGGCAGACACGCAGGTCTTAGGAACCTGTGTCGTAAGACGTGTGGGTTCAAGTCCCACCTTCCGCACAATCGACTAGTTCAATAATTAATCTTTCTCACTGATCTTCCTAGTTAATCTTTGGATGAGAAGGCTGCGTCGAAAGCTGCCGCCGGTGGCTCGATAGCCACCATTTTGCGAATGAATTCCAGCGATTCAGGGCCGCCGATGAGCCGATCCATTCCGGCATCTTCCCACTCCACCGAGATTGGACCGTTGTAGCCAATCGCGTTCAGCATCCGGAAGCAGGCCTCCCATGGCACATCGCCATGACCGACAGAGACGAAATCCCATCCGCGGCGAGGATCGGCCCAGGCCAAATGTGATCCCAAGCGACCATTTCTACCGTTGAGTTGTTTCTTCGACTCTTTGCAGTCGACATGGTAAATCCGATCCTTAAAATCCCAGAGGAAGCCGACTGGATCAAGATCCTGCCAAATAAAGTGCGAGGGATCGAAGTTCAAACCAAAGGCTGGGCGGTGCTTAATCGCCTCGAGCGTGCGAACCGTTGTCCAATAATCGTATGCAATTTCTGATGGGTGGACTTCGTGGGCAAATTTCACGCCGACTTCGTCAAATACATCGAGAATTGGGTTCCAGCGATCGGCAAAATCTTTGTAACCTGCCTCAATCATTGCAGGTGGAACTGGTGGAAACATCGCCACCGTATGCCAAATTGATGAACCTGTAAAACCAATAACGACATCGACGCCAAGCGCACGAGCGGCTCTCGCCGTGTTTTTCATCTCCTCTGCCGCACGTTGACGGACTCCTTCTGGTTCACCGTCGCCCCAGATTCGCGAAGGCAAAATTCCTTTATGCCGCTCGTCGATCGGATTATCGCAAACGGCTTGGCCAACCAAGTGATTAGAAATGGCATAAACCTTGAGGTTGTACTTCTTCAATATTTCGTGACGACCCTTAACATAGTTAGGGTCGCTTACAGCTTTATCCACTTCGAAATGATCTCCCCAACAAGCAATTTCTAAGCCGTCATAACCCCAACTGGAGGCTAACCGGCACATCTCTTCAAAAGGTAAATCAGCCCATTGGCCTGTGAATAGTGTTACTGGACGTGTCATGTCTTTCCCTCTCTATCGATTACTTCAGTCGGCGCCCGTGCTTACCGCACTGGTGTGTTCGTAGAATTGTTTTGTGCGCTTGCCTCTACCGCGTCAAGCACTTTTTGAATGTAAAGACCATCATCGAAGGATGGCGAGGGCTGCTTTTTTTCGGCAACACATGTGAGGAAGTCATATACCTCGTGGGTAAATGTGTGTTCGTACCCCAAAATGTGTCCTGGTGGCCACCACGCCGCGACGTAGGGATGCGCGCCATCCGTAGCCAATACCTTTCGGAATCCCGCCTCATAGCTTGGTGCGGTGTGATCGTGCACCAGAAGTTCATTCATATCTTCGAAGTTGAAGTACAGACTGCCCTTACTGCCGTTAATTTCGATGCTCATGCCATTCTTCCGGCCCGCTGCAAATCGAGTAGCTTCGAATGTTGCAAGCGCGCCGTTATCTAACTCCGCCGTGAAAACCGCCGAGTCGTCCACTGTCACCGGTCCTCTACCTGCCGAGGCACCGGCCACTAATCCGGTGTAGGCACCAGGCAATGGCCGCTCCTTAATGAATGTCTTTAAGCGGCCACTCACCGATGTGATTTTTGAACCGGTGAGGAAATAGGCAACGTCAACGATGTGCGCACCAATGTCGCCAAGCGCACCAGAACCTGCTTTATCTTTCTGCAAACGCCAGACCAACGGAAACTCTGGGTCGATGATCCAATCCTGAAGATAATTCGCCCGAACATGAAAAAGGGTGCCTAGCTTTCCATCTGCAATAAGTTTGCGCGCGTACGCGAGCGCAGGAACGCGACGATAGTTAAACGCAACCATGGCAAAGACGCCGTTGTTTGCCGCCGAGCGAGCTGACGCAGCCATTGCCTCGGCCTCCGCAACGCTGTTTGCCAACGGCTTCTCACAAATTACATGCTTGCCGGCCGCCAACGCTGCCTGCGCGATTTCCGCGTGGGTATCGCCAGCGGTACAAATATCGATAATGTCGATATCGGGCCGAGCAACGACCTTCTTCCAATCAGTCTCAGCTTCGCGCCAGCCAAAGGTCTGTCGAGCGCTCTCAAGCGCGGCTGCGTCTCGACCACAGATGACTGTCATTTCAACCTGTGGCGCGTCAGGGAAAAAGGGATTTACCGAACGAAAGGCGTGCGAATGAACCTTCCCCATAAAGCCGTAGCCAATCATTCCTACTCGTAGTGGCTTCGACATACTTACCTCTTTCTCGAGTTGTTGAATGAATTACGACCTTTGGTTAAGCGACACCCAAGTATTTGTTTTGGAGCTCGTGACTTGCTTTGAGCTCTGAAGACGAGAGCTGCGTCTGAATCTCGCCATTGGAAAGTATCAGCACGTTATCGCAGAGCGACGTTGCAAACCCTAGGTGTTGTTCAATCAACAAAATTTGTTGACCTTCTCGGACAAGCGTGCGCAGTGTCTCGGCCAGGTGCTCTACGACAGCGGGCGCCAGACCCTCGGAAGGTTCGTCCATCAATAGGAGCGATGGATTAGTCAATAGCGCGCGACCAATCGCTAACATTTGTTGCTCGCCGCCAGAGAGCATTGCGCCACCATTCTTTTTGCGTTCTCCGAGGCGAGGGAAAAGTTCATAAATTTTCTTCGTGGTCCAAGCACCCCCGCGCTTTTCCACCATCTTGAGATGCTCGTCCACGCTAAGGGATGGGAAGATCCGTCGCCCCTGCGGAACGTAGGCGATGCCATGACGAGCTATTTGATAGGGCGCCATGCCGTTGAGAGTCTTGTTGTCATATTCAATGCTGCCACCCGAAATGGGAATCAGTCCCATGATGGTCTGCGCAAGAGTGCTTTTACCCATTCCGTTGCGCCCCATGATTGCGATCGGTTCATTGCTAATTTCTAAAGACAATTTATGAAGGACTTTGACATGTCCGTAGCCGGCTTCAAGGTTCTTGATAATTAACTTACTCATTGCCGTGTCCTAGGTATAAGTCGCGGACCTCCGCGCTGTTTCGGATTTCATCGGGCGTACCTTGCATAAACATATTGCCGTCATGCATCACTATCACGTGATCCGCTACCGCAAGCGCAATCGCCATATCGTGTTCGATAAGTAACAGTGAGATGTCCTTGTCGAGTGAGCGAAGGAGGTCAACCAGGCGGCCGCGCTCGCTCGGTGAGATACCAGCGGCTGGCTCGTCCAGCATTAATAACCGTGGGTTGAGGGCTAATGCCATCGCCACCTCAAGCTGGCGAGTTTCGCCGTGCGAGAATTCTGAAACCATTACATCTGCCTTATGTAGCAGATCCACTTTACGAAGTGCTTCCGTGCTCTCCGCGACCAGCTGCAAATCACGAGCTGGACTACTAAAAAGTCCGGCGCGCTTCACGCCATTGGTCTTATGAAGCGCCACAAAGAGATTTTGGCGCGCGGTCAATCCTGTAAATAACTTTGACGTCTGAAAAGTGCGAGCGAGCCCCATGCTGGCGCGCTTACGTGCGCTTTGCTTGGAGACATCTTCGCCAAAAATTGAAATCGACCCGGAGCTCAGTGGATAGGCGCCCGCGATTAAGTTAAAGAGCGTCGATTTTCCAGCCCCGTTGGTGCCGATAATTGTGAGTCGCTGACCGTGCCGGACATCAAAACTGATGTCCGACACAGCGCGAATGCCACCAAAATTCCGCGAGACATTCCGCAAAGAAAGCGCCGCGGAACTATTGGTGGTCATGTTCATGATCGGTTAAGCCACATCCGCACAGCTGCTGATACGGCCGTAAACCTTGGTGCCTTGAGCAACGTTGTCGAAGCGCTTGATGAGAGCGGTTGTTGCGCCACCCTTGCCATCAGAAACAACCTTGTAAATGAAGGTTGAAGTAATGGCGTTGCGATTCTTGTCCATTGAAAGTGGGCCGGTTGGGGTGTTCCACTTCAAGGAGCCAAGCGCTGCACGGAGCTTTGCTTGGTTGTTGCTGAGATCTCCACCAGCTGCGTTCAAGCCAGCAAGAAGCGACTTGAAGCTGTTGTAGTAGAGGATTGCGAAGATTGAAGGTGAAGGATATGCACCCGGAACCTTCGAGTATGCAGCAACGAACTTATCCCACTCTGGCGAGTGGTAATCAGCTGGTGGAACTGGACCAGCTGCAATAGTTCCAATCGCTGCTGACTGGATATCTGCCTTTGCGGCCAATACCGATGCGTCCACCAAGATGGTGCCGCCGATAAGTGGCTTCTTGAGGCCGAATTGAAGGGCTTGAGTAAGGAACTGAACCGCATCAGATCCACCAACGCCAGCGTAGATTGCATCTACATCGGTAGGAATGGCTGCGATAACGGATGAGTAGTCCTTGGTTCCCAAAGCTGGCCATTGTGCCTTCTCAATGGTTCCGCCGGCCTTACAGAAGCCAGCCGCAAAGCCACCAAAGTTTGCATAAGGGAATGAGTAGTCATCAGCAAACGACGCAATCTTCTTGTAACCCATGGAGTAAGCGACTTGTCCCAAGCCACCGTTCCACTGAGCAGCGTCACCGTGGAAGCGGAAGAAGTTAGGAGCCTTCGCTACCAGTGTGGTTTCAGATGCAGAAGATGATGAGTTTACGAAGGTTACGGTCGGAACGGTCTTTGCGTAGTTCGCAAGAGCAACACCTTCATCGCCAGAAAGTGGTCCGAAGATCAAGCTGACCTTGTCCTTCTCGACCAAAATCTTCGCCTTAGCTACTGCGGTTGCGGCAGTCGCGTCGGTTGCTTCTTCGATTAGCTGGATTGGGTGTCCGGCAATCTTGCCGCCAAACTCAGCTAGTGCCATCTTTACGCCACGGGTTCCATCTGGAGCTGGTCCAGCGAAAGGTCCGATTGTTGCATTCAAATAGCCAATCTTGATTGGCGTGCTAGCAGCAGAGCTTGATGGCACGGCTACGAACATCGCAGCTGCGACGGCGGTGCCGCTCAAGATTGCTAGCGCTTTGAAGCGCTTGTTAATCATGTTTTCTCCACTTCATACTGCGGGCCGAGGCCATCTCTACCCGTTTGCTGCTGGTCGACTTCCATCGACCCGAAGCACTCCTGTCCCCACCTGCTAGGAACAGAAACCTGTTTTTCCTACTCACCACCAATCAGTGATGCCCGTGTGCGATCGCGCCGAGCCCTGATCTGATCACCAATCCCCATTAGACCTTGCGGTGCTAAAAGCAAGATGACGATGAAGAGCGCGCCTTCGGCGGCGACGTAATATGTTGTGTAGTCCTGAATCACCGATTCAAATACCGCAATCACCGCAGCACCGACGTAGCCGCCGATGAGATAGCCGGCTCCCCCGACGACCACGACCACCAGCAAGTCGATTGAACGGATAAGTCCGACGCTGTCGGGCGAGATTGCTTGGTAGTAGAACAGACCAATAATTCCCGCGATTGATGCGATGAAAGCCGAGAAGGTGAATGCGGCTAACCGGAGCGCTCGGTTGCTATAGCCCAGCGAGGTGGTTCGGATCGAGTTATCTCGAATTCCGTTTAGCGCCAAGCCAAAGTTTGTGCGTTGTAACCAGACGCATAGGGCAAAAACAATAAGGTTGATGATCAAGCAGAGATAGTAAAAAGTATTTCGAGCCGTGATATCGATTCCAAAAATCTTTGGCGGCGCGACCGAGTTGATTCCAGTATGTCCGCCTGTAATCGTCTCGGCCGCCAAGCTGAGCGAGTACAAGCCGAGTGCGACTGCTAACGTGAGCATCAGGAAGTAAACGCCCTCGGTCTTTAGCGCGACCCAACCAATAATTAACCCAGCCAGAGTGCCGACTAGAACCCCGAGTGGAATGGAAAGCCCGAAACTCATACCGTGCTTCTCCGTCAAAATCGCGATTGTGTAGCTGGTCATTCCGGAGAAGAAGAGCTGACCCAAGGACATCAGCCCCAGATTTCGGTTGAGATAAATCATCGATAAGGCAAGAAGTCCGATCCACAAGGTACGGGTGCCTGCGTTCAACACCCAGAATCCAGGATTGGGGACGATATATGGAAACGCTACGGCGAAGAGAACCACGATCGCAGCGACATTGCGGCCTCGGAGAGAGCTCAAAAGTTTCATAGCTTGCGCCCCAGAATTCCCTGCGGACGAAATGCCAAAACAACAATCATTACGATGAAGGGCAAGGCGCCACTCATTGTCGGAATATAAGCGGTAGCCATTTGCCCGATCAGGCCAACTAATAACGAACCTATGGCTACTCCTCCGATTGAGCCGAGTCCGCCAATGATTACTACTTGCAAGGAGAAGAGCAGGAAGTCCCCATCGGTACCCATTCCATAGGCAATTGATGTTCCTCCTACGGCACCAGCAAAACCGACTAGAGCACATCCAAGTGCGATAACAACCGTAAAGACTTTTTGAATGTCGATTCCCATCGCTGAGACCATTTGAGTGTCGTCAACGCCGGCGCGGATAATGGATCCGAATTTGGTCTTGGAGATCAACGCCCAAAGAAGAATTCCCGTGACAATTGCAAATCCCAGAAATGCGATTCGGAACTTTGGATAGCCAATCATCATTCCGGGAATGTGGATGGCTCCTTGAAGTGGCTGAGGCACGCTAATTTGATAGGCGTCTCCGCCAAAGAGAGCGAGCATTATTTGCTGCAGGACAAGTGAGAGGCCAAGGGTGATAAGCGCGACACGTAATTCTTCGTACTGAAAGCGACGAAGTAAAACCAAATAGATAAATGTTCCGCCGACTGCCATAACGATCGATGAGATAAGTGCGCCGAGTGCCCAGTTGTGAACGTGTTGCATGATTGTGTATGAAAAATAAGCAGCGAATAGGTAGTACCCGCCATGCGCCAGATTGATCACTCTCATGAGGCCGAAGATCAAAGTCAGGCCGCTCGCCACCAGGAAAAAAACCGCGGCAAGAGTAATTCCATTGAGGGCAGTAAATAAAAACTGGCTCATGGCAATTCCCCTTTCCGTACCCTGACTTGTATCTAGACCTGTATACAAGTCTGTATTGTGAGATTCGTCAAGAGCCTTTCGGGGTTTTCTTAGCGGGTTTTTATAACGAAAAAGTGATAAACGGGCTTACTGAGCTACCCCAAGAAAGGGCGCCGCGGCATCGATGATCTCGTGCATATGCGTGCGCAGGTGAGCGATGTGCTCCCCCACCGCGACCCCAATCTTCTTGACGTCATTGACCGCAATCGCATTCGCGATATCCACGTGCTCCTGTGAACATGAGGCAAGGTTCTTACCCGCGGCTGCCGAGCGCGCCCAGAAACGTTGAATGCGGCGACGCGTCATGCGAGCCGCCTCAGAAACAATCGGATTGTTTGAGCTGGTCATAACTAGCTCGTGGAAAACGCTATCGGCTTTTGACCAGGCACCCTGATCGCCGGACTTTCCAGCATCCAGCATCTCCTTGGCGCAGTCGCTCAATACTTTGGCATCCGCCTTGGAAATATTCTTCGCTGCTGCTGAAAAAATATAGGTGTCGCAGATTGTCAGAAAATCCAAGGCGTCATCGACATCTTTGTGGGTCAGCATCGCCACAATGAATCGACCGGAGTCGTCGCGTCGAACCAAACCTTCAGTTTCGAGTCGCTTCAGGGCCTCCCGAATCGGAGTTCGGGAGATGCCTAGTTGCGAAGCAAGCTTGTTTTCCGAGAGTTGGCTATTGGTCGGAATAGCAAAAGTTGTGATGGCACCGACTATCCACTCGTACGCATCCGCGCCGAGCGAATCTGAGTTGCGAGCGAATTCTTTTGACTTGCGAGAAGTCTTGGATGCGCTCGCCTTTGCCGTTGCCACGGGCCAACCTTATACCCGATTAATGAATTCCCGATTCTTTACGGTCACGGGGGTGTTCATTAGCTCTAGTACGCCCTTGGCGACGTGCTCGCTGTAGCGACGGAAGGCTTCTTCGCCCTTCTCCTTGGTAGCGCGCATTGGGTTGCCGATGATGCCGTTCTCGACGAACTCATGGTGATCCATAGGGAACTGGAAGTACTGGTAGCCCTCGAACTCCACATCGGGCATGCCATCGTGCTTAGCGAAGGACTTTGGCAGGAAGGCCGGTGTGTGAGCGCGGGTATCGACCGCACGTTCCATTCGGACCAAATCAGAGTTCCAGGCCATATCTTGCGAGGTCTCGAGTTCAGATGAGTGCCAACCAGGAGTCTCCTCAGGTGGGTTCTCCATCAAGCCGGCCAAGATGCCCGTGTAGCGCTCCATATATGGCTTCACAAATCCAATCAGCGCGTTGGTCTCATAGCGAAGCTTGCGAAGTACTGGATCAACCACCTTGATATTCGAACCGTGGCCGTTCACGAAAATGATTCGGTTGAAGCCATGGTGAATCAGGCTTCGCGCCACGTCGTACATCAAGTCATTGAGTGTGGATGCCCGAACGGTAATGGTGCCGCGACCTTGGCCGGGTCCATACATGTGCTGTGGTGAATATCCGGTCCAGATTGGAGGAGTATGGAAGACGCCAATCTGCTCAGAGACACGTGAGGCCACTTCAATCGCGGTAATGGTGTCGGTATAAAGCGGCAAGTGCGGTCCATGTTGTTCGGTACTTGCCATCGGAACGAGCACAACATCCTTGACGGCGAGGTACTCGTTGATATCTACATAGGAGAGATCGGCGATATTCCAAGAGCGGAACTTGGCGCGAAATGCCTCATCGCCCTTGGTGATATGCGGAACCTTCCGTTGGGGGGTTGCGTAATCCATTGTTCTTCCTCGCTATCTCTCTATTTTTGCTTGTAGGGACGACTCTGTGCTGAGCAACGAAACAAATCGATCTGCCACTGCAACGCCGAACTCGCGTGAGTTCACATGAAGTGGCAACTTCTCAACCCAAATACTTTTATCCAGCGAACCGATCAGTGTCTGCTCGAAGGCAGCATCTGCTGCTCGATTCCAGAAGACGCCATCTAGAGTATTAGGAATGGAGAAACCTTCGGCTGGGATGATTACCTCAATCGGGCCGGTCGCTTGATTTGCCGCATCGGCAAGGTAGTTAGCGACCTGTTGCATTTCCGACTCGGTGATGCGAATCAGGGCAAATTCTGGGTTGTGGTCATAAATAGGTCGACTCTTGTATTCATCCGGAATCGATGTCGTATGAAAGACCATAAAGTCCACACAACCAGGTACAAATATTTGCGGGATGCCAAGCTTGCCCACGCGCTTCATGCGGTTCGGACCACCGTTATGAATTCCGCCAATTAAATTCCCGACGACTTCGCTCGGCGTTAAATCAATAATGCCCACAAATTGCCCGGCTTCTGCTAACTCCTCCATTGCTGGGCCGCCAACACCATTTGCATGAAAGGTGATGACCTCATAACCAAATTTTGCAAGCTCGTCCTGAATCGCCATCGTTGACGTTGTGGTGTTTCCCAGCATCGTGACAGCTACATATTTTTTATCCGGCCCTGGCTTGGTGAGCAGATGGCCATGTTGAACCATCCCTGCCATCGCCGCTACCGCGTTGTCATAAATGGTTTCGGAAATATTGTTGAGTCCCAAAATGTCTATCACGGTGTGCATGACCAGCATGTCACTGGTCCCGACCAACGGTCCAAACTCGTGCCGTCCCGATGCAATTGGTGAAAGCACAATCTTGGGCACGCCGATGGGAAGTTGCATTAGAGCACCTGCAGACATGACAGAGCCCTCAGCGCCACCCATTCCGATGGCACCGAGGACTTCGCCTCTCGCGTGCAACTCTTTTACTTTGCCAATCACAAAACCGCGCATTCGTTCTACTGCTCGACCGCGGGTGCCAGAATTTTGGAGCTCCTGCAGAGTGATGCCACCAAACTCGGCCAGATCAGCATGACTGATATCCGGCACAATCCCCAGCGGCTCTCCCAAAATTCCAGTATCGATAACCGTCGTTGGAATACCCAGGCGATTAAGCCCGTCTCGGATATAGGCAGCTTCTGGCCCCTTGGTATCAAGGGTGGCAATGATGAGAACACTTGGTTTCATCGTTCGCCGCCTAGTGGATGGTTCATCCTGAGTATTCCGAAGATGTACGTACTACTAGATCAACTTCAACAAGGTCTTGGCGTTCTCTTCTACCAACCAGTCGTAGAAGCTCTCGGTCAAGATATTGCTGCCGTGGTCAATGATGAACTTGAGTTGCTCTGGGCTGATATCAACCTTTGAGAAATCAGTCTCAAGTGCATTCTTGTAATGATTGACAGGGGTGCGGTCAATGGGGGCAACGAATTCTGCGGTTAGCGCGCCGTCGTAGCCGATTGACTTCAAGGTCTCAATAACTTTCTTCCAGTCATAATCGCCGTACCCCGCAGGCATACGGTTATTTTCTGCAACGTGGAAGTCGGTCAAGCGACCCTTAGTGCTTCGAATTGCCTCGTAGAGATCGGCCTCCTCGATGTTGATGTGGAACGCATCAAGGCATACGCCGCAATCTGGACCGGTAGCCTCCGCAAGCGCCATAGCTTGTTCTGCGCGATTGATGAAGTAAGTCTCGAACCGGTTGAGGGGCTCAATCGCGAGTCGAACGCCAGCCTTTTGAGAGTGTTCGTAAATCTCTTTCATTCCTTCGACTGCCCACTTCCACTCTTCATCAGGCGTTGCATCAGCAACGACCTTTCCGACAGTGGCGGGAACGATAGTCATCTCGTGACCGTCAAGTTCCTTGACCATAGTGATGCAATCCTTAACGTATTGAACAGACATTGCGCGCTTGCTCGCGTCGGCCGCGACCAGGTTGCGCTCGCCGAGCATCAGGGTGACAGATCCCCAACACTTCAACTTATATTCATCGAGTAGCGCCTTGGTGTCCTTACTTCCATTTAAACCAAATTGCTCTGGTTCACCACTGATTTCAATTGACTTGTAGCCGTACTTTGCGAGGCGAGCAATCGTGGTCTTGATTGGCTCGGCACGCATCCAGTTATGCATCGAGAGGTGCATGATTCTCCTTTCCGAAAGAATCAGTCTGTGTACTTAACGCCAGTTTTTCGGAGGTCCAAAACCAAGTTTCCCTGGATTGAGGATTCCGTCCGGATCCCAGGCGTCTTTTACTCCTTGGAGTAAATCAAATGCGGCGCCATGTTGAAGGCGCATGAAGCGTCCGAGCTTCAGTCCCACGCCATGGTGCTCGTTAAGTGAACCACCATTGTCAATACTTGCCTGGATAGCGGCGTTCCAGACCTCGTCATGCAGCGCAATTGCCGCATCGGAGTCGGTTGGGCCGTTGTCGATATAGAAACGGTCATAAATCATTCCGCCCCACGGGAACCAGTGCGAGAAGTGAGCGGTGTAGCGAGCGCCGTACTGCGCGAAGCCCTCTTCGATGACTTTCTTCTTGGCCCAGTAAATGCGTTCGAGATCTTCAAACTTCGCACAGGTATCCGTTGTACCGAAAATCTGAGGTGGGGCCGGAATATTTCCGTGCTTGAACGGCTCGTACTTTCCGTCCCACCACATCTGTCCAACTTCTGGTCCATAGGACTTTCCGCCAACAGATTCGCATAGGCGCGAGATCCCCCCGGATTCCAGCGCCGTCAGCTCTTTACTTCCATCGCACATAATGACGAGGAGAACACCTTCCACTCCCAGGTTGAGCCATTTGGAGAGTTTGGCACTATCGGCTTCGTCGTAGAGGCGTATGACCGCTGGTCGATAGCGTTCAACCATAATTCGACGTGCCGCTTCGATTCCCGCTGAAATATCTGCAAATCCATAAGAGAGAAATACTTGAGATTCGGGCAAGCGCTCGATGCGCATAGTCGCCTTAGTAATAATTCCCAATGTGCCTTCAGATCCGACGACCGTTTGAATGATGCCCGGGCCCGAAGCGTGGTTTGGCACTTTCATGGTTTCGATTAATTTGCCTGGTGGGACCGCAAATTCAATTTGCAAGACCAAGTCTTCGGCCTTGCCGTACTTAGTGGAAACAACGCCCGATCCGCGAGCGGCAAGAAATCCGCCTAGCGTTGCGCCAAAATGGAATGAACCTGGGTAATGCGGCATTGTTAAGCCGCGCGCATTAAGAATCTCCTCTAGCGCCGGGCCCGTAATGCCGGCCTCAGCCGTGACGACCATGCTCGTTTCATCAATGTTCAACACCTTATTTAGTCGGCGAAGATCCATCGCGAGCCCGCCGTAAATGGCGAAGGTACCGCCCTGCGTGCCCGAACCGCCGCCACGAGGCACCACTGGCATTCGGTATTCCGAGGCCACCCGTAGAACCTCGGCTACTTCTTCAGCGGTGCCCGGCGCCACATAAAGCTCCGCGGTTGGTACGGGAGCCTTGATTAAATTTAGGTGCTGGGAAATCCAGGACCAGTCGGAGGATTGTTCGTGAAGCAGCGCTGGGTCAGTGTTGACGTGGTCAGAACCCACTATGGCCGCTATTTCTCGCTCAATCTGCTTGATGAGATAGCGATCCCGCACCTGCTGGCTGTCCGCGCTTGTCACTGAAAGCCCCTCCCTGTACCCTTTTAAGTATCCAATCCTGTATACAATATGACACACTAACTACGGGCCTAGGGGCTGTCAAGCAAGAAAACGAAAGTTTTTTGGAAAGGGATCGATGAAAAACCCAAACGTCAAACGACAGTTCCCTGACCTTCGCGAGCTGCGCACGTTGCTTCGCTTTCGCGCGCCAGCAGTCTTGCCAGCGTCCCGTAAGAAGCAACGCCTTGCTCGCGCGGTGACGATTTGGGATTTAAGGAAAATTGCACAGCGGCGTACTCCCCTCGGTCCATTTGACTACACGGACGGAAGTGCTGAGTCCGAATCAACGTTAGAGCGCGCTCGTCAAACCTTCGCCCGGCTTGAATTCCAGCCGGCAATCTTGCGCGATGTCTCAAAAGTTTCTCTGACGCGCCGCACTTTGGGCCACACTTTCGACATGCCGGTTGGAATCGCGCCCACCGGATTTACTCGAATGATGCATTCCGAGGGTGAACGCGCTGGCGCTCGGGCCGCTGCCGCATTCAATATCCCGTTTTCGCTCTCGACGCTGGGTACCACCTCTATTGAAGATGTCTACGACGCGGCACCTGGTGGCGTTAATTGGTTCCAGCTTTACATGTGGAAAGATCGAGATCGCAGCATGGAGCTAGTCCGTAGGGCGCAAGCTGCTGGCGCAGACAATCTTCTGCTCACCGTTGACGTGCCTGTCGCCGGCGCGCGGCTTCGAGATGTACGAAATGGCCTGACCATCCCACCGTCATTGACGATGAAAACGCTCATTAATGCCGCTCCTCGCGTTGAATGGTGGTGGAATTTCCTCACAACGCCGCCGCTCACTTTTGCCGCCATAAATAATTGGCCAGGCACGGTGGCAGAGCTTCTAGATTTCATGTTCGACCCAACCATGACGTTCGAGGACTTGGCTTGGATTCGCGAACAATGGAATGGAAAGCTGACAATCAAGGGAATCCAGACCGTTGCCGACGCAAAGAAGGCCGCCCAATACGGCGCAGACGCGATAGTTCTGTCAAATCACGGCGGTCGCCAGTTAGACCAAGCACCCGTTCCTATGCGATTACTTGCTGACGTAAAGCGTGAACTAAGGAATGAACTCGAGATACATCTCGACACTGGAATTATGCACGGCGCCGATATCGTCGCGGCAATTGCACAAGGCGCGGACTTTACGTATATCGGACGGGCGTACTTGTACGGCTTAATGGCTGGTGGTCAGGAGGGTGTGAAGCGGTCACTCGAAATTCTTAAAACTCAAATGATTCGCACGATGAAACTTTTGGGAGTTTCTTCGCTCGAAGAGCTGGAGCCTGGCCACGTAAAATTTCTGGATGCCCGCTAGACATCCGTTAGGGACAAATTATTTTGCGGCAGCTATTGCACCATCGCGAGCTTGCTTTGCGGCCGCGATATTTGCTTGATACAACTGCTTGAGCTGAGCGAACGCCGCCTTATAGGCATCTCTTGCAGCTTTGACCGCGGCTTTGTCGGTCGGCGTTGCAAGGACTGCTTGATCTCGAACCGCAGCGGCGTCGGCAACAGCACGATCAAAAGCGGATTGAGCCTGCGCGACCGCGGCTGCATACGCATCGTTCGCTGCTTTAATGGCTGCGCTTTGAGCGCGCGTACGTCCGTGATGGACCACTGGGCCAGCTGAACTTGTCGGAGCTGGCGAGATAGTTGAAGCCGTTGGAGTGGGCGTTGGGGATTCTGCAAAAGATCCGGTTGTGGAAATGATTGTGTGGAGAAGTGCGAGTGACGATGCTGCAAAGACCTTGCGCATGACGTGCTCCTCGATTCATCTCAATTTCCTGTGAGTCTTAAGTATCGCACATTTGCGGTTGGTTTGAGAGTTGACCTCTATTACTGTGACACGGTGGCGAAACCAATCGTGCGATCGCAACTGAGAGCGCTAGTACTCATCACTTTCTCAGCTGTGCTCTCTGGATTACTCCCGGGAACCTCGTCGCCTGTTTTGGCCTCCACCTACCAAACCGGTTCGCTCATTGAATTACAGGTTCCGAGTCCAGAAAAGGACTACCCAAACCGCAACGTCTGGGTATGGACTCCCCCATTGGGAAATCTCGATCGGGACACGCTTCCCGTTGTTTATATGTTGCACGGCTGGCCTGGCTCTCCGCAGTCGGTGCTCGCCGCAGTGGCAAAGCCGCTTGCATCCGCCTTTGCAGCAGGCGCCAAACCATTTATCGCCGTCTTTCCCGATGGAAATGCAAAGACGCACTTCGACTCTGAGTGGGCGGAT
>Ga0214164_1000940_pt1 | contig 17730 bp, 18 predicted proteins | sample TroBogepilimnion_13_FD_153003 | JGI IMG/M metagenome (GOLD analysis project Ga0214164, IMG submission 153003) | Freshwater microbial communities from Trout Bog Lake, WI - Practice 03JUN2009 epilimnion v4 | ecosystem: Environmental > Aquatic > Freshwater > Lake > Epilimnion/Euphotic zone ...
CGGAGTGGTTACGGTATTGTGCAATATGCCACCGCTGCTCAGCGGCACATATACCGGGGCGGAATAGCTGGACAAACCACTATATACGCAGGTGACCTGGCACCTGTAAAACTTATTGCTGGTCGGCGTAATGGGATATGCGCTTGTTGTTGCACCGCTGATATTTGTAAAGGTTATATCATCGGTTGATGATTGCCACTGGAAGGAAAGACCACAACCAATATAATCGCCGGCTATTTCCAGTGTATCCGGTACACCGCAGCCTGTGGCCACAGTTGCACTGCCGGCATCCGGTAAACCCATGCAGGGAGTTGTGGCTGTAATAGTACCTGCTGTAGCAACAAGAAAGTTCGTTTCATGCTGAGTAGTACCTACCAGAACGCCGGAGCGGAACTCTTCAACATTATAAACAACAACTGATCGCTGGATGGCATTTGGAGTAAAAGTCAATAGTCCGGTTGCACTACTCAGCGTTATAGGACTAGAAACCTGTAAAGGGTTAGCGCCAGATAAGCTAAGTATATAGCCAACACTGCCACCTACTGAGCAGCAGGCACCGGTTCCATTTGTGGCATCAATTAATTGAAAATTGAGACTGTCTCCATCCGGATCTACTGCATCCGGGTAAAAATAGTCTATCATTGTATTAGGATACCATGCAGCTGGGTTACTCAGAAATGTTACACTGTTGTTGGGAGCAGTACTGTTATTAAGAGTATCAATCAACTGCACAAGTGTTGCTCCAGGTGATGTAAGGTTTGTTATTGAAGATGTTCTGCCAGCAGACGCAGGCGAGGCAGTTGATATGCCGGTAAGGCTGCCACTGCAGGAATAAGTGCCGCTGGTGCTGCCGTTGTTACCGGTATATATAAACCTCCAGGTAGCAGAAGCATAGGGTAGTGTAACATTGCCGGAATAAACGAATTTCTTTATGCCGGATATAGGGAAAGATACATTGGTACAGGTGGAACTGATACCTGTACATAATGGAGTAACCTCGGTGCCGCACTGAGGTGAAGGTAAAGATAAATTAAAGTTAGAAACGCTGGTACTGCCATCAAAAACACAGACCTGAGGTGTGCTTACGGGTAAACCCTGAAACGCGGCAAGTGATCCGGGGTTACAATCGCCATACAAGTTGATTGTTACCGTGTAGGTAAGGCCACTTACATGGCTGTAGGTCATCTCGGCGCCAATAATGTGCGAGGCATAAGAATTGGTCGGAACAATGATTGCAAGGGCAGAAAATGCCAGGCCGGTAAGGCAGTTGATGAGATGCTTTTTCATTTCATTGAGAGTTTGGTTAGAGAATTTCTAAACCAAATATAAGCACAAAATCAATTCGGTTTAATTAAATTATCAGCAACTATTACATAAAGTGTTTTATATTTTATGTAATAGTTGCTGATTAAAAATTACATTTTCACAAACTTCATTACCCTTGTGCCATTACCTCCGCTGAAAGTAATATAATACAAACCTGCCGGCAGGCTGGCCACATTTACGGTTGTTTCAGTTCCTGAAATTGGCATTTGGTCCATAGTTTGCCCTATGGTATTGGTTATAGTGAAGCTATGCCATGCACTGTTATCGGCTTTAATGGTCAGCCGGTTGGTGGCGGGGTTCGGGAATAATTCAATTGACTGGTTAATAACTGTTCCCGGAACCATAAGTGCACATAATGCGCCGCCGGTGCTGCAAATGATATCTTCTGATGTATCGGTTAACACGGGTAAATTATCGTCAAAGTAAATACCTGCATGACTGAAAATTTTAGTGCCATCGGGCAGGCCGGTTTTAGTTTTTACTGTAAATATTACCATTCCGGTATTCTGATTGTGATGAGAACTGTCGGGAAGATTAATATGAGGAAAATCAAATTTTATTACAGCATTAGCTCCGTTAATAAAAGGCGCCTCCTGCATAGCAGCCGATGATGCAAGGACCTTAAGGCTTGATATATCTATGAAGTCGGAAATGGTATCCAGTATATATACATCATGGGCCATTGCATTACCCGTATTTTCAAAACCTATGGTGTATTGCAACTGGGTGCCAGCCGGTATATACCCGGCCGGTTTAACTATCAGGTAATTAGGGTCATAGGCCGACTGAACGGTATCAATTCTGGAAGAAGAGTTATTTGTGGTATTTACATCTCCGGTGGTAGGTGTTACCAGGTAATCAGAATGTACAGTATCACCAATAGTAAGGTCCGGTGTTCCGGCCTTCCATAAGGACACATTGAATACATAAGGTGGTTTTACCGCTGAAACGGAATCGAGATTCCAGGTAATCAGGTTGCCGGTAACTGATGATGGTGGCGGATACGCATTTACAAAGGTGTATTTCGGGCTAAAGGTCATGGTATAAGTAGCCGTTTCAGGAGTGCAGTAACTGTTGTTCACAATCATTGTAGCCCCGCCATTATGTGGGCCGGCACGGAAAGTGGCATATTCTGCCAGATCGAATGAAGTTGATCCGGTGCAGTTGAATGCGAAATAAAGGCTGGGATAGTCTGTAATGGTTGATGATATAGTGTCGTATAATATTCCGCTTGTAGGGCAGGATTCATACAAGCCTGCCGGAGCAGAAATAATCCGGAACTCATAAACAGTACCCGGGCCGCCCAGCGCCCGATAATAAAATCCGCTTGTTGCCGATATGGTATCCACAGGTATGCCATTTGAATCTACTTCTGTAAGCACAGGTAAATAGCAGTAGCTGTCGCCGCCATCGAAAAGGCAATCTGAGTTGGCATCGTAATAAAACTTAACTGGCAATGAACGGCAGTAAGTATACTCATACGTAAAGCCCAGGGTGTCTACCGGTGTTGTGCCGCTATACAATACCTCATAAATATAATAAGAACCAGGTGTGGTGTATGCGTGGGTGATGGTGGCATGGCATAATGGGGTGGGGGTAAGGGCTGTTGTATCTGAGGTGCCATCACCATAAAAGGTTGCTACATTATAGGCAGAGGATGAACCGCAGGCGCTTAGATAAATAACCGGGCCATTGCAGAAAGTATCTACCGGCGTAGTAACAACATTATGCAGTATTCCCCAGCCGCTGAGCGGAACATAAACGGGGTAGGAAAAGCTTGCTAGTCCGCTGTAGCTACAGGTAACCTGGCATCTGTAAAACAGATTAGTGGTAGGTGTAAACGGATAAGCGCTGGTAGTAGCGCCGCTGATACTTGTCCAGGTTATATCATCGGTTGAGGATTGCCACTGAAAGGCAAGGCCGCAGCCGGGGAAGCCATTTGAAATTATCAAGGTGTCGGGAGCAGTGGAGCAGCCTGTAGCGACAGATACCACACCTGCCAACGGGCTGCCGAAACAAGGAGTGCTTGAACCGCTGGTATCACCAGTCTGTACAAGATAAGTCATTTCATGTTGTGTAGTGCCAACAAGTACACCGGAACGGTATTCTTCCACATTATATACCACAACTGATCTTTGTAATGAAATTGGTTTAAAGGTGAATAAGCCATTAGAACTGTTGAATACAGTCGGGTATAATACAAGCAGAGGAGTAGCCCCTGTAAATGGAAAAATATAGCTAACATACCCTCCAATGGTTCCGCATGATGCGGAACCATTGCCAGCATCAACTAATGCAAAGTGCAAACTATCACCATCCGGATCAACGGCATTCGGATAAAAATAATCAACTGAATCATTTATAAAATATGTAGGTGGATTATTCAAAAAAACCACACTGTTATTGGGAGCTGTGCTGTTATTTAGCGTATCTATTAATTGAATTGATGAACCGGCATTAATATTTGTTATAGCTGCTGTTCTGCCACTGGATAATGGATAAGCTGTTCCTGAACCCAATATTCCGGAGCAACTATAAGAATGAGCAGTGTTTCCGTTGTTTCCGGAATATACAAACCTCCAGACTGTGGAAGTATAAGGTAGCGTAACATTTCCGCTGTAAACAAATTTTGTTATTCCCCGGATTAATGCTGTAGTTGAAGTGCAGGTAGATATTGAGCCTGTGCACATTGGTGTAATTTCTGTTCCGCAGGCAGGCGATGGCAATGACAGCGTATCGGTCATAATATATGTACTGCCATCATAAATACAAATTGGTGGTGTGCTGGCAGGCAAAGTCTGAAAAGCACCTGAAAAGGAGGAACAATCTCCATATAGTGTAAGCGTTATTTCATAGGTTGTGCCACTGATATGAGTGTAAGTGAGTTCTGCACCCGTTACATGCGATGCGTAAATTTTATGTGGAAATAAAATGAGACAAGAAATAAAAACCAAAAAAATAGTTTTGAATATAGAAGTATACATACGGTACGGATTAACCTGACAATTAATAAACAAATATACTTATTTAAGGAGTGAAAATAACTGAATGCATATTATTTTTTTAAAAAAACCGGAACTATAATAAAAACCTTATTTCAGCTCAAAAACATTCAAAAGTGGACTGTTTTATTTAAATTTCATCTCATTTCAGGGCATTTTCTTTCAAAATAACTCATTTCGCTTTTTGGCTTTATTGATTACTTTTGCAGTCCAAATAAAAAATAAAAAACTTTCATGGCTACAACAGCAGACATGCGCAACGGCTTAATCATTAAATTGGATGGCAGCCTTTACTCAGTAGTAGAATTCGGTCAGAACAAGACAGCGCGCGCCGCAGCAAAAGTATGGGCAAAATTAAAGGGTGTAGATAATAACCGCTCCATAGAACATACCTGGAACTCAGGAGATAATATTTTCCCTATCCGGGTTGAAAAACGCCCCTACCAGTACTTATATAAAGATGATACCGGCTTCAACCTGATGGATACCAACAGTTATGAGCAGATCGTTGTTGGTGAAGACCTGATTGAGCACACTGAGCTTTATAAAGATGGCCAGGAATGTTTCGTGATTTTCAACACAGAAACCGAAATGCCTATGGGTGTGGAACTGCCACCTAGCGTGAACTTGCTGATTACTTATTCTGCTCCCGGAATCAAAGGCGATACAGCCACGCGTGCTATGAAGCCTGCTACTCTGGAAACAGGCGCAGTGATACAGGTGCCTTTGTTTGTAAATGAAGGAGAACTGGTGAAAATTGATTCCAAAACAGGTAATTACGTTGAAAGGGTAAAATCCTGATGAGCGCTGCCAGCGCTGGTTTTCAGGGTTTATCCCAATTGATCAGGTAGTTGTTAACTTTTTACTTCTAAAAAGAAATTCATGGAATACAAACAGATACAGGAACTGATAAAAACGATCAATAAATCGAACATCAGCGAGTTGTCTATAGAAGAAGGTGATTTTAAGATCACTATTAAGCAGGAATTTACAGGTCAGGTACCTTATGCACCAGTTGCACAGCCTGTAGCCCTTCCTCAGCCTGCATCCCAGCAGTCATCGCCGGTTGCTCCAGCTCCTGCACCAGTGGCTGATAAACCAGCAGCACAGCCAGCTCAGGCTTCTAATCTCGTTACCATAAAATCGCCAATGATTGGCACTTTTTATCGCAGTCCGTCTCCCGATAAGCCCATATTTGTGAATATAGGTGATGAGATCAAGGCCGGTCAGGTACTCTGTATTATTGAAGCCATGAAGCTGTTCAACGAAATAGAAAGTGAAGTAAGCGGCAGACTGGTTAAAGTTGTAGCCGATGATTCATCGCCGGTAGAGTATGATCAGCCGTTGTTCATTATTGAGCCGATGTAGATTAAGAATACAAAATAGAATTTTCATATAATATAAAACATCATAGGCTATTTAGCAAAAGTGGCATTGAGCCATTGAGCCATTAAGCCATTGAGCCATTTCAAAAAGGATGTTTAAGAAAATATTAATAGCCAATCGAGGTGAAATAGCTTTGAGAATAATACGTACATGCCGTGAAATGGGTATTCGCACGGTTGCTGTTTATTCTACAGCAGATAAGGATAGCCTGCATGTAAGGTTTGCAGATGAAGCAGTATGTATTGGCAAACCCCAGAGCGTAGATTCTTACCTGAATATCCAGCACATTATGGCTGCGGCCGAAATTACCGCTGCCGATGCAATCCATCCAGGTTATGGGTTCCTGGCCGAGAATGCCAATTTTGCTGAGATATGTGCTCAGTATCACATTAAATTTATAGGCCCCACTCCGGAAATGATCCGCTCAATGGGGGATAAAATTACTGCCAAGGAAACCATGATCAGGGCGGGTGTTCCCGTTATCCCGGGCTCCGAAGGCCTGTTGGAAAGTGTGGCTGAGGCAAGACAACTGGCCAAGGATATGGGTTATCCCGTTATTATCAAGGCTACAGCAGGCGGCGGTGGCAAAGGCATGAGGGTGGTATGGAACGATGGTGAAGTGGAGCATGCCTATAATACCGCTAAAATTGAAGCTGCGGCATCGTTTAAAAACGATGGTATCTATATGGAGAAGTTCGTAGAAGAGCCCCGCCACATAGAAATACAGGTAGCCGGAGACCAGTTTGGTACTGTTTGCCATCTCAGCGAAAGGGATTGCTCTATTCAGCGGCGTCATCAGAAACTAGTTGAAGAATCGCCATCCCCGTTTATGACACCGGAACTGCGCCAGAAAATGGGTGAAGCAGCTATAAAAGCGGCCAGCGCTATCAATTATGAAAGTGTAGGCACCATAGAATTCCTGGTTGATAAGCACCGGAATTTCTACTTCATGGAGATGAACACCCGTATTCAGGTGGAGCACGGTGTTACTGAAGAAGTAATCAGTTATGACCTGATAAAAGAACAGATCAAAATTGCAGCCGGAGTACCCATTAGTGGGCGTAATTACGAACCCAAGATACACGCCATAGAATGCCGTATCAATGCAGAAGACCCTTATAATGACTTCCGCCCGTGCCCTGGTAAAATAACCACCTTGCACACTCCTGGTGGCCATGGCGTAAGGGTAGATTCTCACATTTATGCAGGATACACTATTCCTCCTTATTACGATTCTATGATAGCCAAGGTAATAGCTGTTGCCCAGACCCGCGAAGAGGCAATTAATACCATGGAGCGCGCCCTGAGCGAGTATGTAATAGAAGGGATCAAAACAACCATACCTTTCCACCTGCAACTGATGAAGAACGAAGAGTTCCGTAAAGGGAATTTTACCACTAAGTTTATTGAGAGCTTTAAGCTGGTGTAAGAGGGTTGGATATAAAGTTTGTATCTTTGATAAAATTATTTTTCAAGATGAGCAGTATTGAAATAACGGTTAATAAACAATTGAATGGCTTCACTTTTGCTATCATGCCATCAATGAGAGAATTGATCAGAAAACTATCACCTGGTTCGCAACCTGCTAATACTATATTTGTATCCTATGATGTTCAGAGCGATTTCGAATCAAACATTAGCCAGTTAGAGAATTATATATTTCCGGCATTACTTGGTATTAAAAATTTAAAAGACCTGGAGCAAATAAATGAAATTGAATTTATTGATCCGCATACCCGAAATGTTTTGCATAGTGTGAACCCTAAAAATATCCATTGACTAAGAAATTCAACCTTTATATAGGCAAAGCTGGCCATCTGACAGTTATGTCTGAATTTCTGATGAGGGGTTGGAATGTTGCCATCCCGGAAGTAGATATTGGGGATGATATATTTGTTGTTCAAGATGAAATTGGAACTTTAAACAGGGTACAGGTTAAAACTGCAACTGCCATTAATAAAACATCAGGATTTAGTGCGAAGTTTAATTTGTCTATCAAGCAATTAGAGAAAACAACTGATATTTTCATACAATACGTGTTTGTTGTTCGATATAACGAAAAATGGACAACACCACTAATAATCAGGCAGGATATCCTGTTGAACCATTTCCAGATAAATAACTTAGGTTCCAAACATGATGGCAGCCTGATTTTACATTTTTCCTACTCCGAAAACAAAGTGGAATGTTCAGGACAGGATTTTACAAAATATATTGCTGACTATACAGATTTTCCAATAATAGAACATTGATGAAAAAAACATTGCTCATAACCGGTGGCGCAGGATTTATCGGCTCACATGTGGTTCGTTTGTTTGTAAATAAATATCCGCATTACAGGATTATCAATCTCGATGCACTTACCTATGCCGGTAACCTGGAGAACCTTAAGGATATTGAAAATGCGCCTAATTACACTTTTGTAAAGGCTGATATTACCAATGCAGAAGAAATAGATTCCTTGTTTGCTTCTGATCATTTCGATGGCGTTATTCATCTGGCTGCCGAAAGCCATGTAGACCGGTCTATCGCAGATCCCAACTCATTTATTAAGACCAATGTGATGGGTACTGCTAACCTGCTGAATGCGGCCCTTGCTGCCTGGAAAGGCAACATGGAAGGAAAGCGTTTTTATCATGTTTCCACCGATGAGGTATATGGTTCATTAGGCGCAGAGGGGCTTTTTCTGGAGACTACTCCCTACGATCCGCAATCGCCATATTCTGCTTCCAAAGCAGCCTCCGACCATTTTGTGCGCGCTTACGGCAATACTTATGGTCTGCCTTTTGTGATTACCAATTGCTCCAATAATTACGGACCAAATCACTTTCCCGAGAAATTGATTCCGCTTTTTATAAATAATATCCGCAATAACAAACCGCTTCCTGTATACGGCGATGGTAAGTACACCCGCGATTGGCTGTTTGTGATAGATCATGCAAGGGCAATTGATATGGTTTTCCATGATGGCCGGAACGGTGAAACTTATAATGTTGGTGGCTTTAATGAATGGCAGAATATTGAACTGGTAAAGCTCCTTTGCAAAGAAATGGATGAAAAACTGGGCCGCCCTGCTGGTGAATCTGAGCAACTGATAACTTATATTAAGGACCGTCCGGGACACGACCGCCGATATGCTATTGATGCCAATAAGCTGAATAAAGAACTGGGCTGGTATCCATCAGTAACATTTGAAGAGGGCCTGAGCAAAACCATAGACTGGTATCTGGCCAATGAAGACTGGCTCAACCATGTTACTTCAGGGGATTACCAAAAGTATTACCAGGATCAATATGCCAAATAGTCGTAAGTCGTAAGTCGTGAGTCGTAAGTCGTGAGTCGGGGATTGTCAGATTTTTTTCATCAAAATGCGAATATTATTTGCGAACCAACACTTATAATTAAAATGGTTATTCAGAAATTTGAGGATATTATAGCATGGCAAAAAGCGCAGGACTTAGGAGTTGAAATATTTATTGTTTTTGGCGACTTAAAACATTTCGGGTTTAGGGATCAGATTTGTAATGCAGTAGTTTCAATTTCAAATAATATTGCAGAAGGATTCGATAGAAGTTCTGATGCTGATTTTTCCCGTTTTTTATACATTGCATCAGGTTCTGCCAGTGAAGTGAAATCTATGCTTTATCTTGCAGGAAGAATTGGTTTCATTAATAAAGATACCAGACTGAAACTCATAGGACAGGCTGATGAGGTTTCAAAAATTATCAGAGGATTAATAAAATCAATAGCAAAAAAGTAAAGCCTGCGAGAATTTATAACTTTCTCAGACTTACGACTTACGACTTACGACTAACGACTAATAATACATGAAAGGAATCATTCTCGCCGGGGGCTCCGGAACTCGTTTATACCCGCTCACAATAGCTGTAAGCAAGCAGTTGATGCCGGTTTATGATAAGCCGATGATTTATTACCCGCTTTCCACGCTCCTTTTGGCTGGCATAAATGAAATTCTGATCATTACCACCCCTGAAGACCAGGCTGCTTTCCGTAAGTTATTGGGCGATGGCAGCCAGATAGGTTGCCGGTTTGAGTATGTGATACAGCCAAGGCCCGAAGGACTGGCACAGGCATTTATTCTGGGTGCTGAGTTTATTGGTAATGACCCAGTGGCGCTGGTATTGGGCGATAATATATTTTATGGCGCAGGTATGGGTAACCTGCTGAAGAAGAAAGCCAATCCCGACGGGGCGGTTGTTTTTGCTTACCAGGTCAGCGACCCTGAGCGTTATGGCGTGGTGGAATTTGACAAGGACAACCGGGTTATCAGTATAGAAGAGAAACCTGAGCACCCCAAATCCAATTATGCTGTTCCGGGTTTATACTTCTATGATAATGAAGTAGTTGCTATTGCAAAAGCCATTAAGCCTTCGCACAGGGGCGAACTGGAGATAACAGATGTGAATAAAGTGTACCTGGAGAAAAACAAGCTGGAAGTAGGCGTTCTGCACCGGGGCACTGCCTGGCTCGATACGGGCACCTTCGATTCATTGATTGAAGCAGGTGAATTTATAGAAGTGATCGAAAAGAGGCAGGGCCTTAAAGTAGGGTGTATAGAAGAAATTGCCTACCGCAACGGATGGATTGATGACAGCCAGATGGAAAAATTATCGGCCATTTATTTCAAAAGCGGGTATGGCGTTTATTTAAAGAAACTTATTGGCAATATTTAAGTGGTTATTGGGTTAGCGTGAAGATCTCAAATGAATAATTTAATGTTTTGGCTGCAGCCTTTTATAGCTGCTTTTACCGGATGGTTTACTACATGGATAGCCATTAAAATGCTGTTTCATCCCCGCAATCCTGTTAGGTTTATGGGTATTACCATACAGGGTGTTTTCCCGAAAAGGCAGGCTCTGGTGGCCGATAAGATCGGCCATATGGTTGCCTCAGAGCTGATACATTTTGATGATATTGCCTCCCGCATAAACGACCCTGAAGAGCTCAAAAAACTAACCCCGGTAATAGAACAGCACCTCGATGATTTTCTGAAAGTGAAACTGAAAGAGAAGCTTCCGGTAATAGCCATGTTTGTAACCGGCAGCACGCTCGACAAGATCAAAGAAGGCATGCTGGAAGAGATCAATATCCTACTTCCCGACCTCATCAGCCGGTATACCGATTCCCTGAGCCAGAAAATAGATATCAGGAAAATGGTGACCGAAAAAGTAGCCCGTTTTTCATCCGATAAACTGGAACAAATACTCGAGGCTGTGATGAAAAAAGAATTTGCCTTCCTGGAGATCATTGGCGGGGTTCTTGGGTTTGTTATCGGGCTCATACAGATGGGGCTTACATTGATATAGTTCATAGTTATTTAATAATTATATTTCACTAGTACCCTTTTTATGCTCTGTATTGGATGATAAAATATTCTATATTGATAAAGAGCAGACTCCCGAAAAAGCTTTTTGTTTGGTTATCCCATATCCCTAGGAAAACTAAATGGGATAATAGGGAACGCTGAAACCCTTGCTGGTGGCTTATATAAATTAATTTACGATTATCTCATTATATCCCACTTAACAATGTGAAAATGTGATAATGTGAAAATGTGGCAATTCATTCAGTTGCATAGAGGTAATATAAATATACGATTTTCAATTGCCGAAATCAGAGAATGTTTATGCGGATGCTGAACCAGCAGGCACTCCAGAAAATGGTTTTTTGCTTAGTTATCCCATGGTCCAGATAAAACGCAATGGGATAATGGAAAACGTTGAAACCCTTGCTGGTGGATTATATAAATTAATTTACGATTATCTCATGTTTTCCCATTGTGCTATACCTGAGAGAAACGGCAGGTATCCCGATTGATCAGGATTTACAATAAACTGCCGAGATTGCTCAGACACAGGTCGGCTACACACTTGGCTTTGCTACAGACCTGCGCCAGACAGAGAAAAAGCTTTTTGTTTGGTTATCACATGTTCCTAAAAAAACGCAATGGGATAATGGAAAACGCTGAAACCCTTGCTGGTGAATGATATAAATTAATTTACGATTATCTCATCATATCTCATTCTTTGCGAGATTGGGAATAGCTCAGGCACCCAATCTGATTGACATTTATTTGAATTTATATTGTTTAATAGTTTAAAAAAATGTTTTTACGATCTTATTTAAATAAAAAAATATTAATAAATCAATTTGTTTTAGGATCAGGGTATAATGGAAGTTATGGAAAATTATTTATTATACTTAATATTTTGATTGTCAATTTATAAGTTCAATATTTAATTTGAAAAACAGGGTATAATCAGGTATAAAAGGGTATAAAAAGGTATAAAAAGGTATAAACAGGGTATATTTTGGGTATAATTGGGATTAATAATTATTGGAATTCATGGAAAACTGCACTTTGATAGCTCAAGATGAAGAAAAATGTTTCATAGTTAAATAATTTGTCATTTTTGACTTAATTCAAGTCAAAGATAAGGAGGGTAATTTATATTTCCTAATTAATTGGAGTATTTATTTTTTGAGCAAGTATTCTGAAGCGGGTTTCCATATATTAAGACCAAGTGAACCCCTAAGAGCTGGGGAATTTGGAATATCAGGATGCTTTTAAAAACATTTCGGCGGGGAGCTGAAAATACTGCCGGAGGCGTTGCGCCATTTTCAGTGTTAACTCCCGACGGCCGGAAAGTACCGAAGATACATGGCCTTTTGAGCCTATAACCTGTTCGAGATCTTTGGCCTTAATGCCCCGTTCCGTCATTTTAAGTTTAATTACCTCTATAATATCCAAATCAGGGAGCCTGATGTGTTTATCTTCGTAGTCTTTTACCAAGAGCAACAATAATGCCAGCTCTTCAGCCTCGGGAGTACCATCGGCCGCATGAAAAATATTCAGCGTGCGGGTTATGGCCACCTGGTAATCTTCTTCTGTTCTTAGGACTTTCCAGTTCATGTTACTTTGCTTTATATTTTAAAATAGCTGTATCAAATTCTATTGTTGCAGCATCGATCTTATCGTATTCTTTATGTGTGCCAAACCAGATTATATATGCGGCCAACTGCCTGAAATTCACAGATACGATGAGCCTGAAATCATTGCCCTTAATATTGAAAATTACCCTGTTATTGGCCACAATACTGGCGCTGCCATGTACTTCTTTGAGTTCGTTGAATGTATGAAAATCCTGTTTCAGAAATTCATTATACCAGGTCAGAAGGGAGGTTTTAGCCTTCGGATACTTATCGATATAATAAAGCATCGCCCTTTTGACAATAATGTTCATAATGCAAAGGTATCAAAATGTTTTCATTTTGCAAACTAATATGATTATATGCTAAGTATAGGTGTAGGCTACTATAATGCAACCATCAGTTGGAAACTGGCTTAATTGGTAAGTCACTTGTCGGATACAGATAAAGGCTATAATACTTACTAAAGCCCGACAAATAAAGCAGATTGGCGTATTACAAACACCATACCGCCGCATTCTCGTTATAAACTAGAATGAGTGGGAAATAAGGAACCATTTAAACACTGAACAGGTATGTTGCATTTTTGGTGAAAAAAAAATAACATTATAACTTTACAGTATGAAAACTATAAAAGAAAAAATAGTAATCAAAAAGCCTCATTCAACCTTGTTCCCCGAGGCGGTTATAAATGATGACCTGAATAGGTATCATGAGTCTCCGGCGAACAGGAAAAAGGTTGCAGATGCCAAAAAGTTTCTGTCAAAATTCGGGTATCAATAAATTATCTTATCAATTCTTGTAAGGCCTTTGCCCGGTAATTACAGAAGCTACCAGATTTTAACTGAAATTTATTTTCTTTCTCTGTGCCTGGCATATTTTACTTTATGTAAATTGCTTACCCAACCTTCAAATGTTCCTTGGTCATTATGGCTGCATAGGCCTCATCAATAAACAATGCGGCATCGAGGTTTTTGGCATTATTTTCAAAATTGAAGAGGGTTTCGTATTTGCCGTTGCTGAACATGGATTTGATTTCAAATTTGTGCGGGTGCAGCCATAGGGGGATAATATCTGTGCTCTTGGTAACGGTGCAGGTTACAGTCTGTATATTATCGGCTCTTTCTATGTTATACTTCAGCAATATTGATATCGTATCGGCCTTGTTGCTGGGTACGTAATTTATTGTTATTGACTTTTCCATATTGCCCGTTTCACACAATCTAAGCAAATTTACTGACATTATTAACTGTTTTCGCAAAATATAACATAATAGCTCAATAGTGACAGTCCTCTTTTTTGGTTGTTTTCTTAAATTTACCGTGCAATAAAAACGATTATGACCAGTTTCAAACTATTATTACTTTCTGCGTTTTTAATTGCTGCATCAAGTGCAGTCACCATAGCGCAAACCATGAAACTGGTATCATCTACCGATCAGGGGTGGAGTGGTGGCATTGCCGGCCTGTCGGGCGACAATTTCAAATTTATTATCAGCTGCTCTTGTGCGGGGCAGCCTTTTATACCTGATACGCTATGGACCGGCGATGAAGCCATGCCCCTCAGTACCGGAGATAGTTTGGATGCAGGCAATGTGCGCATCACATATCTGAAAAACAAAAAAACCGCCATGATCGAAATAACCACAGGAACCCAGAAAAGCGAATACACCAGCTTTGAAATGCCGCCCGATAATGTAAAGACCACTGCTGCCCGCCCTCCATTAGGCTACAAAGGAGTTGCATTGCTGGGTTATCATTATGGTGGCAGGCGGCATTATTTCACCATCAGCCGGTTCACAAAAGTATTGCCTCCGGTAAATTATCCATGATTAAATGCAACTGAATGCAAAGGGTTCGCGGGCTTTCAGTTTATCATTCTGTAATTTTTCATTTTCCGCTTGCACATCTGCACAATTTCACATTAAAACCCCTACCTTTGCACCTCGAATTTTAAATTTAATAGCTTTAACTATATCAAAAATGGCAGATTTACGCACACAGCGGAACTTCGGGATTGCAGCGCACATTGATGCTGGTAAGACCACTATGACAGAACGTATCCTCTATTATACGGGGGTAAACCACAAGATAGGCGAGGTGCACGAAGGCGCTGCCACAATGGACTGGATGGCCCAGGAACAGGAGCGTGGTATCACTATCACCTCAGCTGCAACTACCTGCTTCTGGAATTTCCCTACTACCCAGGGAAAACCATTGCCAGAATCACAGAAATACAAGTTCAACATCATAGATACTCCCGGCCACGTGGATTTTACGATTGAAGTAGAGCGTTCATTGCGCGTACTTGATGGCCTCGTTGCCCTGTTCTCTGCCGTTGATGGCGTTGAGCCGCAGTCGGAAACCGTTTGGCGCCAGGCCAACCGTTACAAGGTTCCGCGTATTGGTTTCGTTAATAAAATGGACCGCGTAGGCGCCGACTTCCTTATGGTGGTTCAGCAGGTAAAAGACATGCTGGGCGCTAAGGCTGTGCCGCTGCAGTTGCCTATAGGCGCTGAAGATGGTTTCAAAGGTATTGTGGATCTGATTCAGATGAAGGGTATCATATGGGACGATGCAACTCAGGGTATGACCTATAAGGAAGTTGCTATTCCGGATGATATGAAGGAAGATGTGGATTTCTGGCGTGCACACCTGGTTGAGGCAGTAGCTGAATATGATGATCATCTGCTGGAGAAATTCTTCGCCGACAGCAATTCAATTACTGAAGCCGAAATTCATGAGGCAGTTCGTAAGGCATGTATCGATCTGAGCATTGTTCCGATGCTTTGCGGTTCGGCTTACAAAAATAAAGGTGTTCAGGTAGCGCTCGATTGCGTTATCCGTTATTTGCCCGGCCCGTTGGATGTAGAATCAATCAAGGGTATTAACCCTGATACCGGCGAAGAAATTGAGCGTCACCCGAATGCAAAAGAGCCTTTTGCAGCGCTGGCATTCAAGATCATGACCGATCCATTCGTTGGTCGTCTCGCATTCTTCCGGTGCTATTCAGGCCACCTGGATGCAGGTTCTTATGTTCTGAATGTACGTTCGGGCAAAAACGAGCGTATCAGCCGTATTATGCAGATGCACGCCAACAAGCAGAACCCGATCGACTTCATTGAAGCAGGTGATATTGGTGCGGCTATTGGTTTCAAAGAAATCAAGACCGGTGATACACTGTGCGATGAGAAGCACCCGATAATGCTGGAAAACATGTTTATCCCTGAGCCCGTAATCTCTATATCTGTAGAGCCTAAAACTCAGGCCGATGTGGATAAGATGGGTATGGCAATTGCCAAGCTGGTAGAAGAAGATCCTACACTGCGTGTAAAGACCGACGAAGATACCGGCCAGACCATCCTGAGCGGAATGGGTGAGTTGCATCTGGAAATCATCGTTGACCGTATGCGTCGCGAGTTCAAGGTGGAAATCAACCAGGGAGCGCCGATGGTGGCTTACAAGGAAGCATTTACTATGATGGTAGATCACCGCGAAGTTTATAAGAAACAAACCGGTGGCCGTGGTAAGTTTGCAGATATCCAGTTCGAAATCGGGCCGGCATCTGAAGAATTCCTGGCTGAAGGCAAAGGTCGCTTCCAGTTTATCAACGAAATATTCGGAGGTTCTATTCCACGTGAGTTTATTGCACCTATACAGAAGGGCTTTGAATCAAGTATGACATCTGGTCCGCTTGCAGGTTTCCCTATTGAGAGCATGAGGGTTCGTATATTTGATGGTTCTTTCCACCAGGTTGACTCCGATGGTATGTCATTCGAACTTTGTGCAAAATCGGGTTTCCGTGAAGCAGGTAAAAAAGCCAAGCCGGTAATCCTTGAGCCGATCATGAAGGTGGAAGTAACCACCCCTGATCAGTACATGGGAGATGTAACCGGTGACCTTAACCGCCGCCGCGCCATGCTGGAAGGTATGGACAGCCGCAACAACCTGCAGGTGATCAAGGCCAAGGTGCCACTGAGCGAAATGTTTGGTTATGTAACCCAGCTCCGTTCGTTGTCTTCAGGCCGTGCAACCTCAGTTATGGAGTTCAGCCATTACTCACCAGCTCCCCGTAACATTGAGGAAGAAGTAGTAGCCAAGACCCGTGGAAAGGCACATGCGCATTAAGTCGTAAGTCTTTAGTCTTAAGTAATTAGTTATAGCCGCCCCTGATGGGGGCGGTTTTTTTGTGTGCGCCGTGCAGTAATCTTTCTGTTTACCTTCCCATACCGAAAAGGACCAAATGGGTTGGTGTCTTTGCAGCTCATGAGCTTATTTTGCATTAATTTCCGATAGTTTCCAAGTTAATTTTGAGAATCATTTGTCTTTTGCAGAGACAACACCTTGTATTTATTTTGTAAATACTTTAAAATAAGTATCGTGTTTGTGGCGGGCAAAACCCAGAAAACCATATTCTGAAACCTTGGCGAAACCATTGAAAAATTGGAGGAAGTAAAGGCATTGATCACTATAAACACTAAGATGCCGGCATAAATATGGTATAGTTCTTTATAGGCAGAGTATGGGTAAAATACTAAAATAAGGAGGGATGAAATAACAAAAAACAAGGTGTAAATAAAATTGAAACCAGCGGTTTCCATGACGTTTGCATTCTGTTTTGAACCTGAAAGTTCCTTATATTCCGAACTAAAATAAGTCTTCAGCATAAGGATCTTCCAGTTGTCGGCGGGAAATGCAAATGGCTTTTCTACACCGATACTGCATAATTGCTGAAAAGTAGAATTGATTGATTTTCCGATATACATTCTGAGATATTCAGGAGTGGTAAAAACATCTAAAATGATCTCTTTATATTCTTTTTCGGAACTATAAAGTTATTGGTTGAAGTAGTTTAAATACAAGTTCATGAAACATAAATTCAGTGTCCCTTCTGTTATTGTAACGGTATACAAATTCAGCTACATAGTTAGGTAATTTGTGAGGGGTTACACTGTGATACTGTCCCATTGTAGCTGGTAAGTAATAATACAGAGAAAATGGCAATCAGGAATGTAGAACTTTTGGCAACAAGGAATGCATAGTTTGTAAAAGTAGTTTAGTTTGTA